>Ga0302155_10000267_pt1 | contig 43095 bp, 39 predicted proteins | sample I_Bog_N3_1_FD_193508 | JGI IMG/M metagenome (GOLD analysis project Ga0302155, IMG submission 193508) | Peat permafrost microbial communities from Stordalen Mire near Abisko, Sweden - I_Bog_N3_1 | ecosystem: Environmental > Terrestrial > Soil > Wetlands > Peat | place: Sweden: Abisko, Stordalen...
CTTTTGAGATCATATTTATGAGCAAGACCCTCATCATTGCCGAGAAGCCCTCTGTCGCGAATGACATCGCGAAGACCCTCGGCGGCTTTACCAAGCACGATGAGTACTTTGAATCCGACGAATACGTATTGTCCTCGGCCGTAGGCCATCTGCTCGAAATCGCGGTACCTGAGGAATACGACGTCAAACGCGGCAAGTGGACATTTACGCATTTACCGATGATCCCGCCGCATTTCGCCCTGAACCCGATTGCGAAAACCGAGTCTCGCCTCAAAGCCCTGGCCAAGTTGATCAAGCGCAAGGATGTCACTGGCCTCATCAACGCCTGTGACGCGGGCCGCGAAGGGGAACTTATTTTTCGTCTGATTGCGCAATACACCAAGGCCAAGCAGCCGGTGCAACGGCTGTGGCTGCAATCGATGACGCCTGGCGCCATCCGCGACGGCTTTGCCAATCTGCGCCGCGATGAAGACATGTTGCCGCTGGCCGATGCCGCGCGTTGCCGCAGTGAGGCCGACTGGCTGATCGGCATCAACGGCACGCGTGCCATGACTGCTTTCAATTCGAAGGAAGGCGGCTTCTATCTGACCACGGTCGGTCGCGTGCAAACGCCGACCTTGTCGATCGTGGTTGAGCGCGAAGAGAAGATCAAGAAATTCGTGCCGCGCGACTACTGGGAAGTGCGCGCCGAGTTTGTCTGCGCCGCCGGCATCTACGAAGGGCGCTGGCTCGACAAGCAGCACAAGAAAGACGAGAACGATCCTGAAAAGCGTGCCGAGCGCCTGTGGAGTGTCGCTGCGGCGGAATCCATCGTGGCCGCTTGCCGCGGCAAGATCGGCAGCGTCACCGAAGAATCGAAGCCGACCACGCAAATGGCGCCGGGTCTGTTCGACCTCACCAGCCTGCAACGCGAAGCCAATTCCCGTTTCGGCTTCTCGGCAAAAAACACGCTCGGTCTGGCCCAGGCCTTGTATGAAAAACACAAAGTACTGACCTATCCGCGTACCGATTCGCGGCACTTGCCGGAAGACTATCTGCAAACCGTGAAAGAAACACTGGAAGCGGTGTCGGAAAACAATAATTACCATCAGTTCTCCAAGCAGATCCTCAACAAGGGCTGGGTCAAGCCGAACAAACGCATCTTTGACAACACCAAGATCAGTGATCACTTTGCGATCATCCCCACGCCGCAAGTGCCCAAGAACCTGTCGGAACCGGAACAAAAGCTCTACGACCTGGTGACACGCCGTTTCATGGCAGTGTTTTTCCCAGCCGCCGAGTTCCAGGTCACCACGCGTTTCACCGAAGTCTCAGGCCATCAGTTCAAGACCGAAGGCAAGGTCATGATCAATCCGGGTTGGCTGGCGATCTATGGCAAGGACGTGGTCGACGAGAAGGATGAAAACAGCGGCACGCTGGTCGCAGTCGCCAAGGATGAGAAGGTCAAGACCGACAAGATCACGGCCAATGGCCTGGTCACCAAGCCGCCCGCACGGTATAGCGAAGCCACGCTGCTGTCGGCCATGGAAGGCGCCGGCAAGCTGATCGATTCGGATGAGCTGCGCGAAGCGATGGCCGGCAAGGGCTTGGGTACGCCTGCCACGCGTGCGGCCATCATCGAAGGTTTGCTCAACGAAAAATATCTGCTGCGCGAAGGCCGGGAAATGATTCCCACGGCCAAGGCATTCCAGTTGATGACCTTGTTGCATGGCCTTGGCGTGGACGAACTGACCGAGCCGGAACTGACCGGTGGCTGGGAGCAGAAGCTGGCGCAGATGGAGCGCGGCAAGATCAGTCGCGAGGAATTCATGCGCGAGATTGCGCAGATGACGCAGATCATCGTCAAGCGTGCCAAGGAATACAACAACGACACCATCCCCGGCGACTACGCCACTTTAAAGACGCCATGCCCGAATTGCGGCGCCGTAGTGAAGGAAAACTACCGCCGTTTTGCCTGCACCAAATGCGAATTTTCGATGAGCAAGGTGCCTGGCAGCCGCCAGTTCGAAATTCCTGAAGTCGAAGAGTTGCTGGCCAATCGCACGATCGGTCCGTTGCAAGGCTTCCGTTCCAAGATGGGGCGACCGTTCGCGGCGATCCTGAAGATTTCGCGTGACAACGAAATCAACAATTTCAAGCTGGAATTTGACTTTGGCCAGAACGATGGCGAAGGTGAAGGCGGCGAAGCGGTTGATTTCAGCGAACAGACCTCGCTCGGACCTTGTCCTAAATGCGCCAGCGGCGTCTATGAAATGGGTCTGGCTTATGTCTGCGAAAAGACGATGGCCAAGCCCAAGGCTTGCGATTTCCGCAGCGGCCGCATCATCTTGCAACAGGAAATTCTGCCTGAACAAATGATCAAGCTGTTGAACGACGGCAAGACAGACTTGTTGCCTGGGTTTGTCTCGCAACGCACACGGCGGCCGTTCAAGGCTTTCCTGTCGCGCGGCAAGGACGGCAAGATCAGCTTTGAGTTTGAGGAGCGCAAGGCCAAGGCACCGGCCAAGGGCAAGGCTGCTGCTGACGGTGAAGAGGCGGCAGATGCCAAACCGGCAGCCAAGAAAGCCCCGGCCAAAGCGGTCAGCAAGGTGGCGGCCAAACCGAAACCAGCCGCCAAGAAGCCAGCGGTACGCAAGGCCGCGCCGAAGAAAGCCGCTGCCGCTTAATTGCGTTGCTTGCAAAAAGCCCCCGCCCTGCTGCCAGGACGGGGGCTTTTTTATTGCTGGAAATTCGCTTCAGTTCTGATAATCGATGGTCAGCGGCGCATGATCAGAGAAACGTTGCTCCTTGTAGATCGCAGCGGTGCGAGCCTTGCCAGCGATGCCGGCGGTGGCGATGTGATAATCGATGCGCCAACCGACGTTATTGGCCCAGGCCTGACCGCGGTTGCTCCACCAGGTATAGGCTTCGCCGGTGGTCTGCGGATGTACTACCCGATACACGTCGACCAGACCCAGTTCGACGAACAGGCGGGTCAGCCAGGCGCGTTCCTCTGGCAGGAAACCCGAATTCTTTTGATTGCTCTTCCAGTTCTTCAGGTCGATTTCCTTGTGGGCAATATTCCAGTCGCCGCAGATGACAATCTCGCGACCACTCGCCTTGAGCATCTGCAGGTGCGGCAAAAACACCTCCATGAAGCGGAATTTAGCCTGCTGGCGCTCTTCGCTGGAGGAGCCTGAGGGGCAGTAGAGGGAAATCACTGTGAGGTCGCCAAAGTCGCATTCCACGTAGCGGCCTTCATCGTCGAATTCTGTTTCGCCAAAACCGACTCGCACCGCGTTCGGTTTGCGCTTGCTGTACAGGCCGACACCGGAATAACCCTTCTTCTGGGCATAGTGAAAATGGCCGACATAACCGGCCGGCGCCAGGAATTGCTCCACCATGTCGGCTTCCTGGGCTTTGAGCTCCTGCACGCAGATGAAGTCGGCAGATTCCTTGGCAATCCATTCGAAGAAGCCCTTCTTGGCGGCGGAGCGAATCCCGTTGAGATTGGCGGAAACGATTTTTGGCATGGGGAAACTCGTGTAAAAGTCAGGCGCGTAGCATACCCGATTCATTTAAAATGTGGGTCTCACAGCATTCTGCCGACGTGCAGGGCGTGCTGCACAGACAATTTTCCAGGGATGCATTTTGAGCAATTTACGACAAGAATTCATTGAGTTTGCCGTCTCGGCGGGCGTGTTGCGCTTCGGCGAGTTTATTACCAAGGCTGGCCGCACTTCGCCTTATTTCTTCAACGCCGGCTTGTTCAACGAAGGCGCGATGCTGGGCAAGGTGGCGCAGTTTTACGCACAGACGTTGCAGCAATCGGGTCTGCAATACGACATGCTGTTTGGTCCCGCCTACAAGGGCATCACGTTGGCGTCGGCCACAGCGGTGGCGCTGGCCGGTGATGGTCGTAACGTGCCGTTTGCCTACAACCGCAAGGAAGCCAAAGACCATGGCGAAGGCGGCACCATTGTCGGCGCCAAGCTGCAAGGGCGTGTGGTCATCATTGACGATGTGATTTCGGCCGGTACTTCGGTGCGCGAATCGGTGGACATGATCCGTGCCGCCGGCGCCACGCCATGCGCGGTGCTGATCGCACTCGATCGCATGGAGCGCTCCGGCAAGGACGATGCACTGTCGGCCCATTCAGCGGTGCAGGAAGTGTCGCAGGCTTACGGCATGCCGGTGATCTCGATTGCCAATCTTAACGATCTGCTGGAATACCTGGAGCAGGGTGGCGCTGCTGCGCAACTGGCGCAATACAAGGATGCTGTGGCGGCTTATCGTACGCGCTACGGGGTTTGAGTGGGTAGTGCATTACGGCGGTTAAGACGATTAGAGGCCCTCGCGGGCCTCTTTTTTATTGCCGCATCAGAACGGCACGTCGCCTTCTACGGTCGTGCGATACAGCGTGCGGCGCAGATGTTGGGGTGTGATGGCAGCGTAATGCACGGTGCTGCGGTTGTCCCAGAATACGATATCGTGCGCGCGCCATTTGTGGGTGTAGACATTCTCGGCACGGATGGTGTGCTCATGCAGGTATTTCAGCAGGGCATCGCTCTCATCGCGTGGCAGGCCGACGATGTGGGAAGTAAATCCTTCACTGACGAACAGCGCCTTGCGGCCGTTTTCCGGATGCGTGCGAATGACCGGGTGTTCGACTTCGGGCACTTCATCAATCTGCTTTTGCGTCAGGTCGACGCGCCATGGCGACAATTTTTGCAGCCGCTTGTAGCGATACACGTAGGAATGCACGGCGCGGCGCCCTTCCAAGGTCTTCTTGACGTCTGCCGGCAGCGTATCATAGGCATTGAACATGTTGGCGTACAGCGTATCGCCCTGCTCCGGCGGCAACTCTTGCGCATACAGGAGCGACCCCAGGCTGGGCTTGGGCATGTACGACAAATCCGAATGCCAGTCGGCACCGGCGTCGACCAGTCCGATAGGCTGACCATTTTCAATCACGTTGGAGACGATCAGAATTTCGGGATGGTGCTGCAGATGGAAACGATTGAGCACATGCACCTGCAGCGGACCGAAACGACGGCTGAAGGCGATATGCTGCTCGGGGGGGATGCGCTGATCGCGGAACACCACGACGCCATGCTTGACCAACGCTGCGCGAATCTCGGCAAGGCCTTGTTCGGACAGCGGCCGATTGAGATCAAGACCGTTGATTTCAGCGCCGAGCGGACCATCGAAGGCGCGGATGCTGAAACTGTCGGTCGATGCAGGGGGGGCGGGACGAAATGCTGAGGTGATGGCGCTGGACATGGCTTGGTGTCGTTGCAAAACGTTAAGCGAAACCTCCATTACACTCGCCACCTCTGTCGAGAACAAGGAATAAGTTCGCATATCCATATGCGTTTTATCAATGGAGCATAAAAAAGCCGCTGCGTGGGCAGCGGCTTTTAGTGATGCAATGACAATAACTTAAGCGCTCAGTTTCTTGCGCAGCAACTCTGTCAGCTGGGCTGGATTGGCTTTGCCCTTGGTGGCCTTCATGGCTTGGCCGATCAGGGCATTGATGGCTTGTTCCTTGCCCGAGCGGAATTCGGCAACCGACTTCTCATTGGCGGCCAACACCTGTTCCACAATCGCTTCTAACGCGCCGCTGTCGGAAATTTGCTTCAAGCCCTTGGCTTCGATGATGTCGTCGGCCAGCGATGCTTTGTCGGAGCGGGCTTCCCACATGGCGCCAAAGACTTCCTTGGCGATCTTGTTGGAAATGGTGCCGTCGGCAATACGCTTGAGCAGCAAGGCCAATTGCACGGCGCTGACCGGTGTGGCAGCGATGTCGGTGTCTTCCCGGTTGAGGGTGGAGGCAACGTCGCCCATGAGCCAGTTGGCGGCCGGTTTGGCCTGTTCGCGGCCAGCGGCGTTGACCACCGACTCAAAGTAGGCGGCGATGCCCTTCGATTGCGTCAACACGGCAGCGTCGTATTCGGTCAGGGCGAAATCGCGCACGAAACGTTCGCGCATGGCGCCCGGCAATTCCGGCATGGTGGCGCGTACACGTTCTATCCACTCCTGTGCGATCACCAGCGGTGGCAAGTCGGGATCGGGGAAGTAACGGTAATCCTGTGCGTCTTCCTTGCTGCGCATGGAGCGCGTTTCTTTCTTGTCTGGATCGTACAGGCGGGTCTCCTGCACCACGCGGCCGCCGTCTTCGATCAATTCGATCTGGCGCCGCACTTCGTAGTTGATGGCGTCTTCCATGAAGCGGAACGAGTTGAGATTCTTGATCTCGCAACGGGTGCCGTATTCTGCTTGTCCGACTGGACGCACCGAGACGTTGGCATCGCAGCGGAACGAGCCTTCCTGCATGTTGCCGTCGCAGATGCCCAGCCACATCACCAACGAATGCAGCGCCTTGGCGTAGGCGACCGCTTCGGCGGCGCTGCGCATATCGGGTTCGGTGACGATTTCCAGCAGTGGCGTACCGGCGCGATTAAGGTCGATGCCGGTCATGCCCTGGTAGTCTTCATGCAGCGATTTGCCGGCATCTTCTTCCAGGTGGGCGCGGGTCAGTTGCAAGGTCTTGATTTCGCTCTTGCCGTCTTTTTCGAGCACGAAGGAAATCTTGCCACCTTGCACCACCGGAAGCTCGAACTGGCTGATCTGGTAGCCCTTGGGCAGATCGGGATAAAAATAATTCTTGCGTGCAAATACCGAGCGTGGCGCAATCGTGGCGCCAATGGCGAGGCCGAACTGGATGGCGCGTTCCACTGCACCGCGGTTGAGCACCGGCAATACGCCGGGCAGCGCCAGGTCGACCGGGCTGGCCTGGGTGTTGGGAGCGGCGCCGAACTGGGTCGATGAGCCGCTGAAAATTTTGGATTGGGTCGAAAGCTGCGTATGCGTTTCCAGACCGATGACGACTTCCCACTGCATGGTGACCTCTTCAAACTTTATCTGTGCTGTTGCATGATGGCCTGCGCCGGCTTAGGCCGGTGTGCGCAGGTGCCAGTCGGTGGCTTGCTGGTATTGATGCGCGACATTGAGCAGGCGCGCTTCTTCGTAGTAATTGCCGATGATTTGCAGACCGACAGGACGGCGGGCATTCTTCTCGCCCTGGCCAAAACCGCAAGGGATGGACATGCCGGGCAAGCCCGCCAGGCTGGTCGAGAGCGTGAAAATATCGGCCAGATAGTTGGCGACCGGGTCGTCGGTCTTGTCGCCCAGATCCCATGCCACCGTCGGCGACACCGGGCCCATGATGACGTCACATTGACGCTCGGGACCGGTCAGCGCGCGCTGGAATTCTTGTGCAATCAGGCGGCGGATTTTTTGCGCCTGCAGGTAGTAGGCGTCGTAATAACCATGCGACAGCACATAGGCGCCGACCAGGATGCGGCGTTTGACTTCGTCGCCGAAACCTTCGGCGCGCGACTTCTGATACATGTCGGCCAGATCCTTGTAATCAGCGGCGCGGTGGCCGTAACGTACGCCGTCAAAGCGCGACAGATTGGATGAGGCTTCGGCCGGTGCAATCACGTAATAGACCGGGATCGACAGCTCGGTTTTCGGCAACGAAATATCAACCAGGGTCGCGCCCAGTTTTTCATATTCGCGCAGTGCCGCGCGCACCGCTTGCTCGACATCGGCAGCCAGACCGGCGCCGAAAAATTCGCGCGGAACACCAATGCGCAAGCCTTGCAGATTCTCGTTGAGCGAGCGCGTGAAGTCTTCCTTGGGGCGCTCCAGGCAGGTCGAATCGCGTTCATCGAAAGCAGTCATGGCGTTGAGCAAGAGGCCGCAGTCTTCGGCCGTCTTGGCAATCGGGCCGCCTTGATCGAGCGAAGAGGCGAAGGCGATCATGCCGTAGCGCGACACGCTGCCATAGGTTGGCTTGATGCCGGTGACGCCGCATAACGAAGCCGGTTGGCGGATCGAGCCGCCAGTGTCGGTGGCGGTTGCTGCCGGCGCCAGGCGCGCAGCGATAGCGGCGGCTGAACCGCCAGAGGAACCACCGGGCACAGCAGTTTTGTCCCAAGGATTTTTAACCGCGCCAAAATAGGAGTTTTCGTTGGCCGAGCCCATGGCGAATTCGTCGCAATTGAGTTTGCCCAGCGTCACCGTGCCAGCCGCGTTGAACAGCTCGACCACGGTAGCGTCGAACGGGCTCGTATAATTTTCCAGCATGCGCGAGCCCGCCGTGGTGCGCCAGTCGCGGGTGACGAACAAGTCTTTGTGGGCGATCGGGATGCCGGTCAGGGGCGTGACGTCGCCGCTGGCCAAGCGTTGATCCGCCCGTGCGGCTTGCTGCAGTGTCAATGCGCGATCCACATGCAGGAAAGCATTGAGGTCGCTTTGCGCGATCCGGTCCAGGAACAGCGTGGCCAGTTCGGTGGCTGAAATTTTCTTGGCCTGCAACAACGTCGAAAGCTCTTTGATGGTCTTGGTATGCATGGAAAATGTTTTTTCAGTGTCTGAGATACGGCGGCACAGCAGGGCGTGTTATTCGATGACCTTGGGCACCAGATAGAGCCCGTCTTGTGTGGCCGGCGCCGGTTGCTGGTAAGCTTCGCGATGATTGGACTCGGTCACGCCGTCGTTGCGTAGGCGTAGTGCCAGGTCGGCAGTAAGAGCGGCGATCGGATGGCTCAATGGTTCAATGCCGCTGGTGTCAACGGCTTTCATCTGCTCGACCAGCGCGAAAATGCCATTAAGTTTGGTCAAGGTTAGCTCAGCTTGTTGCTCTGTCAATTCCAGGCGGGACAGATTGGCAATGCGTTTAACATCGGAAAGGGCAAGAGTCATGATGGGAATGGTGCGCACCGTGCGCTAAAGCTAGTATGTTGAAAAATCGCGTCACCCATAGCAGATACTCGCGTAAATACCGGGCGAAACGCAGATGAATCTGGTGTCGGGCCAGGATGATAGGCTGCTTTGCCTGCTGGTTTCTCTCAAATTATAAGGTAGAATGTAGGACTAATGCCTTGCTGGCGCCGATTATGTGTCGCCGCAGTCATAAAAGACACCCCCCTCTTACACAAAATGCAAAGCGCGCGGCTCTGGCGCATCAGGACAATTCATGTTTGGATTTTTACGCAGTTATTTTTCTAACGACCTCGCCATTGACCTCGGAACGGCAAATACCTTGATCTATGTGCGCGGCCAAGGCATCGTGCTAGACGAGCCATCGGTCGTGGCAATCCGCCAACAGGGCGGCCCCAACGGTAAAAAAACGATCCAGGCAGTCGGCCGGGAAGCCAAGCAGATGCTGGGCAAAGTGCCCGGCAATATCGAAGCCATCCGGCCGATGAAAGACGGCGTGATCGCCGACTTCACCGTCACTGAGCAGATGCTCAAGCAGTTTATCCGCATGGTGCACGACTCCAAGCTGTTCCGTCCTTCGCCGCGTATCATCATCTGCGTTCCTTGCGGTTCGACCCAAGTGGAGCGTCGCGCCATTCGCGAGTCGGCTCTAGGTGCCGGTGCTTCTCAGGTGTACCTGATCGAAGAACCGATGGCTGCCGCCATCGGCTCAGGTTTGCCGGTCTCGGACGCCACCGGCTCGATGGTGGTCGACATCGGCGGCGGTACTACCGAAGTCGGCATCATTTCGCTGGGCGGCATGGTCTACAAGGGTTCGGTACGTGTTGGCGGTGACAAGTTCGACGAAGCCATTGTCAACTACATCCGCCGCAACTACGGCATGTTGATCGGCGAGCAGACCGCAGAAGCGATCAAGAAGGCCATCGGTTCTGCCTTTCCGGGCTCCGAAGTCAGGGAAATGGAAGTCAAGGGCCGTAACCTGTCCGAAGGTATTCCACGTTCCTTTACCATTTCCAGCAATGAAATTCTGGAAGCGTTGACCGATCCGCTCAACAACATCGTATCGGCAGTCAAAAACGCACTGGAGCAGACGCCGCCTGAGCTGGGCGCCGACATCGCCGAAAAGGGCATGATGCTGACTGGCGGCGGCGCGTTGCTGCGCGATCTGGATCGTCTGCTGATGGAAGAAACCGGCCTGCCGGTGATCGTCGCTGAAGATCCTCTGACTTGTGTGGTGCGCGGCTCCGGCATGGCGCTCGACCGTATGGACAAATTGGGCTCGATTTTCTCCAGCGAGTAATTCAAGGCATGTGCAGCAGGTTCAGGTTAACCTCAAGTAAGTGAAAACCAGCGATGACAGTGCACCAGCAGAGGCGGTCGGTACTGCGAACCGACCGTTCGCATAACGGCCGAATCTCGACTGCCATGGCATGGTTTGGGGTGGTTCTGCTGCCGCTGTTTTTCGCGCGCTTGATGGATCGTTGCATAGGTCGTACCCCTGATCGCGGTTGGGATCAATTTACAGCGCACACAGCTTTGAGTGACCGAACGTCTGATTTGCCGATCATTGTCCAGCCCGCCCTGTGCGGGCTGTTGCGATTTTCGCTGCAGCGGCCGGGGCTTCGGGCCTGACAATACATGGATATCCCACCACTTTTCAAGCAGGGCGCGTCAGCCCGCGTTCGGGCCGGTTTTTTTGCCTTGATTGCCGTGATCATGCTGGTGATCGATTCTCGCATGCACTCTTTGACGATCGTGCGGCAAGCGGTGGGCACGGTGCTCTATCCGTTCCAGCTGGTGGCCATGCTGCCACGTGACGCCATGTACAAAGCAGGCGACTATTTCACTTCTCAGTCCGCGCTGCAAAGTCAGAATGACGCCTTGCGCCGCCAGCAGACGCTGAGTGCCGAAATGCTGCAGCGGGAACGCCAGATGGCGGCTGAAAATGCCCAATTACGCAATTTGCTGAACATGCAGCAACGCATTGTGAGCAAATCGCTGGTCGGCGAAATCCTGTACGACGCACGCGACCCCTTCACGCGCAAGATCATTCTCAACCGTGGTTCGCAGCAAGGTGTCGACGCCGGGCAGCCGGTGATCGACGATATCGGCATTGTCGGCCAGGTCACTCGTGTATTCCCCTTTACCTCCGAAGTGACATTGCTTACCGACAAGGACCAGGCAATTCCAGTCCAGGTCTTGCGCAATGGTTTGCGCAGTGTGGCCTACGGGCGTGGTCAATCGGGCGTGCTGGACCTGCGCTTCATGGCCTCCAACGCTGATATCCGTAAAGGCGACGCACTGGTGACCTCCGGCATTGACGGCGTGTATCCGCCGGGTTTGTCGGTGGCTACGGTGTTGCAGGTCGAAACCAAATCCACCGATGCGTTCGCGCATATTGTGTGCCTGCCCTCGGCCGGCGTTGACCGTCACCGGCAACTGCTGATCCTGCTGGTCGACCATACCGAGCCACCGCGTCCAGACACCGACGATTCACCGGACAAGAGCGACAAACTGCTCAAACGGCGTCTGCGCGATAGCAGCAAGGAGGCCCTGGTGGAAGAGCGCAAAACACCCTCGGACGAACGCAAGGGCACTGCCGGCGTTGCACCTGCGGCTGCTGCCCCTGCCCCTGCTCCTGCCGCTCCTGCCGCCACGCCAGCCGCCGTCCCTGCGGCCGCCCAACCAGCCAAGAGCACCCGATGAACGATCCGCATTACATCCTGTTGCCGGCTAACCCGCTGTTCATCGCGTTCAGTCTGGTTATCGCATTCCTGCTCAATTTGCTGCCCTGGGGACAATGGATCGGAGTGCCCGACTTCGTGGCCTTGGCGCTGGTGTTTTGGGCCATTCACGAACCGCGCAAGATCGGTATCAGCATCGCCTTCATGATGGGTTTGCTGATGGATGTCAATCAGGCCACCCTGCTGGGTGAAAATGCGCTGGCATACACTCTGTTGTCGTACTTTTCGATCATGATTCATCGGCGCGTGCTGTGGTTTCCTGTGGGCAACCAGGCCTTGCACATCTTGCCGCTGATGTTGCTCACGCAGACTGTGCAATTGCTGGTGCGTGTGATTGTCAGCGGCAAGTTCCCGCATTGGTATTATTTCAGTGAAAGTTTTGTCTGTGCCTTGCTGTGGCCGATGGTGACCTGGTTGCTGCTGGCGCCGCAACGCCGTGCAGTCAATCGCGACGACAACCGTCCGATTTGATGGATCAGGCAGCATGACAGAGTTTAAAAACACCGAAAATGAACTAAGGCTGTTCCGACTGCGTTTGTTTGCCGTGGCGATGCTGGTTCTGTTTTGTTTCGGCATGTTGGTGGCGCGTTTTGTTTGGCTGCAGGTGGTCCGTTATGACGCCTACGCGGCCCAGGCTGAGGAAAACCGTATTTCGGTGGTGCCGATCACGCCTAATCGCGGCTTGATTCTGGACCGTAACGGCGTCGTGCTGGCGCGCAACTATTCGGCCTATACCCTGGAGATCACGCCCTCCAAGATTTCCGGCAGTCTTGATGATCTCGTGGATCAGCTCAGTACCCTGGTCGAGATTCAACCCAAGGACCGGCGCCGTTTCCGCAAGTTGCTCGATGAGTCGAAGAACTTTGAAAGCGTGCCGATCCGCACCCGCTTGAGCGATGAAGAAGTCGCCAAATTCACGGCGCAGCGCTATCGCTTTCCTGGGGTCGACATTCAGGCCCGTCTGTTCCGTCAATATCCTTTTGGCAAGAGCGCCGCTCACGTGATCGGTTACATCGGTCGCATCAGCCAGCGCGATGCCGATGCCCTCGCCGATACCGACGATGAAGCCAACTACAACGGTACCGACTACATTGGCAAGGAAGGTCTGGAAAAAAGTTACGAAACCCAGCTGCATGGCACCACTGGTTACGAAGAAGTCGAAATTTCCGCCGGCGGTCGTGCCGTGCGCACGCTCTCGCGTACCCCGGCCAGTCCCGGTCACAACCTGATCCTGTCGATCGACATCGAGTTGCAAAAAGTCATCGAAGACGCCTTCGGTGACCGCAAGGGCGCGCTGGTCGCGATCGATCCTGCCACCGGGGACATTCTGGCGTACGTTTCGCAACCATCGTATGACCCTAACGTGTTTGTCGAAGGTATCGATCAGCAAACCTGGGACGAGCTCAATAATTCGCCTGACCGGCCATTGGTGAACCGCCCGCTGTCGGGCACTTATCCGCCCGGTTCGACCTATAAGCCTTATATGGCGCTGGCGGCGCTGGAGTTGGGCAAGCGCCGGCCCAGCGACACCATTCGCGATCCCGGCTACTTCTGGCTCGGCAACCACAAGTTCCGCGACGACAAGGAGGGTGGCCACGGCATCGTGGATATGTATAAATCCATTGTCGAATCGTGCGATACCTATTACTACATGCTGGCCAATGATCTCGGCGTGGATGCCATCCATGATTTCATGAAACCGTTCGGCTTCGGCCAGATCACCGGTATCGACCTGGAGCATGAGCGCAAGGGCCTGTTGCCATCGACCACCTGGAAGCGCAATGCCTACCGCAAACCGGAGCAGCGCAAGTGGTATGCCGGAGAAACCATCTCGCTGGGCATCGGCCAGGGTTACAACGCCTTTACTCCGATTCAGATGGCCCACGCCGTGGCCACGCTAGCCAACGATGGCGTGGTGATGAAGCCGCATCTGGTCAAGATGATCGAAGACGGTGTCTCGCACGAGCGCACGGTGACCGTGCCCAAGGAAAGCTACCGGATTCCGCTCAAGCAAGAAAATATCGATATCGTCAAAGCGGCCATGGTTGGCGTCAACAAGGAAGGTACCGGCGCGCGGGTGTTTGCTGGCGCACTCTACACATCGGCCGGCAAGACCGGCACGGCGCAGGTGGTATCGATCAAGAAGAATGAAAAATACGACTCCAGACATCTGGCCGCGCACTTGCTCGATAACGCGCTCTATACGGTCTTCGCGCCGGCTGACAAGCCCCGCATCGCCATCGCCGTGATCGTTGAGAACGGTGGCTGGGGCGCCGAAGCGGCTGCGCCCTTGGCGCGCAAGGCGCTAGACTATTTCTTGTTGGGCAAGCGTCCTGGCGACAGCAATAAAGCTGACGGTAAAACAGATGGAAAAGCGGATGGAAAAGCGGATGATAAGGTGGCCGTTGCGCCGGCCCTGGATGCCGCAGGCCGCCCTTTGAGGGATTGAATCGCATGAGCTTGCACCGACCGCCCTTGTGGCAAATCATCAAACCGCATCTGGCAGTGTTCGACGGCACTTTGTCGCTGATCATCTTCCTGATCGTCTCGGTCGGTATTGTCACGCTCTATTCTGCCGGTATCAGCATTCCCGGTCGCGTCGAAGATCAGTTGCGCAACATCCTGATTGCCTTCGTGGTCATGTGGATTGCCGCCAACGTATCACCCCAGACCCTGCTGCGTTTTGCGGTACCGATTTACACCATCGGGGTGACGCTGCTCATCGCCGTTGCCTTGTTCGGCATCGTCAAGAAGGGCTCGCGCCGCTGGCTCAACATCGGTGTGGTAGTGCAGCCATCCGAAGTCATGAAAATTGCCATGCCCTTGATGCTGGCCTGGTATTTCCAAAAGCGCGAGAGCATGATGCGCTGGCATGTGTTCCTGATTGCTACCGTGCTCCTGGCCATTCCGGTGGGTTTGATTGTGCGTCAGCCGGATCTGGGCACTGGGGTCTTGGTGCTGGCGGCAGGATTTTACGTGATCTTCTTTGCCGGTCTGTCGTGGAAGGTACTCAGCGGCCTGTTCGTCGCCGTTGCCGCCAGTTTGCCCGTGCTGTGGTCGTTCATGCATGATTATCAGCGCCAGCGCGTGATGATGCTCATCGATCCAACGTCCGACCCGCTCGGTAAGGGTTTCCATATCATCCAGTCGACCATTGCCATCGGTTCCGGCGGCATCACTGGCAAGGGTTGGCTAATGGGGACTCAGGCCCATCTGGAATTCATTCCCGAGCGCACCACCGACTTTATTTTCTCGGTGTATTCGGAAGAATTCGGCCTGATCGGCAACCTCATTCTGCTGGTGCTGTACCTGTTGCTGATCGGCCGCTGCATGATGATCACGGCCAATGCGCCGACCATGTTTTCACGCCTGCTGGCGGGTTCCATCACGATGATGTTTTTCACCTATGCCTTCGTCAATATGGGCATGGTCAGCGGCATCCTGCCGGTGGTTGGCGTACCGTTGCCATTCATGAGTTACGGCGGCACCGCGTTGGTGACGCTGGGTTTGGCTGCAGGTATTCTAATGAGCATTCAGCGCCATCGAAAATTGGTACAGACCTGATTTGCCCGGAAGACTCTGGTATCTTTGCGGTTTATTGACGACAGGCAAAATAAACATGCATTTCGGAAAGGCGACCATGCGAGACACTTTTGCTGTAATACCGCGCCTGCTGCGCGGCTTATCGATCCTGCTGCCACTGGTGCTGGCCGCCTGCAGCAGCACACCGCCGCGCAATGATGCCGCTTCGACCAGCACTGCGACTCGCAGCGCCAACAACAAGCCGCTGCCGGTGTTGCCGCCGGCCGGTTCCGGCCGTGGCGGCTACTACAAGGACGACGGCCCGGGTGATCAGCCGCCTGCAGGTCTGCTCGATACGCCGGATGCCGATCCCAGAATAGAACCCTATTCAAAGGCCGCCAGCCGACCTTATGTGGTCTTTGGCAAAACCTATACGCCTATCGCCGATAACAGTCCTTACAAGGAACGCGGTATCGGCAGTTGGTATGGCAAGAAATTCCATGGCCAGAAGACTTCTTCCGGCGAGCTCTACGACATGTACAAGATGACGGCTGCGCATCCAACGCTGCCGATTCCATCGTATGCCCGTGTGACCAATCTGAAGACCGGTGCACAAGTGATCGTACGCATCAATGATCGCGGCCCTTTCCATACCACCCGGATCATCGATCTGTCGTACACCGCAGCACTGAAGCTGGGCTATCTGTCCTCAGGTAGCAGTGAACTGGAAGTCGAGCGGATCTTGCCGGATGAGATCAATCGCATGGCCGAGGACAAGCGCAACGGTGTCCAAGTCTTGCCCGTGGTGGCTGTTGCCGGCGCCAGTGGCGCTGCCGCAGTGACGGTGGGTGAGGTCGCGCCGCCAGGGCAGGTGACGCAGGCGGAGATGCCGGCCGCAGCGCCGTTGTCGGCTGCGGGCAGTAGTGGTGCCAGTGACAATACAACGGTCAAGACCGCCGTCATCTCAGGTATCTATCTGCAGCTCGGCGCATTCAGCCAGGAAGCCAATGCCCGCATCGCGCGCGACAAGCTCATGGCCAGTCTCAATGGCGCGGTCAACAATCTCGATACCGTCAACGTCAATGGTATGTATCGCTTGTTGGCCGGCCCCTATACCAGCCGTCCGGTGGCGCAGGCTACCGCACTACAGATTCGCCAACGCATCGACGTGACGCCCTTCATTATTGAGCGCTGAGTTAGCGCCGGAAAAAGACGCATGCATCCTTATCTATCGTTGGCCATTGCCATTGGTTCGGAGGTCATCGCCACCTCGGCGCTGCGCGCTGCGGACGGCTTTAGCAAACTGCTACCCTCGGTGGTGGTGGTGATCGGCTATGCACTAGCCTTCGTGTTCCTGTCGCTCACGCTTAAATCCATACCAGTGGGCATTGCCTATGCGATCTGGTCGGGTTTGGGTGTAGTGCTCATTTCGGTGGTCGCGTATTTCGTCTACGGACAAGTCTTGGATATGCCCGCACTCATCGGCATGGCCTTAATCGTGGCTGGGGTGCTGGTACTCAATTTGTTTTCCAAATCCGCAGTGCATTAAAAGAACCCAACTAAAAAAAGAACCCGACAAAATGCCGCTAGCTGCGCTGCAGCTCGGGTTCAGTTTTTTTGTCAGCCATCCTGGCGGCGCATCATGTACTGGTGCTATCCCTGATCTGCAAAGCGCGCTCATAGAGTGCGTTTTTCTTTTGGCCGGTAATTTGTGCGGCGAGTGCGGCGGCCTGTTTGACCGGCAACTCCGCCAGCAGAATCTGCAGCACGCGTTCGGTCTCGGCCTCGACCTCGGCGTCGACGCTGGTTTGTGCGCCCGCCACCAGAATCACAAATTCGCCGCGCTGGCGATTGGCGTCTGCCGCCAGCCATTCCGGCGCTTGCGCCAGCGGGCACTGGTGAATGCTTTCAAACAATTTGGTCAATTCGCGCGCCAGTACAATCTGGCGTAGCGGGCCGAACGCCAGCAGCAAGGCATCGACGGTTTCGACGATGCGATGTGGCGCTTCGTAGAACACCATGGTGGCGCTATCGTGGGCCAGTTTGTGCAAGGCCAGCTCACGCTGCTTGCCCTTGTTCGGCAGGAAGCCGATGAAGTGGAAGCGGTCGTTGATCAGGCCGCTGGCCGACAGCGCCGTCACTGCTGCCGACGCTCCCGGCAGCGGCACCACGCGCAAACCGGCGGCGCGCACCGCAGCGACGATGCGCGCGCCGGGATCGGATACCGCCGGCGTTCCGGCATCAGAGACCAGTGCAATGCGTTCGCCCTGTTGCAGGCGGCTGATGATCTTCTCGGCCGCCTCGCGTTCATTGTGCTCATGCGCGGCGATGAGGTGTTGGGTGATGCCATAACGACTGAGCAGATGGCTGGTATTGCGGGTGTCCTCGCAGGCGATGGCATCAGCCATGCTCAGTACATGCAAGGCGCGTAGGCTGATATCGCAAACATTTCCGATGGGGGTGGCCAGCACATATAATGCCGACTCAGGATAGGTTTGCTGTGCGGCTTCGCTCAAGACTGATAACGCTGCAGTAGGGGCGGAGGCGGAGAGAGGGGAACTCATGGAGAAGATAATGTCGGGAAAATGGGTGAAAGTCATTTTGCTGTACGCAATGATGAGCGGATTGTGCGCCTGTGCACAGCCAATTACAACCGCCGTCGCGCGTGATGGCGCAGCGCCCCCGCACAATCCGGACAGCCCGGTGCGGGTAGCCTTGATGCTGCCCATGCGTTCTGCACTCTTTGGGGCCGCCGCCGATGCCGTGCGAGCGGGGTTTCTGAGCGCCTACGATCACAAGCATGACAACTTGGTCGTCACCATTATCGAAACGGGCGACGCCGCGCCGGATGTGCTGGCAAGCTACCGCGATCTGAGCGGCAAGTACGACATCATTGTCGGGCCGCTCTCGCGCAGCGCCGTGACGGCGTTGGCGCAGTCCGGCAGCGTGCTCAAGCCGACCATTGCCCTGGCGCAGCCGGATCTGCCCGGCAGCACCGGTCTGAAGGCCGGCGCCGCACAGCGCTGGCCGGCGCAGATGCTGATGATGGGGCTGGCAATCGAGGATGAAGCGCGACAGGTTGCCGTCTGGGTCGAGCACGATAAAAAGCCGGGCAAAATTTTTGCCCTCTCCACCAGCGTCGCCTGGCAGCGGCGCGCCGCCAATGCCTTTGCCCAACAATCCCAAAGAATCGGTCTGAGTGTCGACGCGCTGGAACTGAGTCTGGTCAATGGCGCCCTCAGCCCGAGTGGTTTGGTGCAACTGAGCCAGCGCATTCAGGCCGAAAAACCGGCACTATTATTTGTCGCGCTGGATGCGGTCCAGACCATCCAGTTGCGCAATGCCATCGGTAGTGAGCTGCCGCTGTACGGCACTTCACAACTTAATCCCCTGACATTGGCCGCTGCAGCCAGATCATCGGCGGATAAGGCTGATGCCAATGCCGGCGGCGACAACCACAGCAACCGCTTGCCTGAGCTAGATGGCGTGCACCTGGTCGATATGCCCTGGCAGCTACAGGCCGATCACCCCGTTGTCATGACTTATCAGCGTACGTTAGCGCCAGGGGCCAAGCGCACGAACGCCGACCTGGCACGCCTGTATGCGCTCGGCATTGATGCCTTCCGGGTTGCCCGGCAAATTGCCCAGCAGCGCTCCGGCTTTGATATCGACGGCGTTACCGGTCAGATCTACGTCAATATGAACAGTACGGCGACGTATTTCCAGCGCCGCGAAACCCAGGCGGTGTTCCAGGACGGGGTTGCCATTCCGGCCATCAATCAGCATTGAGGCCTGCATGTCTTTACTGGATCGCTTCAAGACAGCAGCAACGCCGGCGCGCACCGCTAAGCAGCGTAGCGGCAGCGCCGCCGAGGACGCTGCACTGGCCTTTCTGACGGCACAGGGATTGCTGCTGGTGCAACGCAATTTTGCCTGTCGCGGTGGTGAAATCGATCTGATCATGCAAGATGGCAGCATGCTGGTTTTCGTCGAAGTGCGCCTGCGCAGCAGCGCCAGCCACGGTGGCGCTGCCGCTAGTGTCACACGCACGAAACAAAAGCGGTTGATCATCGCGGCACAGGTGTTCTTGCAGCGTTACCGCATGCCGCCGCCTTGCCGTTTTGATGTCATCGCCTATGATGGTAGCCAGCGGCAATGGCTCAAAAATGCGCTGGAAGCCATGCCGGAGTAGGATTGAGGCGCTGCTTTAGCGCGACTGACAAAACGTCGATGGCAAGCAGGCGCAGCGCCGCCGGCAGCGTTTTGTTAGGTGTTCTTATTAAAGCGGTGCGGACAGGCCTGCGCAATACACTATAATTGCCTGGACCGCCGCCGTGTTTTGGCTGATTGTCGAGTACTGCGGCAGCTGCTTCGACCAGGGTTTTTTGCTCTCGTTCTCCACGCTTTATTTACCATTTCGCACCATGACCAATCAACGTATCCTCTCGCATTTCCAAGAAAGCGCCGAACTCAAGCTGCATGCCGCCTCTCTGTTGGCCGAGCCGATTGAGCAGGCGATTGAAATCATGTTCACGGCACTGTCGAACGGTAACAAGATACTTGCCTGCGGCAACGGCGGTTCGGCAGCAGATTGCCAGCATTTCGCGGCAGAACTGGTGGGACGTTTCGAACGCGAGCGTTTGCCTTTGCCGGCGCTGGCGCTGACCACCGATACCTCGATTCTGACGGCCGTGGGCAACGACTATAGTTACCGGGAAATTTTCTCCAAACAGGTGCAGGCATTCGGCCAGGCTGGTGACGTATTACTGGCCTTCTCCACTTCGGGTAATTCCGGCAACGTGCTGGCCGCCATTGAGGTCGCCCAAGAGCGTGACATGCGCGTGGTAGCGCTGACAGGTAAAGGTGGTGGCGCCATTGGCAAGCAACTGACGGATGCCGATGTGCATATTTGCGTGCCGCATGACCGTACCGCGCGCATCCAGGAAGTCCATCTGGTGACCCTGCATTGCATTTGCGATGGAATCGACGTTGCACTGTTCGGAGGCGATGGTAATGAATGATGCCAAGATAGGCACGACTGCGTTGCGCAACTGGCGCCGCCCATTGGCCGTTGTCGCGCTCGGTGGCATGCTTGCGCTGAGTTTGCAAGGTTGTTTTGGCGTGCTCGCCGGTGGCATGCTGGCTGGCACCTTCGCCGCCAGTGATCGCCGCACTCTGGGTGCACAGACCGAAGACAAGGCCATCGTGGTCAAAGGCGAATCGAATCTCATGAACGTACTGCCGGGCGGTTCGCACGTGAACGTGACCAGTTTTAATCGCCATGTATTGCTCAGCGGCGAGGTGCCGGACGAGGCTGCCAAGGCACTGGCTGAACGCGAAATCAATAGCATCTCCGGCGTCGAGCATGTGTTCAATGAGCTGGCGGTGTCGGGTTCCTCGAGTTTTTCGTCGCGCTCCAGTGATGCACTCATCACCAGCAAAGTGCTGGCCAGTCTGGTTGATGCCAAGGACTTGTACTCCAACGCCTTCAAGATCACGACCGAACGCGGCATTGTCTACATGCTGGGCCGCGTGAGTCAGCGTGAAGGCCGAGTCGGCGCCCAAATTGCCAGCGGCGTGAGCGGTGTGCAAAAGGTCGTGACCCTGTTCGACTATATTTCTGAAGACGACGTCAAGAAAATCAACGAGTCGCCGCAGAACACGGCCAAATAGCATCCGTTGCCGGCCTAGCTGCTCCGGCAGCAGGTTTGGCAGCTGGCGACTATAATGTGACCAGCGCTTTTGAAGAGGGAACCAACGTGGACGCCAATATTGCCAAGCCGGCCGGCCGGCTCGGACTCAAGCTCGGGGCACTCGCTGTAGTGGCCACCATTGCGGTGTTCGGCTACAGTTCGCTGGCGGCGCGCCAAACTGCGCCCGACGTCACTTTCGTCAAGCTGGATGGCGAAAAGATCGCGCTCAAGGATATGCGTGGCAAGGTGGTCATGGTCAACTTCTGGGCCACCAGCTGCACTACCTGTGTGGGTGAAATGCCGCAAATGGTGGCCACCTATAACAAGTATAAGGATCGCGGTCTCGATTTTGTCGCCGTCGCCATGAGCTACGATCCGCCTAACTACGTGCTCAATTACACCGCCACACGCAAGTTGCCCTTCAAGGTGGCGCTGGATCCGCAAGATGTCCTCGCCAATGCCTTCGGCGAGGTCAAACTGACCCCGACTACCTTTGTCATCGGCAAGGATGGCACCATCCTCAAGCGCTACGTCGGCGAGCCGCAATTTGCCGAACTGCATGCCTTGCTGGAGAAGGCGCTGGCAGCCTGACCCAGGTATTGGCTGTAACAACGCCGGATCATTCATGCGATGCTCCGGTATTTTTTATCGCCCGATCCGGATAGAACACATCTCAGGATGACTGCTGAGATGTGTTTTCCACAATGACAATGCAAAAATGATAACGTCCCGCTATAATCAAACGCTTGGAGACGACGCATCACGGCACGCCTGATCCCGGTGCTGCCTACGAACACCAGACCAAACACCACTTATCGTTAGTGGCGTTTTATCAGGTGTTCCACATCATAATTAAATGACAATAAAACTGAACGTGGTCGTTCCAGTCACGGAACTTGAACAGTTGACTCAGGCACTGGGCCGCGAACGCGTAGCGCGTCAGCGCGCTGAGACCGATGCCGAAAGCCGCATGCGCCAGTCGCATCAGCGTGAACAGCAATTACAGTTGCTCGAAGCCGTTGCTAGCGCCGCCAATCAGGCCGAGACGCTGGAAGAGGTGCTGCGTTTCGCGGTCGAGGAAATTTGTCGTTTTACCGGCTGGCCGTTGGGACATTGCTATCTTGCACGGCACAGCGGCGGTCGCACCGTACTAAAATCAAGCGACATCTGGCAGGGCGCCAACCGGCAAGAATTTGCCATCTTCTGCGCGCACACCGGCGCTGCGCAATTTTCCGCTGAGCAGGACCTAGCTGGCCGCGCACTGCGCGAAGGCAACCCGGTCTGGACCGTCAATCTAGGCGTTGACCGCAGCGCGGCCCGGGCCGATATCGCCCGCGCTGCCGGCATCAAAGGCGGCGTAGCATTTCCGGTGCTCAGCGGTGGCGAAGTGGTTGCCGTGCTCGAATTTTTTTCTACCCGCATGTTAGCGCTGGACGATTATCTGTTGCGCCTGATGACGCTGATGCGGCAGGTCGGCAGTCGACTGGGCCGCGTGGCCGACCGCAAGCGCCATCTACAGCGGCTCAGCCATGCCGCTTCTCACGACGACCTGACCGGCTTGTCCAACCGCTCGCTGTTTCTGCGACAGCTAGATCAGGCTTTACAGGAGCAGTGGCAGGACGATAACGCCAGATTCGCCGTGCTGTTCATCGACTTGGATCGTTTCAAGGTGATCAATGACAGCCTCGGCCATCTGGCTGGCGACCGCGTGATTGTGCAGGTGGCGGCACGGCTCAAGAACGCCTTGCGGCCCGACCATATTCCGCTGGCCATTCCCAGTAACGCGGTTTGGCCGGGCGCTGATGAGCATGACGCAAGTCAGTCGCGCCATGTGCTGGCGCGCATGGGCGGTGACGAATTCACGGTGCTGCTGCGCGATATCGCCAGTATCGACGATGCGTTACGCATTGCCGAGCGGATTCAGACCGCGATGGCCTTGCCGTTTCTGATTCGTGATCAGGAGATCTACGCCAGCGCCAGCAGCGGGATTGTGTTCAGCGACAGCGGCCATACCCTGGCCGATGAAGTGCTGCGCGATGCCGACTTAGCCATGTACCGTGCCAAGGCGCTGGGCAGGAACCGTTACGAGATCTTCGAGCGCGGCATGCGCAAAGGCGTCGTCAGCCGTTTGACGGTGGAAACTGCGCTGCGTCATGCGCTCAAGAACAACGAGTTTGTGCTGCACTATCAACCCATCATTGAATTGCAGGGTGGTGCGATCGTTGGTGTCGAGGCGCTGGTACGCTGGCGTCGCGGTGACAGTGACGAACTGGTGTATCCGGCCGACTTCATTGATGTGGCCGAAGATACTGGCTTGATTCTGCTGATCGGCATGTGGGTGCTGCGCGAGGCCTGTCAGCAGATGCATCAATGGCACCGCCAGTTCCCACGCAGCAAGCCGCTGACCATGAGCGTCAACATTTCACCGCGTCAGTTCGTGCAGCACAATTTGGTGGAACAGATCCAGCACATCATTGCCGACACCGGCATCGATCCCAATACCTTGCGGCTGGAGATCACCGAAAGCGTCACCATGGGTGACGTCGAGCAGACCATCAAGATCCTGTCTCAGCTACGTGCGCTGGGAGTGCGTTTCAGCGTCGACGATTTCGGTACCGGCTATTCCTCGCTCAGTTACCTGCACCGCTTCCCGCTGGATGTGCTCAAGATAGACCGTTCCTTCGTCAATGGCATGAACGACGACAAGGAACGTTTGCAGATCGTCCAGACCATCATGACGCTGGCGCGCAATCTCGGCATCGAAGTCGTGGCAGAAGGCACCGAGACCGATATGCAGGTCGATCATCTGCGCAACATCGGTTGCGATTTTGGACAGGGCTTTTTCTTTTCCCGCGCATTGACGGCGGAGACCGTCACCGACCTGTTGTACGTCCCGGATCACGTCCTCAATACCGCCTACGTCAATTCCTTACAAGCCTAGGATTTTCGCGTTCTCAACTCTAGACCGGTGCCGGCGTATCGGCGTCGAGCGGATACACCGGACGGCGCACCTGGCGAATCGGAAACCAGGCGAAGTTGGAGCTGGTCGGACCGCCACTGTCGGAATCGCACTCCACCAAGCCTTTGCTGATCGGCACGAACACCGGGCGACAATACATGCGCGACTTCAGGATGAGATAGTCCATGCGCGCCGGATCCAGTCCCAGGCTGGTGAATACGCCAAGGTCGTAGGGCTCGACCCGTTCTTCGGTAATCACGATGTTGGCCGCGCCGGTGTCGAACCAGACGCTGCGCCCCATCTTGATGGTGGAGCCGGTATAGATCGGGCCGCTGACCTTGAAGACACCGTCTGTGATTGCCACCACCTTACCGCTCAAACTCAGCGGGGTTTTGCTGATGCCTTGCTGCGTCAGCGCCACCTTGTTGCCGATGGCCAGCGTGGCGCTGCCACCCACACCGACCTCGACCAATGCCGCCACCGCCTCGGGGTCGCTGATGGGACCCGCGGCGATATTGCGCATGCCGGCCGCCAGCGCCGCTTCGAGTACATCCATGGTGTTGCAGGTACCGCCCGACATGACATTGTCGCTGTGGTCCAACAATAGTACCGGCCCTGCACCTGCGGCCTCCTGCAGCAGACGCGCCTGCGCCAGCGACTGCTGCAGCGGCAGACTGTCATAGACAAAGTCGTCGCGTTGCTGCCAGATCGTGCGCGCCAGCGTATCGGCAACCTGTTGCGCCAGCGCGCGGTCATTGTCGGTCACCACCACCACCGACATGCCGGCATCGCGAAAATCCGACAGCGGGAAACCCGCCAATACCGATACCGCCAGCACGCCTGGCTGTTGCTCGGCCAGCTTGGCCTGTTGCACTGCGCGTTGCATCGCGCTAGCCGAAGTGTTGCTGGTCAGTGTCGCCGACAGCAAGGGAATCTGGCGCCAGCCGGTGACTGGACGTGCTCGGCGCTGCAGCAGATCGACCAGCAGCCGGCCAGCATGGGCACCGGTCTCGAACATGTCGATGTGCGGATACGTCTTGAAGCTGACGATGATGTCGGCATGGTCCACCATCTTTTGCGTGACATTGCCGTGCAGGTCTAACGCCACGCACAAGGGCGTGTTCGGCGCGACGGCGCGGATCCGCTGCAGCAGCTCGCCTTCGCCATCGGCGGCGTTGTGCGCCACCATGGCGCCATGCAGATCGAGCATGATGGCATCGCAGCCAGCCGCGACGGCAGCGACGATGGCATCGCTCATCTGGGTATAGGCATCAGCATCGACGGTCGCACTCGGATTAGCCGTGGCGGCGACCGGTGTGACGATGTTCGCACCCAGTGCATCGGCGATTTCCAGAAAGGCGCCCATGGCAGTGCGCGCCCCTTTCTGATCGGCGTAGGCAGCGGCGTCCCATTGCGGCACAAAGGCTGCCAGCGGCGTGGCAATCGGCGAGAAGGTATTGGTTTCGTGGTTCAGACGGGCGACGACGATGTTCAATGGCATAAGCGGCTTTCGGTTCAAACGACTTTGGCGCTGGCTAGCATGGCATGCAGCAACACGTTGGCGCCGGCTTCGAGATGTTCCGGCTTGGCGTCTTCAATTTCATTGTGACTGACACCATCCTTGCAGGGCACGAAGATCATCCCGGCCGGTGCCAGCCGCGCCGCATAGATGGCGTCATGGCCGGCGCCCGAGACCACATCCATGGTGGCGTAGCCAAGCTTGGCCGAGGCCTCGCGCACGGCGTCCACGCAGTCAGGATGGAAGGGGCAGGGTGGAAAATACGAGACCCGCTCAAGGTCGATTTTGAGACCAGTGTTCTCACGCGTCTGTGCCAGATAGGCGAGCAGATCGGCATGCATCTGGTTCAGCAATGCATCGCTGACATTGCGCAGATCGATCGAAAATTTCACTTGTCCCGGAATCACATTGCGGCTGTTCGGCATCACCTGCACCGCACCCACCGTGCCACGCCCATAAGGCGCATAGCGCTTGGCGATGGCGACCACCTCTTGCATGATGTAAGTCGACACCTGCAAGGCATCCTTACGGATTTCCATCGGTGTCGGACCGGCATGCGACTCGAAGCCGGTGACCGTACAGTCATACCAGGACAGACCCAGTACGGCCGGCACTACGCCGATGACGGTGTCGGCGTTTTCCAGCACCGGGCCTTGTTCGATATGCGCTTCATAATAGGCGCCAATGGGATGGTCGCCGCAACGCTGGCTACCGATGTAGCCGATGCGGCTCAGTTCGTCCTTGACGTTCTTGCCGTCGACGTCGGTGGCGGCATAGGCATGCTCCAGCGTGAAGGCACCGCAGAAGACGCCGGAACCCATCATCACCGGTACGAAGCGCGAGCCCTCCTCATTGGTCCACACCGCCACTTCCAGCGGCGCTTCGGTCTGGATGCCATGGGCGTTGAGGGTACGGATCACTTCCATGCCGGCCAGCACACCATAGTTGCCGTCGAACTTGCCGCCGGTGGGCTGGGTGTCGATATGCGAACCAGTCATCACTGGCGGCAGGGCATTGTTGCGGCCGGGGCGACGCATGAAGATATTGCCGATCTGATCGATGGTCACACTCATGCCGGCCGCACGGGCCCAGTCGCAGACCAGATCACGGCCCTGTTTGTCGAGCTCGCTCAGCGCCAGGCGGCACACGCCACCCTTGGGGGTGGCGCCGATGGCGGCCAATTCCATGAGCGATTGCCACAGACGGCTGCCATCGATGCGCAAGGGGGAAATATCGGTATTGCTGTTCATGCTCACTCCTAAGATGTTTGCCACACTGCAGCTATGCAGCGAGATTGACGCCCAGATAACGATCCTTGGCGCTGTCGTCGGCCAGGAACTCGGCATTGCCGGCACTGTAGACAATGCGCCCCTGTTCCACAATGTAATGGCGATCAGCCAGTTGCATGCAGACCTGTAGATTTTGCTCCACCAGAATGATGGACATGCCGGTGGCTTTGATCAACTTGATCTGCGCCACGATTTCATCTACGATCACCGGCGCCAAGCCTTCGACCGGCTCGTCCAGCATCAGTACCTTGGGATGCGTCATCAGCGCCCGTGCGATGGCCAGCATCTGTTGCTCGCCGCCGGACAACTGACCGCCGCCGTTCTTGCGGCGTTCCTTCAGCCGCGGGAAGATCTGATAGATATCCTGCAACTGCCAGGCCGCCTCCTTGCGGGCCGCCATGGTCAAATTTTCTTCCACCGTGAGCAGCTTGAAAATGCCGCGATGTTCCGGCACCAGACACACGCCGCGCGCAGCGATCTTGTGCGCCGGCAATCCGGCAATATTGTCGCCCTCGAACCAGACCTGGCCCTGGCGCGGCGCCACCACGCCGACGATGCTCTTGAGCGTGGTGGTTTTGCCGGCACCATTGCGGCCCAGCAGCGTCACCACTTCGCCAGCGTCCACCTGCAAAGAGATGCCTTGCAGGATATGGCTCTTGTCGTAGTAAGCGTGCACCGCATCGAGTTTGAGGATCATGCCTTGCCTCCTGTAATCATGCTGCCCAGATAAGCACGGCGCACGCGTTCGTCGCTGCGAATCTCGGCGGGTTTGCCCTGCGCCAGAATCTGCCCTTGCTGCATCACCGTGATCTGGTCCGAGATATCCATGACGATATCCATATTGTGTTCGATCAACAGCACCGTAGTCGTATCGCGCAGACTGTGGATCAGGCGCTTCATGTCGCCGATGTCATCGATGCCCATGCCCGAGGTCGGTTCATCGAGAAAGATCACCTTGGGCTGGCCAGCCATCGCCATGCCCACTTCCAGACGACGCTGCTGGCCATGCGACAACTCCGCCGCCAGACGCTCGGCGACTGCTTGCAGATTCAGACGCACTAATAATTGCTCGGCGCTGTCACAGGCCGCGCGCAGCCGTTCCGGGCGACGCCAGGGATTGAGCGCCTGCAGCGGCCGCGTGCCCTGCGCGGCCAGACGCAGATTTTCGCGCACGCTCAGATTGGGGAACAGGCTGGTGATCTGGAACGAGCGCGCCAGTCCCTTGCGCACTCTTTTATAGCCTGGCAGATGCGCGACTTCTTCACCTTCCACCAGAATGCTGCCGGCGCTGATCGCGGTGCTGCCGGTCAAGGTATGGAACAGCGTGGTCTTGCCGGCGCCGTTGGGGCCGATGACCGAATGCACGGTGCCGGGCAGAATGTCGAGCGAGATATCGTTGACCGCAGTGAACTTGCCGTAGCGTTTGCTCACATGTCGGGCAGACAAGATCGGAGTTGGCTTGCTCATGGATGCTGCTCCTTGACGCTGGTCGTGTCGGCAATGTCGGCAGCTGGGCGCACCCCGAATTTGCGCAGCAAGGCTTGCGCCACACCGAACAAGCCCTTGTGCAGATACAGACTGACGCCGATGAGCAAGAAGCCCAGCAGCATCAGCCAGCGCGGCCATAGCGTCGACAGCCAGTTGCCGATCAAGACATAAAAGGACGCTCCCAGTACCGAGGCAAACAGATTGCCGGTGCCGCCGATGACAGTCATGATCAGAATCGCCTCGCTGGTGTGATACTCGATATTGGACAAGGGGGCCACGCCCGTCATCATGGCATGCAAACCACCGGCTAAGCCGGTGACGGCACCCGAGATCACGAATGCCGTCAGCTTCAGCAGCGTGATGTCATAGCCGACCGCAGCGGCGCGGGTCTCATTGTCGCGCACTGCCAGCAGCGTGCGCCCCAGCACCGAATCGACCACGCGTTGCAACAGCCAGAACACCAGCACAAACACGATCGCCACGAAACTATAGTATTGCCACGGCGATGTGGTGGCCAGCATGGTATGGCCGAACAGGCTCAGGTTCGGACGCGGCACGTCGAGCAGACCGTTGTCGCCGCCGGTGAGGTCCTTCATGGTGTAAGCCAGGAAATAAAACATCTGAGCAAAGGCCAGCGTCAGCATGACGAAATAAGTGCCGCGCTGGCGAATCGCAAACCAGCCCACCAGCAATGCCACGGCGGCGCCGATCAGCATGGCCAGCAACAGCGACGGCAGCAGCGGTGCCTGTAGTCGCAACAACGCCAGGCCGGTGGTGTAACTGCCGATGCCAAAGAAAATGCCCTGACCGAAAGACAGCAGTCCGGTATAGCCGAGCAAGAGATTGCAGCCGAGTGCGGCCAACGCAAAGATCAGCACCTCGGTGGCTAGCGAACCGGAGCCGACCAATAGCGGCAACAGCAGGGTCACCAGTGCCGCCAGCAGCGTGAAGCGGAAATGCACAAAATATTTCAAGACAGTCTCCTAACTGGCGCGGCCGAGCAGGCCATTGGGACGCAGCAACATGACTGCCGCCATGGCGATGTAAATCATCAAATGCGCACCTTCGGACCAGACCGTGCTCATCACGCTCTGCACGATGCCGACCAGAATGCCGCCGATCAGCGCCCCTGAAAAACTACCCAGACCGCCGATGACCACCACGACGAAGGCAATCCCCAGCGCTTCCACACCCATGAAAGGATCGACGCCGCGAATCGGCGCCGCCAGCGCTCCGGCTAAACCGGCGGTGGCCGCGCCCAGCGCAAACACCAGGCTGAAGATACGGTTGATGTTCAGTCCCAGTAAAGACACCATCTCGGTCGACTCACTGCCGGCGCGCACGATCGCGCCCAGCCGTGTGCCTTCCAGCACCCACCACAACAGCAAAGCCATGACGGCCGTGACGGCGATGACGAACAGGCGATAGATCGGGTAGACAAAACCGCCTGCCATGACGACGCCTTGTAGCAGATCAGGCGGCGAAATATTGTTGCCCAGCGGACCCCAGAAGGCAATCACCGCTTCTTGCAACACCAGCGCCAGACCGACCGTGAATAAAATATGAAAGTGATGCGGCAAGGCATACACATGGCGCAACACGAAGCGCTCCACCAGCCAGGCGAACAGCCCTACCAGCAAAGGCGCCAGCAGCAGCGACCACCAGAAATTGAGGCCCATCTCGCCGCATTGGAAACACAGATAAGCGCCTAGCAGGAAAAAAGCGCCATGGGCAAAATTGACGAAGCGCAGCAAACCGAAGACGATGCTCAAGCCGACTGCCAGCAGGAAGTACAGCATGCCGATGCCGATGCCATTGGCCACTTGCAGTAAATAGATATTCATGAAGCCTCGATACGTTAGAACCACGGCAGCGCTGCCAAGTTAAACCTCGGCAGCGCTCTCAATATCACGCCATCTTGCACATGGTCTTGTCCGGTGCGAGGAAGGATTTGCCGAACGAGATGATGTCGGCGTAGTCATCCTTGTTGCGCATTTTTGATTTGGCCTTGCCCTTGAGCAGGTAGTAATTCTTGATCACCTGGTGGTCGCTCTTGCGGATTTCTTCGGTGCCGGTGAGGCCTTCGTATTTCATGCCTTCCATGGCCGCGATGACGGCTTTGGGATCGGTGCTGTTGGCCTTGATGATGGCGTCCAGAATGATCTTGGTACAGATGTAGGAACCGGCCAGGCTGTAGTTGGGTTCTATTTTCAGATTGCTGTTGACCAACTGCACCAACTCCTTGTTGAAGGGGGCGTCGATGGCATGCCAGTATTGCGCGCCGAAGTAGACGCCGTCGCAGATATCGGCGCCCAGTGTTTCAAATTGCTCCAGACCGGAAGCCCAGGCCATCAGGATGGTCATGTTGTTCTTCATGCCGAAGCTGACCGCCTGGCGCAGCGTGTCCGAGGACTGCGAACCGAAGTTGAGCAACAGCAGCACATCGGGTTTGGCGGCCATGGCATTGGTCAGGTAGCCGCTGAATTCTTTTTCGGCCAGCGAGTGGTAGCTGTTGCCGACATGCTCGATACCCTTTTCCTTGAACACGGCCTTGGCTGCGCTGAGCAAGCCATCGCCGAACACGTATTGCGGCGTGATGGTGTACCAGCGTTTGGCGTTGGGCATCTTCTCCAGCAGGGGACGCACGGTTTGTTCGATGGCACCAAAGGTCGGCACCGACCAGCGGAACGTGGCGTGGTTGCAATCGCTGCCGGTGATTTCATCGGCGCCTGCGGTGGTGATGAAAATGCCGCCGCCTTTTTCCACTTCCTTGCCCATTGCCAGCGCTTCACCGGAGAGAATGCCGCCGGCAAAAAAGCGCGCGCCTTTCTCCATCGTCTCTTGTACTTTGCGTACTGCAGTGGCTGGTTTTCCTTCAGTGTCGAGCGTGGCGTAGCTGAGATTTTTGCCGAGCACCTTGCCGTATTTTTGCAGCGCCAGTTTCATGCCCATGTCGGCATATTTGCCGTTGGCAGCGAAGGGGCCGGACATCGGCACCGGACAGCCGAACTGGATCGCATCGGTTTGTGCAAACACGTCCGAAAATGAAAGGGCGCCTGGTGCGGCGAGTGCGGATAGCTTCAGAAAATCACGACGATTCAACATATTCACATCTCCAAAAAAGACCGTGCATGGTAAGAATGAAATCGAGTTCAGGTAACGCAAGTTCCATGCCCATGGCGACGCAAGACGGCATCGCCTGCAGCGTGTGTAACTTAAAAATAGACGTATAGTACCGCTGCTTTTACATGCCGATGAATTGACGTAAAAACAGTCTCTGATGTTCGTGTCGAACGATGATGATGCGACTGTGCGTAACCTAATGCCGCGCAGTGCAATGCATGATGACGATGGATCATGGATTGCTCCTCCTGGTTTAATGTCTCGTTGCTGCGTTTGTCTTTTTTATATTTTCACTACTGATTTCTGCTACTCGCTGCTGAGCTAGTTTTGCTTATCCATTCTCCCTCTGATATTAACGGTGCGCTGCCAAATTTTTCTGCACCAGAGCCAATTTTTTGCACCACGCTGGCACGCGCTATCCGACTCAAAAAACAGCTGCCGGAAACGGCGACGGCATGAGCGTTGCTCATGCCGTTTTTACTCGTCTGTCTGAACTTGAATTTGCTTACTTCATTTGCGGGAAAGCGAATTCAGCACCCGCGCTGGCGGTGTTGGGCCAGCGTTGCATGACCGCTTTGGAGCGCGTGTAAAAGCGCACGCCCTCGGGACCGTAGACATGATGATCGCCGAACAAGCTGCGCTTCCAGCCGCCGAAACTGGAAAACGCCATCGGCACCGGCAGCGGCACATTGACGCCGACCATGCCGACTTCGATCTGACGCACAAATTCGCGCGCCACGCCGCCGTCACGGGTGAATACCGCGACGCCGTTGCCGTATTCATGGTTGTTGATCAACTCCACCGCCGTGGCGACATCAGGAGCGCGTAAGACACATAACACCGGCCCGAAAATCTCTTCCTGATAAATCGTCATGGTTGACGTGACATGATCAAACAAGGTCCCGCCGACGAAGAAACCTTGTTCGCGTCCGGCCACTTTCAGGCCACGGCCATCGACCACCAGTTGCGCGCCTTCTTCTACACCCTTGCTGATCAAGCCTTCGATACGCGTCTTGGCAGCGGCGGTGACGACCGGGCCCATTTCGGCTTCCTTGTCCATGCCGTCGCTGATCTTCAGACTGCGCACCCGTTCGGCCAGCGCCGCGACCAGCTTATCGCCGACATCGCCCACCGCGACCGCCACCGAGATCGCCATGCAACGCTCGCCGGCGGAACCGTAAGCGGCGCCGATCAGGGCGTCAACCGCCACTTGCAGATCGGCATCAGGCATCACCACCATGTGATTTTTGGCACCGCCCAGCGCTTGCACGCGTTTGCCCTTGGCACTGCCGCGCGCATAAATGTATTCGGCAATCGGGGTCGAACCGACGAAGCTGATGGCCTTGACCTTGGGATGATCGAGCAAGGCGTCGACAGTGACCTTGTCGCCCTGGATGACGTTGAACACGCCATCCGGCAAGCCGGCTTTTTGCAACAACTCAGCCATCAGCAGCGAAGCCGATGGATCGCGTTCGGACGGTTTCAGGATGAAGCAGTTGCCACAAGCCAGCGCCATCGGATACATCCACATCGGCACCATCGCCGGGAAGTTGAACGGCGTAATGCCGGCCACCACACCCAGCGGCTGGCGCATCGACCAGGCATCGATACCGCGTGCGATCTGGTCGGTGTATTCACCCTTGAGCATTTGCGGAATGCCGACCGCAAATTCGACCACTTCGATGCCGCGCGCCACTTCGCCTTGCGCGTCCGAGAACGTCTTGCCGTGTTCGCGGGTGATGATGGCGGCGAAGTCGTCCGCATGTTGTTGCAGCAGGTTCAAAAACTTGAACAGCACGCGCGCGCGGGTCAGCGGCGGCGTGTTGGACCAGGCCGGGAAGGCGCTGGCCGCAGCCGTCACGGCGGCATCGACTTCGTCCGCCGTGCCCAGGGCCACACGGGCCACCGGCACGCCCAGCGCCGGATTGTAGACATCGGCGTAACGGTCACTATTGGTGTCGACCAGACGGCCGCCGATGAAATGAGTAATCTTTTCCATACTGTCTTGAAATCCTGTTGGTGTTGTTTGCGGGTAGCGTTTAGGCCAGCGTCTTGAGAATGGTGGCCAGCTTGCCGAACAATTCATCGATGTGTTTTTTCTCGATGATCAGCGGTGGCGACAAGGCAATGATATCGCCGGTGACGCGGATCAGAATGCCCTCGTCAAAGGCGCGGCGGAAAGCCTCGTAAGCCCGCGCGCCGGGTTGCCCTGGTCTGGATGCCAGCTCGATGCCGGCAATCATGCCGATGCTGCGGATATCGATTACATGCGGCAGGCCGCGCAGTGCATGGGCGGCATCCTGGAAGTAATTGCTGACGCCGGCGGCATGTGCCAGAACGCCTTCTTGTTCGAAAATATCCAGCGAGGCCAGGCCGGCGGCGCAGGCCAGCGGGTGACCCGAGTAGGTGTAGCCGTGCAAGAGTTCGATGCCGTCGGCGCCGTGCATGAAGGCGTCATAAATATGCGGCTTGACGAACACCGCGCCCATTGGCACCACGCCGTTGGTGAGACCCTTGGCAGTCGTAAACAGGTCAGGCTCGACGCCAAAATAGTCAGAGGCGAACGGCGTGCCGAGACGGCCAAAACCGGTAATCACTTCATCAAAAATCAACAGAATGCCATGCTTGGTGCAGAGATCGCGCAGCCGTTGCAGATAGCCTTTGGGCGGGATCAGTACGCCCGTCGAGCCGGCTACCGGTTCGACGATGACGGCGGCGATGTTGGAAGCATCATGCAGTGTGACCAGACGCTCCAGCTCATCGGCCAGGTGGGTGCCGTATTCCGGCTCACCCTTGGTAAAGGCATTTTTTTCCAGATTGTGGGTGTGCGGCAGATGATCAACGCCGGGCAGCAAGGCGGAATGGAAGGTCTTGCGATTGCTGCCGATGCCGCCGACCGACATGCCGCCGAAGCCGACGCCGTGATAGCCGCGTTCACGACCGATCAGGCGCGTACGGGTGGCATCGCCGCGTACGCGGTGATAGGCCAGCGCCATCTTCAGTGCAGTATCGACTGCTTCCGAACCAGAACAGGTGTAAAACACTTGCGAATAACGTCCGCCAGTGTATTGCTTGAGGCGCTCGGCCAGTTCAAATGCAGACGGATGTCCCAGCTGAAACGAGGGCGAGTAATCGAGTGTGGCCACCGCCTTTTGCACCGCTGCCACAATCTTTGGCTGGGCGTGGCCGAGCGGCACGCACCACAGGCCTGCGGTGCCGTCGAGGATCTGGTTGTCGGCATCATCGCGGTAATACATGCCTTCGGCCGAGACCAGCATGCGCGGATTGGCCTTGAAGTTGCGATTGGCCGTATAAGGCATCCAGTAGGCCGACAGATCGGCGGCGGAGAGAGCTTTGTTCATTGCGGGCGCACCATGGGCGAGTGAGGAATGGGATGATTATTGCGGGACAGCGTCAGTATTGTTAGATACACTTCTCAATTAACTGAGAAACTGTATTGTTTATTTCACCTATCTGTATTGGTGACACTTGCCAATAAGGAACCAGCATGGCCACAGCACCAGCGGTACAACTGAACCTCCAGCGTCACGGCGCCGTGCGTCTGGTCGAGCAAGTGGTGAGCGGTCTGGCGCAACTGATCGAAGGTGGCGCTCTGCGTTCCGGTGAGCGCTTGCCATCGGTGCGTCAGTTTGCAGAAACCCACAGCATCGGCGCCTCCACCGTGGTGGAAGCCTATGAGCAACTGGTGGCGCGTGGTTTGCTGGTGGTGCGGCGCGGCGCCGGTTTCTTTATTGCCGCCAAAGGTGCCAATGTACCGCCCGTCCCGAGCTTTTCAGCGCCCGAGCCGATCATCGATTCGGCCTGGTTGTTGTCAGAAATGTTCGCCGATGAGCGCGTGCCGATCAAGGCCGGCTGCGGCTGGCTGCCCGGCAAATGGCTGGACGGCGAAGGTCTGCATCAGGCCGAACGACGCATCATCCGCTCGCCCGGCGCGCAACAGGTCGGTTACGGTCATCCCTACGGCTATGTGCCGCTGCGCCAGATCATCGCGCAGTTTCTGGCGAACTGGTCGCTGGAAGTGTCGCTCGATCAGATTCTCACTTCACACGGCGCCACGCAGGCACTGGACCTGATCATTCGCACCATGACCAAGCGCGGCGACACGGTGATGATCGACGATCCTGCCTACTGCAATCTGGTAGCCATGCTCAGGCTGGCCGACCTGAATGTGATCGGGGTGCCGCGTACGCCCACCGGGATCGATACCGAGCAACTGGAGATGTTGGCGCGCACCCATCAGCCCAAGCTGTTTTTCACTAGCAGCGTATTGCACAACCCGACCGGCACTTCCTATACGCCGGCCTGTGCCATGCGCGTGTTGCAGGCGGCCGAGCGGCATGGCTTCTGGGTGGTCGAGGATGATATCTTCCGCGAACTGGGACAACCCACCGACCCCATGCTGGCGGCGCTGGATGGTTTGCAGCGGGTGATCTATGTCGGCAGTTATTCCAAAACCATCGCGCCCTCGCTGCGGCTGGGCTTCATCGCCTGCCAGCGCGATCTGGCGCGCCAGCTGGTGCATACCAAGATGGTGCTGAGCCTGACCAATTCCGAAATCAATGAACGCCTGGTACACAGCGTACTGACCGAAGGTGCGCACCGGCGTCACGTCGATACCTTGGCGGCGTCGCTGCTGAGCGCCCAGGCACGGGTCAACGCCAGACTCAGCGAAACCGGCCTGATGCCCTTTGCCACGCCGCGCGGCGGCATGTTTTCCTGGGCGCGCCTGGATGGCTGCGAACTGAGTGCGCGCGAGATTGCCGATCGGGCCCGGCAAAAGGGCATCTGGCTGGCGCCGGGTGAATTTTTTCACCTGGCCACGCCGCAGGAGCCCTGGTTTCGATTTAATGTCGCCTATGCTGAAGCTGGCGAACTGTATGAATTTTTCCGTACCCTATGAGGTTTGTCGTCATTCCCATCGTCCTGAGAACTTTTTATGCACACTACACATTCTGATTCCAGCAGTGCCGCCGATATTCGCGCGGTGGTTTTCGATTTTGGCGGGGTCTTGTTCGACTGGAGTCCGCTGCATGTCTATCAGGAACTGATTCCTGACGCTGCAGAGCGCGAGCACTTTCTGACACAGGTGTGTTCGCCGGAATGGAACATCCGTCAGGACGAAGGGCGCAGTTTGCAGGAAGGCACCGACTTGCTGCTGGCGCAGCACCCGCAGCATGAGCCACTGATTCGCGCCTTCTACGAGCGCTGGACCGAGATGTTGCGCGGCCCGCTGCCAGAGGGCGTGGCCTTGCTGCGCGCGCTGCATGCGCAGGAGGTGCCGCTGTTCGGACTGACCAACTGGTCGGCTGAGACTTTTCCTTATGCGCTGGCCAATTACGACTTTCTGCACATCTTCCGCGACATCGTGGTGTCGGGCACGGAAAAATGCATCAAGCCTGACGATGTGATTTACCAGATCGCATTAAGCCGCTACGGCAAGCACTTGCCCAATTTAGAAGCGCAGCAACTGGTCTTCATCGATGATGTCGCCAGGAACGTGGAAGCGGCGCGTCGCTTAGGCTGGCACGCTATTCACCACGTTGACGGCAATGACACGATACGGCAGTTGCAGGCCTTGGGCTTGCCGCTCTAGGGCGACAGGTATTGGCTCAGATGCGTGCGCCAGGCATCGGGCTGACCCAGCCACTGGCCGGCATCGAGCAGCTCCAGGCGGCCATCTTGTTCCAGCACAAAGCTGGGAAAGCCATGACCGCCGACTTGCGCTAGCAAACGGCGGCTGGCCGCGATGTGCAATTGCAGCTCCTGTGACAGGATGCGTTCGCGTTCAGCGGTAAAGGCGGCGGCATCGAGATCAAGTTCCGCGGCCAGGGCGTCGAGCACCTCCGTATCAGCGATGCGACGGCCCTCGACATAGTGTGCCGTCTGCACACGCGCCAGCAGCTCCAGACCACGCTCAGCGATAGCCTCGGCCGCCAGGATGGCGGCAATCGGCGGCGTTGAATCAAATACCGCGGTCTGGTCCAGCAGCAGACCATGAAAATAGGCATCGCCAAATGACTGGCCGGTGAGTGCGGCGATACGCTGATCATGTGGCATCACATAGTTGCGCAAGGCCGTGCTGACCGGTTGCCGATTGGCGCCGGACATCATGCCGCCGGCGTGGCCGATGACCGGCATGATCGCGCGCGCTGCAGCGGCCAGCGGCGCGGCACCGTAACACCAACCGCATAGTGGATCATAGATGTAATGCAGGGTGGTGGTTGGCATACGGCCTCCTCAAAAAATCAATAGCCTACCGTGAAACGGCTGCGCACGTGGCGTGGCTGCTCAAGTTCATCGAACAGGGCGATGGCAAAGTCTTCCATCGAAATCCAGCTCTTGCCGTCGGCGCTGCTGAGCAACTGATCCTGGCCGAGACGGAACACGCCGGTACGTTCACCCGGCACGAACAGTGCCGACGGCGATAGAAAGGTCCAGTCTAGCGTTTGTTCCTTGCGTAATTCAAGCAGGAAATCACGACCGGCACCGGCTTCTGCTTTGTATTCAGCCGGAAATTGCGGCGTGTCGATCAATGCCATGCCGGGAGCCACTTCCAGACTGCCGGCGCCACCCACCACCAGCAAACGCTTAACACCCGCTTGTTTGACCGGTGTCACGATGGTCACAGCAGGAATGCCAGTAAAGCGCGCGCTGCTGATAACGGCGTCGTGACCTTGCAAGAGCGCTGCCAACGCGGTGCCATCGTGCAGGTCGAGGTCATGCGCGACGAGTCCGGCGCGTGGCGTCAGCGAGGAGGCCTTGCGGGCGATGGCGGTGACTTGATGATTGCGGCGTAAGGCTTCGTCCAGCAGGCGGCTGCCGACATTGCCGGTGGCGCCGATGAGTGCGATTTTCATGAGAGAGATCCTTTTAAGAGAGTTGTTGAGGGAGAAACGGATGGCTTACCACTTCATTTCGCCCTTGGCGACCTTGGCGCTCAGTTCCAGGGAAGAGGTATCGGTCAAGGCTGGATAGCGTGCTTGCATCGCTGCGATCAATGCTGTCGAGTCGCTTGCCTTGACGGTTTCCTGGTCGAATGCCCGGATGTAGTCGCGCGTGTATTTCACCGCTGCAGTGGTCAGCGCCGCGCCTGCACCGTAGTGACCAGGCACAACCGTTTTCGGATGCAGGTGATCGATGCGCGCCAGTGTTTTCAGCCAATCCCGATGCGATGCGGCGCTTTGCGTGTCGGCCATCCAGATATGCAGATTGCTGGCCACCACCACGCCGCCGACCACCGCCTTGATGGACGGAATCCAGACGAAGCTGCGTTCCGGCTGCGGGCCGTCGAGGCCGATCACTTTCAGTTGTCGCCCTTCCAAGGTCAGCGTATCGCCTTGCAAGACATCTGGCACGATGGTTTGTTGTGGCGCGTCGGCGCCCAGCTTGGGACCCCAGAAGGCCAGCTTGTCCGCGACGGTCTGCTTGATGTGAGCGACGGTTTGCGGCGTTGCCACGATCTTGGCGTCGGGATAGGCCGCTTTAATGGTGTCGAGACCGAAGTAATAATCCGGATCGCCGTGGCTGATGTAGATCGTGGTCAGATGCTTGCCGCTGGCGCGAATCTTCTCCACCACTTGCGCTGCCTGGGCTCGGCCGAATTGGGCATCGACCAGGATGGCGTCATGCGTACCGCTGACCAGCACGGAAGAGACCGGAAACAGGGCTTGCTTGCCGGGATTGTAGACATCCAGCGTCAGCGCGGCGGCGCTGGCTGATGCCGGTCCGGCCATCAAAAATCCTGCGGTGACGGCGAGGGAGAGTAGCGGACGGGTGAGCTTGTGCCAGGAGTGGATCATGTTTGCGGCTCCAGAGGAAGTGGAAGAAAAATTCATAATGGATGCAGCTTATTGCTTTATTTGTATTTAAAAAACAGCGTAATGAGATACAGTTTGTTTCTAAAATCGTTCAAATCAATCGGCCGCCTCAGGCCAGGGAGAAGTGCGTGGATCGTTTGACCGCCATGCAGGTATTTGCCACCGTGGTCGACAGCGGCAGTCAGTCGGCGGCGGCCTTGCAACTGGATCTGTCGCGTCCGGTGGTGTCGCGCTATCTGGCGGAGCTGGAGGAATGGGTGGGCGCGCGCTTGCTGCACCGGACCACGCGGCGGTTGAGTCTGACGCCGGCTGGCAACGAGGTGCTGGCACGCTGTCGGCAGATGCTCGACGCCGCCGCCGATCTGCAGCAAGCGGTGAGTTCACCGCAGCAGCAACCCAAGGGCTTGTTGCGCATCACCAGCAGCACCTCGTTCGGGCCGCAACTGGCGCAGGCGGTGGCGGAATATGTGCGGCGCTATCCGGGCGTGGCGGTCGATCTGGTGATGCTGGACCGCACCGTCAATCTGGTCGAGGAGCGCATTGATCTGGCCATCCGCATGACCAGACGGCTGGACCCGAATCTGATTGCGCGCAAGCTGTCGATATGTCGTTCGACGGTATGCGCTGCACCGGATTATCTGCGCCGGCGTGGCACGCCCAAGGAAGTAGAGGATCTGGCGTTACATGATTGTCTGACGCACTCTTACATGGGCAAGAGCCTGTGGGAATTCACTCGCAGGGACACGCTGCATTCGCGTCGCAAGCAGGGGGTTGAGGCCGCTGATCAACATCGCACAGTCGCCGTCAGTGGCAACATCAGCGCCAATGAGGCGTTGGTATTGTTGCATGGGGCGCTGGCGGGTGCCGGCATCGCGCATTTGCCTGCTTACTCGGCGGCGCCTTATATCGCCTCCGGTCAACTGGTTGCCTTGCTGCCCGACTATGAACCGATGGTGCTCGATATGTATGGGGTCTATGCCTCGCGCAAACATGTGCCGCCGACCTTGCGTACCATGCTTGATTTTCTGGCTGAGCGGTTTGCTGATTCCTGATTCCTTGGTTCTGCGGGCGCTTGATTTTTGTTTTCTTCGGACGAGAGTGCGTTGCCGGGCTACCCCCGGCTAGCTCGTCCGAAGAACACGCAGCGTCGGCAACATTGGTGGTGGTGACGCCGATGCCAGTTAAAAAAGCGCGCAATCAGTCATGCTAATTCGGCAATATTGATTGACCACCGTTTTAGCCAACGGTATTCTGTGCGCGTCCTCGACAAAGAGAGGACCGGGTTTGACGACCTGATATCTACTACCGGCGAAAGGCCGCGTGAATGAACACGGCCTTTTGTCCTGTCTGTGCACGCCTCAATGGCGGGCCTGGGCAGGGATACCTTCGGGTATGCCGGTGCTGGTAGTAGATCCGGTTCGTCAACCCTGTCTTGTGCCCGCCACCCTCGTCTGATGAGAACTCGGTGGGTTGTCCATTGCGCAATCTATGGAGGCTTTATGAGTGAACTCAACAGGGATTCCTACAGCACCGACGACCAGATCACCCACCCCGCATCAACCCATCAAGATTTTCACTGGGTCGAAGGAGCGCATCAGGGCACGCCCTATGCCGATTTTCTCGAAACCGTCATCGACGCCGCCAGCGGCATTCACTCCGGTCTGCAAATCGCCTACGCCAGCACGCTCGCACGAGCCGCCAATGAGGATGCCGATTGCGGCCATAGCGCAGCACCAGCAGTCGGCATTGTAGAAGCCGACCGGCTCCTGCGCATGTCGATGGTGCTGGTGGAATATTTGCGCGCCGATGCCTGGCGCCGAGTGGAGCTGCTCAATGAATCGACGGCGGCATAGCAATGCGCGATCGTCTACAACGCCGGCGCCATTCGATAGACAACGAATCAATGACGCCGGAAAATTGACTTATTCGTTAGCGATCACCGCGACACGATCATTGCGCATGCCCACGATCTGCAATGGCGTATGGGCGTGATTATGCGCGTCGGGAGCATAGGTGCCGCCAAGCGCCGAAGGCGCTGTAGTGCTTCTGAGCGCGGCCTCGATCGCTTCGGGTTGGTCGGATTTGGCCCGGCGGATCGCATCCGCAGCCAATAAGGTCGCCTCATAGACGAAGAAAGAACGCTGCGTCGGCAACAGGCCGTAATGGGCTTTATACGAGGCCACGAAAGCTTGCACGCCAGGCAGATCCTGTTCGGGAGTAAACACCGCTACCCCAGTCAGATTCGCCAACCCGCCGGCTGCGCGGAACTGTGGGGAAACTGCGGCCAGCGCGGCTTGGAAGTCGACCCGTCCCGTTACCGGTACCTTCCAGTTGGAGGCCTCATAGGCACGGAAAAAACCGGCGGAGAACGGACCGAGCACGGTCACCAATTGCTCAGGATTGCCAGCCTTCAGCTTATCGATGATCGGGCCGAAATCGGTCGTCCCCGCTGCCAATCTTTGCTGCTCGCTCACCTGCAGGCCGGCCTCCTGGGCCGCCTTTGCGATGGCATCGGCGCTCAGTTGAGGAAAGCCCCCAGCAGCAGACACGACGGCCACCGATTTGACGTTATGCGCGACCAGGTAGCGCACCAGAGCACGGGCGATATCAACCTCGGAAGGAATGGTCTTGAAGGTATACACATTGCCGCCAACGCCGGAGGCATCGACGAAATCCTGTCCTGCGGAAGTGGCAATGATCAGCGGCACGTGCGCCTTTTCGACGATCGGCATGATGGCGTGGGTGACCGGGGTGCATAGCGCCCCGATGATGACCGGCACGTGTTCCTGTTCAATCAAGCGCTGCGTGGCGGGAACGCCGATGGCGGGGTTGCAGGCGTTATCGGCATAGAAGGCTTCGACCGGCCGCCCCAGCAAGCCACCGCTTTCGTTAATGTGGTTCAAAGCCAGCTGCGCACCATATTGCTCGGACTGCCCTCGATCTGCCATGGGACCGCTGAGAATCGTGGTGATGCCAATTCGGATCGGCTCGGCCGCTTGGACTTGAGCCATCGTTACGCTGAGTAAAGTGGCGAGAAAGAGAGCAGTACGGGTCATGGTAGCTCCTGGTTGCGGGGTGTCGGCATTATAGCGGAGCGGCCTAAGTCGCGCTGGCAGCGGTTCACAACGTGGGTCAGCAGCCACTAGCTGCACTGTGCCCGGGGGCTGGTGACCTGGAACAGTCGTCGCGTGGATTCGATACGAAGTGTCACCTGCTTGCTTTGCTTTAATACGTTACGAGTGACAAAAAGCAAGCCCCGAGCGGATGGCTTAAGGCGTAATCAGGGCGTAATGCTCAACAACTTGTGCACCAGCTCGGAGGAAGTGGCCGCGCCGAACTTGCGCATCAGGCGGGCACGATGCATTTCCACGGTACGCGGACTGAGTTCAACCTGACGCGCAATGAGCTTGCTGGTCTTGCCCTCGACCAACAGGGCGGCAATTTCACGTTCGCGTGGCGTCAGTCCAGGCGCCAGCGGTCGCTTGCCGCTGACGTCTTCAAAAGTCCAGATGCCGGCTGCGTGCGGATCGCCCTGTACCAGCGAGGCGCCGGTGACGTGACACCAGAACATCTCCTGACTGGCGCGCTTCATGATGCGCTCGTCGGAATAGAAACCTTTTTCGTTGAGTATCGGTACTAGCCGCACACCGGTGCGTTCAAACTCGTCGGCGGTAGGGTAGAGTGCCATGAAGGACATCGACGACATGGCGTGCTGCGCATAGCCAAACATTTTTGCCAGCGCCAGATTGGCTTGCTGGATGACGCGATTATGCGAGACGCACATGCCAATGGGGGCGTGCATGAATACTTGTTCAAAATCGGCGACGGCGGGCTTGCTCATGATCTGGTGCGCGGGTGACGCGGTGGCGAACATACTGATGGAAATGTTGCATTCTAAGCGCTACTAGATGTTCTAGGTATTTTTACCGTATTGTAGGGCCTATCGGCGACGCCCTATGATGCTTGCTGATATTTATACTCGCTGATATTTCAGTCGATAAAAAGGAGAAGGAGACCTATGAATAAAGTCTATCCAGACGCCGCCAGTGCCTTGGCGGGAATCGTCCGTGACGGCCAGGTGATTGCAGTGGGCGGCTTCGGCCTGTGCGGCATTCCTGAGGCCTTGATCGCTGCGTTGCGCGATTCCAATG
>Ga0302155_10000268_pt1 | contig 43074 bp, 40 predicted proteins | sample I_Bog_N3_1_FD_193508 | JGI IMG/M metagenome (GOLD analysis project Ga0302155, IMG submission 193508) | Peat permafrost microbial communities from Stordalen Mire near Abisko, Sweden - I_Bog_N3_1 | ecosystem: Environmental > Terrestrial > Soil > Wetlands > Peat | place: Sweden: Abisko, Stordalen...
AGAAGTGGGATTCCACCGCCGCGTAACCCGTAGGATTTCCCCGCAAAGCTGCAAGTTAGGGAACTCTGATTACACATGGTTTCCCCCCGTGCACCCCTGTGCACCCTGTGGTTTATGCTTTTTTCGCCGACACTTAATCAGAGTTTCCTTAGTGCCGGGAGCTTATTGCAGACAAGTCGAGTCCCGCAAGGGACGGCACCCGCCACTACTCCGCCTGCTTCGTGATATTCAGCAACACTCCCACGCACATCAAAGTCACGAACAGCGACGATCCCCCGTAAGAGACAAGCGGCAGCGGAATCCCCTTCGTCGGCATCAACCCCAGCACCACGCTGATGTTGATGAAAGCCTGCAGCACAATCATGCTGGTGATTCCAACCGCCAGAAAGCGCCCAAAATTGTCCTGCGTCCGCAACGCCGCCCGCGTCCCGCGCCATAGAAAAATCGCAAACAGAACAATGACGGCCAGCGCTCCCACCAGCCCCAACTCTTCCGCCGTGACAGCAAAAATAAAATCCGTGTGCGGCTCCGGAAGATAAAACAATTTTTGCTTCCCCTCCATCAGCCCCAGTCCCGTCACGCCGCCCGTCGCGACCGCAATCAGCGACTGAATAATATGAAACCCAAACCCCTTCGGGTCGGCATAAGGATTCCAGAAAGCCAGAATGCGATCCCGCCGGTACGCCACATGAAAAATGAGGAAATAAAGCGGCAGCGCCGCAGCCAAAATGGCGTATCCGAACCATCGCAGCCGAATCCCCGCCACGAACAACACGCAAGCGGTAATCCCCGCGCAGGCGATTGCCGTTCCAAGATCCGGCTGAAAGACAATCAGCCCCAGAAATACCATCGTAGGCGCGACCGCCGGAAGCAGCGTATTGCGCCAGTCGTCCATGGACTTGGTTTTGTTCTGCAGAAACCACGCCAAAAACAAGATCAGCGCCGGCTTGGCCAGCTCCGAAGGCTGCAGCGATACCGGACCCACATGAAACCAGCGATGCGTCCCGTGCGCGCGATCCAGAAAAAACACCGAAACCAGAAGAAGACTGGTCGCCCCCAGAAAAGAAAAAACCAGCGCCGGATGTTGCAGCCGCTTGTAATCCACCTTCATCGCCAAAATCATCGCGGCGAATCCCGCCACCGCAAACACCAGTTGCTTCAGCAGGAATTCGTAAGCCGATCCGAACCGCTCCTTGGCCATCACCGCCGAAGCGCTGAAGATCATCACCAGCCCGACAAACACCAGGATCGCAGTCACGGTAAACATCCAGCGATCGACGCTAACCCGCTTCGCCATATTGGAAGAGAACCTGTGGAAGAGAATCGATAGAGACTCTATTTCACCACGCGCAAGCCCACGCAACGAGAGTTTCAGTTGTGGATTATGGGGAAGGGGCTAACTGACTTGGTTCCCACCCGGAAAGCTCCCTTATGGGATTGTCATCTTTATGGGGTTGTCATCTGTAGGACTGTCATCCTGAGCGTAGCGAAGGACCTATGTATTTTATTGGCACTGCCGGAGGCTTTGGACAAGCCCCGCCCTACGCTGACCGCACCATCGCCAGCGAATGCACCACTTCTTTAAACACGCGCCCGCGATGCTCATAGCTCTGAAACTGATCGAAGCTGGCGCAAGCCGGAGCCAGCAGCACCACATCGCCCGCCACCGCCAATTCACTCGCGCGCCGCACCGCGTTCTCCAGCGTTTCCGCGTGCTCGATTTCGGCCGCCCCCTGAATCTGCCCTTCGATCTTCGCCGCCGCCGCCCCAATCGTGTAGACCCGCTTCACCCGCTGCCGCAGCAATTCGTTCAGCACCGTGTAATCGCTGCCCTTATCCTTGCCGCCCAAAATCAAATGAATATTCGCCGGAAAAGATTCCAGCGCCTTGATCGTCGCATCGACATTCGTTGCCTTGGAATCGTTGTAATAATCCACGCCCGCAATCTTGATCACGAATTCGAGTCGGTGCTCCACTGCCTTAAAATTCCGCACCGCCTCCCGGATCTGCTCCGGTTGGCATCCCGCCAGCATGCCAATCGAAATCCCCGCCAGCGCATTCTCCAGATTGTGCGCGCCCTTCAGCGGCACTTCCGACAGCGGCATAATTTCGCGTTCGCCGTCGCCGCCGCGAAACTCGCCGTCGCGAAAAAAGATCTTCGCCCCGCGCACAAACGCCCCTCGTTCCACTTCCTTCTTGCGGCTGAACCACATCAACTGCCCTCGCGTTCGCCCCGCCAATCCAGCGGTCGTGGGGTCGTCGGCGTTGAGCACGGTGAAATCGTCCGCCCCCTGGTTCTCAAACACACGTGCCTTCGCGTTGACGTAATTCGCAAACGTCTTGTGCCGGTCCAGATGGTCGGGAGTGATGTTCAGAATCACCGCAATCCGCGGACGAAACGTAACGATCGTCTCCAGCTGAAAGCTCGACACCTCCAGCACCGTCCACGTCGCAGCCCCAGCCTGATCCACAAAACTGATCGCAGGCGTGCCGATATTTCCTCCCACAAGCGTAGGAAACTTTCCGGCGGTAAGAATCTCGCCCGCCAGCGAAGTGGTAGTCGTTTTGCCGTTCGCCCCCGTAATCGCCACGATCGAGCCAGCCAGAAATTGCGCCGCCAGCTCGATTTCGCCAATGACCGGCTCCCCCAGATTGCGCGCCTGCACCAGTTGCGGCGCATCAAACGGCACACCCGGACTCACCACAATCAAATCCTGCCCCCGAAACGTGCGGTCGCCGTGGCCGCCGGTTTCCACCGTGATCCCATGCTCCAGCAAAAGCAAAATTTCATTCCGCAGCTCGGCCTCAGGCTTCGCATCCGACACCGTGACCCGAGCCCCGCGCGACTTCAAAAACAGCGCCGAAGCCACGCCCGATTTCCCGAGGCCCACAACCAGCACGCGTCTGTTATTGAGTTCCATCAATTTCATTTCACCGCGAAGGCACGGAGAAAAAAGACAAGACTTAGATTGTCTCCGTGTCTCCGTGGTGGGTGTTTCTATCTCAATTTCAACGTCGTCAGCGCAAACAGCGCAAACACCAGCGACGCAATCCAGAAGCGCACAATCACCTTCGACTCCGACCACCCCAGCAATTCAAAATGATGATGGATCGGCGCCATCTTAAAAATGCGCTTCTTACGCAACTTGTAGGAACCAACCTGCAAAATCACCGACAGCGCCTCAATCACAAAAATCCCGCCAATAAACGGCAGCAGCAGCTCCTGCTTAATCATAACGGCAACCGTGCCAATCGCGCCGCCCAGCGCCAGCGAGCCCACGTCGCCCATAAATATTTCCGCCGGATGCGCGTTATACCAGAGAAATCCAATCGACGACCCAACCATCGCCCCGCAAAAAATCGTCAGCTCGCCAATCTGTGGCATGCGCTGCAATTCGAGGTACGTCGCAAACGTGGCGTGCCCGCTCAGGTAAGTAAGCACCGCCAACGCTCCCGCCGCGATCACCGTGCAGCCAATCGCGAGCCCGTCCAACCCGTCCGTAAGATTGACGGCGTTGCTCGACGCCACAATCACAAACACCACAAAGCCCACAAACGGCAAAAAAGCCAGCGGCCAGAATGTCGGATGGCCGAGCCAGCTCCCGATCACCAGATCGGGGTGAAACTGCTTGAAGAACGGAACCACCAGCCGCGTCGAGTACTCCCCTCGATGCTGCAAAGCGATCAGCGCCACCGCAATCACCGTGCTGGCGGCGATCTGATAGCCCAGCTTGGCGCGCGCCGTCAGCCCCAGATTGCGCCGATGCACGACCTTAAGATAATCGTCGGCAAACCCGACCGCCCCGAACGCGACCGTGGAAAACACCGCAATCCAAACAAAAGGATTGCTCAGGTCCGCCCACAGTAAAGTCGGCACCAGAATGGCAATCGCGATCAGCAGCCCGCCCATCGTCGGCGTCCCCGCTTTTTTCTGATGCGCCTGCGGCCCCTCTTCGCGGATGTACTGCCCAATCTGAAAATCGCGCAGCCGCCGAATCACGATCGGCCCCACGATCAGCCCCGTGAAAAGCGCTGTAAGGCTGGCGAACGCCGTGCGGAACGTAAGATACCGAAAAATACGGAACGGCGGAAAATAATGAAAGAGCTTCAGGTAGAGCAGCCAGTAGAGCAATCCGCCTCCGACAACAGCTGTCAGCTTTCCGCTGTCAGCTCTCAGCTATAGGAGCGGATTCACCCGCTCGTGTGGCCCCGTGTACCTCCGTGTACCCCGCGGTTCATGCCCTCTGCCGACACTGAATCAGAGTCTCCCTAAGACGTTGCAACATTCTTGGGAGTCCCGACTCTCCGTTTCCACCCCTCCAGCGCCTTTTCCAGCTTCACCCCGCGCGACGCCTTGAGCAGCACCACATCGCCGTCACGCGTCTTGCGCGCCAGCCACTCCCCCGCTTCCTCCGGAGTCGCGACAAATTCCGCCTTCATCCCCGCCTCGCACGCCGCTCCCACCATCGCCTTCGCCAACCCGCGCACGCCCAGCAGAAAGTCGACCCTACTCGCAGCCATCAATCGCCCGCACTCGCGATGCAGTTCCTCGCCCGTCAAACCGAGTTCCAGCATTTCACCGGCCACCACAATCCGCCGCCCTCCGGGCATCGCCGCCAGCGTATCCACCGCCGCCATCAGCGCCTTCGGACTTGAATTGTAGCAATCGTACAGCACCGTGATGTTACCCACTTGGACGACCTGTCCGCGCTTATCGGCCGCCTGCAACGACGGCAGCGCCGCCGCAATCTCCGAAGGAGTAATTCCGTGCTCCAACGCAATCGCCGCCGCTGCCAGCACGTTATACACATTGTGCGTGCCGAGCAACGGACTGTGTACCGCCTGACGCACCTCGTGGCAGACCAGATCGAACCGCGTGCCCTCCGAGCCCAGCGCCTCAACATTTTCCGCCCGCACGTCTGCCGGAACACTCGCTCCCGCCTTCAATCCAAACGTGACCACCTTCCCCTTGAAGTCGCGCCCGAACTGGCAAACATATTCATCGTCGGCATTCAGCACCGCGACGCCCCCGTGCGGAAGCGCTTCGATCAGTTCATATTTCGCTCTAGCAATTCCAGCGATAGAATCGAAGCTCTCCAGATGCACCGGCGCAACGTTGGTCACCACGCCATCGTTCGGCAGCGCGATCCGCGCCAGCGCCGCGATTTCGCCGGCATGCGACATTCCCATCTCCACCACCGCGACATCGTATTCCGGCTCCAGCGTCAGCAGCCCCAGTGGCAGCCCAAAATGATTGTTGAAATTTCCCTTGGTGCGATGCACGCGATACCGGATCGCCAGCAAATGCGCCATCGCTTCTTTCGTAGTCGTCTTGCCCATCGATCCGGTAACGCCGATGGCCGTCTTTCCCCACATCTTTCGCACCGCCGTTGCCAGCGTTTGCAGCGCCACCAGCGTGTCCTCGACCGCAAGCAACCCCGCCAGGTTGGAATACCGCGCCAGTCGCGCCTTTTCGACCACCGCCGCAATCGCGCCGCGTCCCAGCGCCTGCTCCACGAAGTCGTGCCCATCCAGCCGCTCGCCCTTGACCGCAAAGAATACTTCGCCCGGTTGCACCGTCCGCGAATCGATGGAATACCCCTGCGCCACCGCCTGGCCGTCGACAGCCTGCCCGTCGAAGGCACCCGCCGTTGCCGGACTGCCCGCAACAAACTCCGCGACGCGCGAGAGCGCAAGTTTCATCTCGTCTTCCCCGCCTTCTCGCAATCGTAGCCCAGCGCATTCAGGTTTTCCCGCGCCACCTCCACATCGTCAAACGGAATCGTCCCCTCTCGCGTCGTCTGCACCTTTTCATGCCCCTTGCCCGCCAGCAGCACAATGTCGCCCGCAGCCGCCTGCTGCAAAGCGAAAGCAATGGCTTTGCGGCGATCCGGCTCCATCGAATATTTCGCGCCGGAGTTTTGCGATTTCTGCAATCCCACCACCGCATCGTTCATGATCGCCAGCGGATCCTCCGAGCGCGGATTGTCGGAAGTGAGCACCACAAAATCGCTGCCCTTGCCCGCCGCCTCGCCCATCAACGGACGTTTGGCTCGATCGCGATCCCCCCCGCAGCCGAAAAGCGTGATGACTCTGCCTTTGAGTCCGGCGCGGGTCACAAACTCCCGAGCCAGCGCCGTCAGATTGCGCAGCGCATCGTCCGTGTGCGCGTAATCGACGATCACTGTGAACGGCTGCCCACAATCTACCCGCTCAAACCGCCCCGGAACGCTCGCCAGATCGAAGATTCCTTTCGCAATCGCCTCTGCGGAACAATCGCGCGCGTACCCCGCCGCTGCAGCCGCTAGCACGTTGTACACATTCACATTCCCGATCAGCGGAGACCACATCGCCACTGTTCCCGACGGCGTCACCATCTGAAACCGCGTTCCCCGCGGCGTGATCTCAACCGACTCGGCATGAAAATCGCCCGCAGCCATGCCGTAAGAAAGCGCCACCGCGCTCTTCTTCTGGCAGAGTTTCAAAAGTTGCCGCCCGTATTCATCGTCCGTGTTCACCACCGCCGCCCGCGGCGCATCCGTCCCGCACCCTTCAAACAGCATCTGCTTGGCGCGGAAATATTCTTCCATCGTCCCGTGATAGTCGAGATGGTCGCGCGTAAGGTTGGTGAACACCGCCACATCAAACGGAATTCCAAAAACGCGCTGTTGTTCCAGCGCATGCGATGACACTTCCATCACCGCCTCGGTCACTCCCAGGCTCAATCCCTCCGCCAGTAGCCGGTTCAGTTCCAGCGCTTCCGGCGTTGTGTGCGGAGCCGGAAGAATCTTCCCCGCCACGTGATATTCGATGGTTCCAACCAGCGCCGTCTTCCGTCCGGCCGCTTTGAATATCGACTCAATCAAAAACGCAGTCGTGCTTTTTCCGTTCGTCCCCGTGATCCCGGTATTGGCAATCCGCTCCGCCGGATGCCTGTAAAAATTTGCGCTCAGCCGCGCCAGCGCCCTCCGCCCATGCGTAACCTGCGCCCAGGCAACCGCCGGACGCGGCGTTTCCGTCGCCGAGTCCGTGACCACCGCCACCGCTCCAGCGGCAATCGCTTGATCGATGAACCGATTCCCGTCGCTCGTCTCGCCCTTCATGGCGACAAATACCGTCCCCGGCCGCACCCGCCGCGAATCGTATTCCACCCCGGCAACGCCCGGGTTCCCGCTCTGGGAGAGGACTTCGGCGCCTTGCAGCAACTGTTGGAAGGTCATTGGAGTGATTATAAACAGCCTCAGCATTGCTTCTGGTTAGGTTGTCATCCTGAGCGGAGTGGCCGCTGCGCGAAGCGCAGCAGCCGCGGAGTCGAAGGACCTCGTTCTCCACCGCCCCAAGGCTTGTCATCCTGAGCAAAGCGAAGGACCTGCTTCTCGCCGGCAGCGCACTATCTTCCGAACCGCACCACCACCCGCGTCCCCGCCGCCACCCGTGCGCCCGCCGCCGGCGTTTGTTCGCGCGCCACTCCGCTGCCGATGGCGTCCAGATCGAGCCCCGCATCCTGCGCCGCCTCCATGGCAATCCGCAGATTCTTGCCCAAAAACGATGGCACTTCGATCCCACCTTCTTCCACGTCGAGCACCACAGTCCCGCCCGCCCGCGACGTCTGCGCACCGGAATTCTCCGCGATCGTCGGCTGCGAATTCGCCGCCGGAAAACTCGACGCCTCCGTCCCCGCCGGTTGCGCCGCACCCTCCGTCTCACGCGCAATCTGCGCCGCAATAACCACCTGTGCCCCAATCGCGCTCGGCTTCGTCTGCGAAGGAATCGCTGGCGCTTCGTTCGCCTCCGCCATGTCCAGGCTAGCTCCCAGCCGATCCGGCGAACTTTCTTCCAGGCTCGCGTCAGGAACATTGCGCCGCGCCAGCAAAACCTGCCGATTCGCCGGAAGCTGCACGTCATGCGCCACGTGCAGATACTCCAAGCTCTGCTGCATCACCCGCTGAAAAACCGGCGCCGATACCTGCCCGCCCTGATGCAGTCCGACCGCCGAATCCAGAATCACAACCACCGCCAGTTGCGGATCGTTGATCGGCGCAAACCCGGCGAACGAAGCCACATATTTCGTCTTCGAGTAGGCGCCCGTGTTCGGGTCCACCTTCTGCGCTGTCCCCGTCTTGCCCGCCGAACTGTAGCCCTCAAGAATCGCTTTGGGCGCCGTCCCGTGCAGCACCACTCCCTGCAACATCTGCCGCATCTGCGCCGCCGTCAGCGACGAAATCACGCGTGTGCCCTCGGCGGGATGAAACGCAATCGTCTGCGGAGTATTCTGCGGATTATTCTGCGACGACATCGTCCCCGCCACGATCCTTGGCGGAACGCGCACGCCATCGTTGGCGATCGTCGAGATCAGCGAACCCAGCTGCACCGCCGAAATCCCAATTTCCTGCCCCATCGAAATCGCCGCCAGCGAAACCTTCGACCACCGTTCCACCGGCTTCGTCATCCCCCGCGTCTCCCCTGGAAGCTCGATCCCGGTCGGTTGCCCGAACCCAAAGGCGCGAATGTATTTATAGAACCGCTCGTCCCCCAGCCGCAGCGCCACTTTGATCGCCCCTACGTCGCTCGACTCCGCAATAATGTCTGACACCGAGAGCATCCCGTGCGGCCGACTGTCGCGGATGCGCATGCCATTGATGACGATCGATCCCATCTGGCAGTCGAACATTTCCTCCGGCCGCGTGATTTTCTCTTCTAGCCCGGCCGAAATGGTCACCGTCTTGAAAGTCGACCCCGGCTCGTAAATGTCGCTCACCGCGCGGTTTTTCAGCGCTTCGGTCTTGATCTCTTTTCGATTGTTCGGATTGAACGTCGGCCGGTTCGTCAACGCCAGAATCTCGCCCGTGTGCGGATTCTCCACGATCACCGTCCCCGCGATGGCCTTCGTCTCCTCCATCCCGCGCTCCAGTTCGCGCTCGGCAATGTACTGGATATTTTGATCGATCGTCAGAACGACGCTGTTCCCCGCTTCCGGCTCTTTTTCCACGCTCGCAAACCACCGCTTGCGCGCGTCCACCGAAATCATCAGCTTGCCCGGCTTGCCCTGTAGTTGCGGATTGAATTCACGTTCCAGCCCGCTCAGTCCCTGATCGTCGGTCCCCACGTATCCCAGAACTTGCGCCGCCAGCTCCCGCTTCGGATAAAACCGCTTGGCCTCTTTCTGGTAATGGATGCCCTGCAAATTCAGCGCGCGGATCCGCTCAATCGCCTCCGCATCCGCCCTGCGCGCCACCCAGCAGAACTTGTGCGCGCTGCAATCCGCCAGCACTACCCGCGGATCGTCTTTCGTGATGCGCGTAATCAGGCTGATCGTATTGGCCAGATCCGGCGCTTCCGAAGGCACCACAAAAGCCGAGTCCACCTGGATCGACATCGCCAACTCTCGTCCCGCGCGGTCGTAGATCACTCCGCGCTTCGCCGAGAGATCGAAGCTGCGCTGCTGCTGATGCTGCGCCCGCCGCTCAAAATCCCCGTAACAGAAAATTTGCAGGTAGACCAGCCGCAGGCAGATCGCCAGCAGCCACACGCAGAAGATTCCAGCCAGAAAGTAGAGCCTGGGCCGTGCGCCGTTTGTAGAGGTATTTGTCGCCATTCCAGTTCCCAGTTCCCAGTTCTCAATTCTCAGTCAGGAACCGTGAGCCTTTCACTGAGAACTGAGAGCTGAGAACTGAGAACTGCTTTACCGCGCTGAAATTACTGCCACCGGAGTCACACTCGCCATGACCGGCCCAGCCGCATCCACGGCCGAATCCATGCGCATCACCTGCCCCGGCTGCGGCGATTGCAGCCCTAGCCTGCGCGCCATTCCATCGATTCGTCCCGGATCGCGCAGCGACGCTTCTTCCAGCCGCAACGCCCGGTTCATATCCGCCAAATCGTCGCGCTGCGCCCGCAGCGCCTCAATCTTGTACCCGTATTCAATCGCTCGGAAATGCTGCAGCGCATATCCCATGACCAGCACAAACAGAAGGCACAGAGCCACTCCGAACTGTTTCATCTCGCGCTCGCGCCGCGGATCCTCGACCTTCACCAGCCGCGAATTGTCGATGGCTTTGCGAAAGTAAATTTCCGGCGTCCCCACCCAGCAGGATTTATGCCGCATCGACGGAGCTGCGCTTTGCCTTGCCATCGCGCTCATGATTTATGCCACTCCTGAAAGTTTGAAATCGTACTCTGCGTGTTCCTGCTCCGCCGCGAACCATGCTTCCGCCATCGAACTTTCCGCCAGCAAGCATTCGGCAACCGGCAATTCGGTTGCATGCGCCCTCTGTTCCACGCGCTCGACCGTCGCCATCAAATCCTCAATCAGTGTTCCCGTAAATGTCATTGCCCATCTTCCAGATTTTCTTCCCGGACCCGGCCTTGGTTTTATTTCCACTTGGCCGCTCCGAAAAAACTCCACCACAGAGTTGCACCAAAAACTCAACCTTTGTCATCCTGACCAAAAACCTTTGTCATCCTGAGCGAAGCGAAAGACCTCGTTCTCCACCGCCCCATCCACCAAACCGCTTGTCATCCTGAGCGAAGCGAAGGATCTCGTTCTCCACCGCCCCAACCACCAAACCGTTTGTCATCCTGAGCGAAGCGAAGGATCTCGTTCTCCACCGCTCCAACCACCAAACCGCTTGTCATCCTGAGCGAAGCGAAAGACCTCGTTCTCCACCGCCCCAACCACCAAACCGCTTGTCATCCTGAGCGAAGCGAAGGACCTCGTTCTCCACCGCCCCAACCACCAAACCGCTTGTCATCCTGAGCGAAGCGAAGGATCTCGTTCTCCACCGCCCCAACCACCAAACCGCTTGTCATCCTGAGCGAAGCGAAGGATCTCGTTCTCCACCGCCCCATCCACCCTGCCCTACCAAACTTTTACCCCGGCACGCCTTCCTATCACCGCACCGGGCACCCGGCAGTTTCTCCGGGACAAACTAAACTTGGCGAACTAAACTCTCTCCGCCGCCCGCATCTTCGCGCTCCGCGACCGCGGATTCCGCTCAATCTCTTCTTCACTCGCCGTCACTGGCTTCTTCGTCAGCAGCTGGTACCAGCCCTGCTTCGCGCCCTCGCGCGTCGCGTCCTTCACGATCCTGTCTTCCAGCGAGTGAAAGCTGATCACCACCAGCCTTCCGCCCGGCTTCAGCACCCGAGGCGCCGCGTCCATCAGCGCCTTCAGATCGTCCAGTTCATGGTTTACGAAGATTCGGAGAGCTTGAAAGGTCCTGGTCGCAGGATGAAGCCGAAGCCGCTCATGTTTGTTCATTGACCGGGCCGCGGCTGATACCACCTCGACAAGTTGCGTCGTCGTGCGTATCGGCCGCGACCGGACAATGGCTCTGGCGATTCTCCGCGACCTCCTTTCCTCACCGAATTCGTAAATCACATCGGCCAGCTCGCGCTCGTCGATGTGGTTTACCACTTGTTCGGCGGTCTCGCCAGACATCGGGTTCATCCGCATGTCCAACGGTCCTTCCGCCTGAAAACTAAATCCCCGCGCCGCGTCCGAGAGCTGCAAACTGCTAACTCCCAGGTCCGCCAGCAAACCGTCCAAAGAAGCAGGAGCCACTCGCTCCCCCACCTCCGCAAACGACCCATGAATCAGCGAGACCGTAGGCCAATCGCCGGAACCAGTCGAGCGACGGGCGTCCTCGCCCGTCCACCCCGCAGCCAATCCCTCCGTGCCTTCACTGACAACTGACAACTGACAACTGACAGCTGCTCTTGCCAGCGCCGCCGCGTCCTTATCGAAGCCAATCAAATGTCCCGCGGCGCCGAGGCGTCTTGCGATTTCGTACGAATGCCCGCCCAGCCCCACCGTGCAATCCAGATAAGTCCCGCCGCGCTTTACGGCTAGAAAATCGATCGCTTCTTGTAAAAGAACCGGAACATGGCCAACCGCTCCATGCCCACCCCGCTCGGGGATGTTTATTGAATCTGAATCCGTTTCCACTAGATGCCCAATTTATCCAGCGTGCTGGTGTCGTCATCCGTGAAAGCCTGCCCGTCGATCTCTTTCTGGAGCGCTTCCATGTTCCGAACTTCCAGGTACGTCAGCTGTCCGAGCACTGCCACTTCCCCGCGAATCTGCGCCGACTCACGCAAAATCTGCGGAACCAGCAGGCGCCCCTGCCCGTCCATCTCCACTACCTGCCCGTAATAATTCGTGAACGTCAAAAACTTTTTCTTCGTCGGGTTGTAAGTGGATAGAGCCGCCAGCTTCTGCTCGATCCGCTCCCATTCCTCGAAGGGATATATTTGAGCAATACTTCCGTCCAGACTTGTGATGTAGAATTTCTGAGCGTATTTCTCGTCGATCACGCGCTTGTATTCCGCCGGGATCTTCAACCGTCCCTTTTCGTCGACGCGCGTTGGGTGATTTCCGCGAAACATGTCTTGTGCTCGTTGTCGTGCCCTTGTGATGGATGGCCGCTACCACAGCCAACAGTTCGAGGGAGGTAAAAGCATTCAAAATGAAAGTGGATTCGGGTTCTTTGGGCTCGTTTTTGTCGGTGTCAGTCGCAAAAACCACTGGCGCCTCGAAACTATGAATTTATGCCCTCAACCTCTACTGTTTATTCCACTTTCAACCACTTTTAACCACATCCTACGCCTAAATCGTTTGTTGTCAATAGCAAAGTTTCAGGTTGAGACTGGTGTCGGAGACGCAAGCCGCGAAGCGCGACATCTTGCGGTTAACCAGAAATGGAACCACTAGGGATGGGGTTTACGCTCCAGATTCATTCGCCATTCATTCGCTACGATTTTCCTTGCATTCCCGCCCCGTCAGTGTCTTGACCTGTGGAAAACCTTTATCGTGCCGCCGTTCCCTCGGGAAAATGGCTCGCGGAAGGTGGAAGGTACCCGGAGGAGAGGCCTTGGTACAGCGGCCATCGTGGAACTTCGTGCTCCTCCGTGGTTCATGATTTTCTGTGGTGCCGGTCGTCAGACTCGCTCACCACTCAAAATCCTGGTGTCAAGCCCCCTCTCTCACCAATTTCCCGCTAACTCACTGATGCAACACGGGAAATAAATCTGGAAACCATGTCCAATCTCCCCCATCGAAATGATATTCTAAAGGTATAGGGTAAAGAAAAAGGGCGCGGATCTCATTCCGCGCCCTTTCCTATTGCCGGCAACATTGTTGTAGAAACCAGCCCCGAAGGGGCGTCCAGCCACGCGCGCAGGAAAAACTGAAAACTGAGAACTGAAAACTGATCTAGATCAAGGAGCAACCATGTCCACCGATGCACCCACTATCCGCCGCTGTCAGCACATCAAAGTCAACGGCATCCAATGCGGATCGCCCGCCAAACGCAACGAGAAATATTGTTACTTCCACGAAGAAGCCCGTGTCGGGTGGCGCCAGATCAACATGAACGTCACCGACTACGGTATTATCAACCTCCCCACGCTCGAAGACCCCAATTCCATCCAGCTCGGCCTCGTAGAAGTCATGCGCCTCCTCGTCACCCGCCAGATCGACCACAAAATCGCATCGCTCCTCCTTCGCGCCCTCCGCATCGCCGCCGCCAACGTCAAGTTCACCAACCTCGAACCCGACCCCACCCACATCGTCATCGATCCCAAATGCGTCGGAAATCGCCCCCTCGGCGCCTCCGCCTGGTCCAACGTCGCCGGCCGGGCCTACGACCTCATCCCAGCCCACAGCCCCGACCACGAGGAAGACCACAAAGAAGACCGCAGCGAAGACCGCAAAGAAGATCACGATCTTCCACAGCAAACCGCCCAGGTCGACAACTCAATACAGTCTGACCGCGACTTCGTGGAGCCTGCCAGGCCCCCCTACCCTGGAACCGAGGGACTCCATCAGTTCGTAGCGAAGATATTCGAATATGAAATGGAGGGCGACCGTCTCGCAGCGGCGAAAGTATGGCGCGAAGCCTTACCCTACTTTCGTTCGAACCCTAAATCCATGGAGGAACTCGAGGCAAAAATCGAACGCGCCCAACTCGACGAGGAAATTGCCAAGGTCCAGTCGCAACGATCCAACCAACTCTCCGCCGCCGAGGCGATCACGGTGCCCTGCGCCATCGAACCTGGCGAATTAGAAGTCAGCTAACTCCTTATTCCACAATATTTTCCAAATAACCCCTTTAAACCCAAAGATCTAGAAGGTTTTTTTGTCTAACTCAATGATTCTAAAGAATCAAAAAATAAAAAAATTCACTCACCGGGTGATAACAACGACTGAGAACTGAGAACCGAGAACTGAGAACCGACGACCGACGACAGAAAGCTGACAGCTAACTTACTGCCGCGGTGCCGCTTCCACAAACACAGCCGTGCCATATGCCAGCACCTCCGTGACCCCTTGCATCACTTCGGTCGCATCGTAGCGAGCGCCCACGACGGCGTTCCCTCCAATGTCCGCCGCGTGTTGCAGCATCAGGTCGAACGCCTCGGCCCGTGTCTTCTCGCACAGGTTCGTCAGCAGCGTGATGTTGCCCCCGACCAGCGTCTGCAAGCTCGCGCCAATGGTCCCAAAGATCGACCGCGAACGCACCACGATCCCGCGCACCACGCCCAGTGTCCGCACCACGCGAAACCCGTCCAGCTCAAACTGCGTGGTCACCATGTTGTGCGGAACCATATTGTGCGAAACCATCCGCCCCGCCGTTACGGCATAGTTGCCCATAGCTTCCTCCCGGTGAATCCGTGGTTGCACAAAACGCTTCATTCTAATCGAACGTCGATCAATTGGCGCCGGCCCCTTTATGCCGAGGAGGAGGGATCCAAGACCGGACAACCTTCATTCCGCGCGGCGGAGATCAAGACCCTGTCCGCGCAAACGAAAGTCGGCTCCTCAGCTCCGGAGATGGAACGCAGCACCAGATATCCGGCCAGTTGCACCGCGTCGTACCCACGAAGAGGGTAACTATCGATCAGGGCTAACGCGACGTCGAACAAGGTGTCGGAGAATGACTGGATGAGAAACTTGCCCTCCGCGTGTCTGCGAAAGGATTCGACCAACTCGTCGGCCGCGGAATCCGGAATCTCGCCCACCCTCTGCCGCCGCCGGATCGCCGCCCGGAACTCGACCTGCGCCAGCGACAGGATGGCAAATCGATGCCCCGCATCGCTGGCGGTCAGGCCAAGCAGCCGATCCGTGCCCGGCTCATACACGTAAAGCTTGACGAGGGCACTCGTTTCTAAATAATAAAGCGCCAATCGTCAGCGCCTCTCCCGCAGAATGGTGGTGGACAGCGGCTCACCCTTGATGTGAATGGGGTGGAAATCTAAGTCCTTCTTCGGGAGCTCCAGCACCTCCTGCACCTCAGGCAGCAAGCGATTTAAACGGATCGTCGTAACTGGGAACTGGGGAGACTTCGGGTTTTGGACCTTGCCTCGAAGAATCCGCCTCTTATCGATCGCGTAACGAAGCGCATTTTGACGCAGGACGTCGGAGTCGAGGTACGGGATATTCTCTACCGGCAGAATCTCGTCACGAAACTTCTTCAGTGAAACGAAACTCCAACCCGGCGTAGACTCTGCACGATCCAAGGCTCGGATTAACTCCACCTCGGAGGGATGCAGCTGGCCCCCGGTACCAGTAGCAGTTTGGGAGGCATCTGTCCGCGTGGTATTCGACGGAGACAATGCGTCTGTCGATTGCGGAACTTCCACGTAAGATTCCGAGTTCTGCGTCGCGGACGGCTCCAGCCAGAACTCCATACGCTCGGATTCGGGAGCCCAAGTGTCAGCGCCAGCGTTACTGCGTTTCTTGCGACCGTTGGCCTGCAAAAGCGAAACGCGCAGCCGAAAGCTCTCGGGGATTGAATAGCCAAGTTTCTTGAGGGTATTCTTGAGGGGCGTTTCTAATTCGTGGGCAAAACGCGGTTCGACCTGCTCAATTCTAATCTTTTCCATTGCCTTGACCTCTAATTTTAAAATAGGTAGCGTTTGACGAATATATATAATATAAGCCGCGATAACTGCTTGTCAAGGGAAATCTTCGGAATTATGCCTTTGACGTACCCACTCATAATAGGATGCCGACTTAATCAACGCCCTTCTTCGTACCCTTACCATCGAAATGAGGCTTGAGGGAGCGCAACCCGCTATACAGAACGTAGAATAAGCCTTGGAGAATCAGTCCAAGTAGCGTGAGAATGATAATCAGTTGAAAGATGTCAGTGGCGATCTGAACGGCTTCGAGGTTCGCTATAAACTGCAGAACCCGTCTTGTCTGGTGGAAAAAACAGGCGGGTAGATAGAACACCAACCCAATCATCATTGAACGGAAGAGGAAGTAAAAACTGGCAGCGTAGCCGCTGTCATTCTCATCGTTGCTCACAGAGCTACCGTCCTTTGTTCGTTGCTTTCTTGGGCTTCTCCGGCGGCTTCACCTTGAGCACGTCCGCTATCACTTCCTCGAACGGGAGCGGGATATGCGGGATCGGCTTCGAGTTCGTTGTCTTCGCAAAATTCGGTTCTGGTTTCTGCGGAGGATTACTACTTTGGTGTCTCATCGCCTGAGTCCTTCAAGGGCAGCTTACCTTGGATATGGGGAATGGGCAACTCCGAGACATTCCGCACCGCAATGCCCCACAGTTTGCCGTGCTGATGAATGTCCCTATCCATTGAGACAATCTCGGATACACCTTCCACTTTTGCGACCGCAACGATCTGATGGTCGTACTTAATCTTATCCCACGCTGCTCCGACGCCTTCTTTCTTGTCTCCAGCTTCCTTTGAGCGTTTTACTCTAAGTGCGATTTCGATTGCAGCCCGTTTGTCGAAAGCACGAATCTTGAAGCAGCTCTGAGATTCTATTGCAGTTACGTGGCGTTGAATATCCGGTGCAACCACCACTAACGCTTCACTCAGAGCAGGCGTCGCAATTACAATGCTTTCGGCTTCGCCATCCAGTTTCTTGATTAGTGCATCAATACGTTCTCTCGCATGTTCAATGTCCAGTCCGGTTTTGAAGTCTTTAGGAACTGCACTCTGGCCATAGATCATCAGAGATAACACGCCTGCATCCATAGCGATCATTTAACGATCTCCTGCGTCTCGCTTGATGTCATCGAGGTACGTAAACGGGTCTTTGATTTTCTCTAACTCTGGGCTTTCAATCTCCCGCAGCCTTGTAACCACGTCGGAAAGTTTATCGGTACCCAACGGCTCTACGCGGGATACGTCAAAATGCATTAGCTTCCAGCGCTCATCCTTAGTCCTTTTCCATTGTCCTTCGCCATGAATCCTGACCCGCCCCTTGAATAGATATGCAGCGGCGATTTCCCGCCCTTTCTCTCTGCTCGTGGTGCAAATGTGTGTACGTTCGCCATCTCGAAGATAAATCTGAATGGTTTCGTCTTTACCGCCGATCTGAAAAACCTCGCCCTCAAGCACGCCCAGCTCGGTAATCGGGCCAATCTCGGGCGCACGAATGCTCTCGCGTCCGGGGAAGTACAAAACCTGCCCCTGGTGGTCGGTAAGTTCAGCCACTGCGTTATCGTCGAATAGTTTGTCATTCAGAAAAGTAAAGGCATTCATCGCCCGATCATCAGCACCGCCACTCTTAATGAGTGTTAGGCGGTGTTCTACTTTTTGAAGAATGCGCGGTTCGACGTAGCAGGCCGGTGCGGCGGTTCCCTCATCCACTCGCAAGAAATGAACGAAATCGTCGTTCCCGAATAGCTCCACGAGGCCGACAATGTAATCTTTGAGCCGTGTCATTGGCAGCGTCAAAGGCGTAAACACGTCAATATGAAATTTGTATTCTCCCCGTTCAGCCATGGAAGCACCCTCGTGATATGATTTTGGTGTCAGAGGGTACACTTAGACTGGCACGTTCCGGGAGAACGCGGGAGTCGCCGCCCAAAAATTTAGAAGTGCCGCAAAGGTCCGCCTGCCAGCGGACCTTTTGCAGTCTTAGCAGTTTTGAAATTAGGGTTCTTCTCTCCTAGTTCGGCTTTGAGTCCCGTAGCATCAATCGCTTTCCACTGGTGCTTTTCAGAGCCAGCAAAGTGCGGTCGCCATCGCATATCTTCCGCGCGTTGTACCTGAAATCGAACTCGCTCAAATATCTGTGAAGGTGTTGCTTGCCGACGTGATGGTACACCCCGTTGATCCCGCGCTTCAATATCGAAAAGTAGCCTTCGATAGAGTTCGTGGTTATGCAAACTCCGTTCTCGTATCGGACGTACTCTTCGGCCCTGTGATTCACCTGATCGTGTTTGCGGGTCTTGAGCGCACCCGCTAGAACGGTAGAGCTATCAGTCATAACGTGGGCATCTTCCGCAACCATCTGCTCAACGATGGGCCTCAAGTTCTCCGCTGTGACGCGCTGCACATGCTGAGACTGAACACGACCGCCACGCTGTAAAACGGAAACCACGGCTGCCTTGTTCGCGTAAGCAGCGGCGCGATCTCTGGCCCTCTCTCCGGGCTTCACGGCTTGCGGGTGTTTAATGCGAAACTTGCCGCCCACGTAAGTCTCATCAATTTCGATGACTCCGGCCAGTTTCGATGACAAAGGTTCTTGGGTCATCGTGTAGCGAATCCGATGAGCCATGAACCATGCGCTCCTGTATGTGACCTTGAGCATCCTGTGAAGCTGGTGAGCACTCATGCCCTTCTTGCTGGCACAAAGCAGGTGATAGGCCAGCAACCATTTGCTCAGGGGGATATGGCTGTCTGCGAAGATCGTTCCGACCGTGACAGTAAACGGCTTCCGGCATCCCTTGCACTTCCAGAGGCCGGGGCGAGTGCTCTTGCCTTGCAACTTGTAGGCTTCGCCGACCACTCCACAATGGGGGCAGACAGGGCCATCCGGCCAGCGGATAGCCTCAAGGAACTCCCGCGCTTTGTCCTCATCGCTGAAATATTTGGCTAGAGTGGCGAGATTGAGTTCGTTTTCCATGCGTAAATACTAGCTTTTTACGCTGGGTATGTCAAGTGTATAATTCCGGAAATCTTCAGCGATCCCTTCCCTCACCCCACCACCCACTCCCGCATCCTCCGCACCACCGACGCCGGCGCTTCCGCCTCCAGCACCACCATCCCATCCTGATACTGGCGCGAATAAATTCGAGCGCCCGCCTCCAACTGCGCCAGCATCTTGCCCTCTTTTTGCGGAATGCGCAGCCGCACCCGCTCCGGCCGGTCGCCTTCCAGCACCGCGTCGATTCGATCGAGCAGTGTCGTCAATCCGATCCCCTTCGCAGCCGAGACGTGAATCGTTCGCTCGTCGTCGCGCCAATCGACTCGCAAAGACTCGCGCTGCTTCGGCAGCAACAGATCGATCTTGTTCATCACCCGCAGCCGCGGCTTCTTATCGGCTTCGAGTTCCTTCAGTACGCTCTCCACCTGCGCGTCCTGCTCCGCCGACACCGGACTGCTCGCATCCGAGACTTGCAGAATGAGCGTCGCCCGTTGCACTTCTTCCAGCGTTGCGCGGAACGCCGACACCAGCGTATGCGGCAGATGCCGTATGAAACCGACCGTGTCCGAGAACAGAATCTTGCGCTTCGATGGCAGCTCCGCCCCGCGAATCGTCGGATCGAGCGTGGCGAACATCCGCGACGATTCCAGCACCTTCGACTTGGTGAGCACATTGAACAGCGTCGACTTCCCCGCGTTCGTATAGCCGACCAGCGCCACCAGAGCCACCGGAACCGACTCCCGCCGCTGCCGCTGCTGCGCCCGTATGCGCCGCACATTTTCAATCTGCTGTTTCACATGCCGCACCCGCCGGTAAATCTTCCGCCGGTCGGTCTCGAGTTGCGTCTCGCCCGGTCCGCGCGTTCCGATGCCGCCGCCCAGTTGCGACATCTCCACGCCCCGCCCCGCCAGTCGTGGAAGCATGTATTCCAGTTGCGCCAGTTCCACCTGCAACTGACCTTCCCGCGTGCGCGCGTGCCGCGCAAAGATGTCGAGAATCAGCTGCGTGCGATCGATGACGCGCGTGTGAACCACAGCTTCGATGTTGCGCTGCTGCGATGGCGAGAGATCGTGATCGAACAGAATCACATCGGCGGAGACCGAGGCCGCCGCGCCCGCAATCTCTTCCAGCTTGCCTTTGCCGATCAGCGTCGCCGGATCGGGACGATCCTTGCGCTGCGTAAACTCGCCCGCAATCTGTGCCCCCGCGCTCGTGGCCAGGGTCCGCATCTCGTCGAGCGAATCTTCGGAAGTGAAATCGGGGGAGGTGAAATCAGGCTGCAAATCCGGCGAATCCGCCGGCAATGACGACGAAAAAGACGACGACGATGAAGAGGCGCCCGCGCTCGCCGCATGATCGCGCGCCGCCTGCGCGCCCCGCGTGAGGCTGGCCGATTTCTTTCTGGCCGCGCGCCCTTGGCTGCGAAACTCCACCCCCACCAGGAACGCCCGCTCCTGCTGCTGCGATGGATTCTCCACCGCCTTCGCCTCGTTCCGCGAACTTCCCCGCGATCGGCCGCGGCCGCTCATTGTGGACTCATCTCGGCGCAAGCCAACTCACTTCATCCCTCGGTACCGGAAGCCGCGTTTGGAATCTCCGCCTCGGCATGCGCCGCGACCGGCCTTGCCTCGGCGTGAATATGGCCACCGCGCGTGATGACCACCGTCGAAATCGCATGCTTAAAAATGAGCTGCTCCTGGTTGCTGGTTTCGAGCACCACCGAGTACTTGTCGAACGACCGGATCCGCCCCGTGAGCTTCACGCCACTGACCAGGTAGATCGTAATGTTGTTCCGTTCCTTGCGCGCGTTGTTGAGGAAGGAATCTTGAATATTCTGCTGTGCCGGCTTGGCTTCCATTTGCCGATCTCCTTATAGATTCGATGCTGCGCCCCGAGCCGAAGCGAAGGCGATCAGGCCGCAGCTCTCTTCATTATCATTGTTGGCTCCTACAATACGGCCTTGTCGCGCACTTTTCAACTTCCCGCGCAAGAATTCACTTCCGCCGCGCTTTCGGCTCCGGGAGGCGGTTTCATTGACCATGCGACCGCAGCAAACCCCGCAACCACGAAGGACACGAAGTGCCACGAAGGCTGTCGTTTTTCCTTCGTGTACCTTCGTGCCCTTTGTGGTAGATGTTTTGTCAAGCTGCACCAACTGCCCCAACCCGAACCGGGTTTCTTTTCCCCCGTTAGCCGTCTACAATCGGCACTTCCAGTGCCGAGTTTCAGAAGGAGCCCTACTCTTGCCCAACCTCAACTTGCCCACCGACTTCAACACAAATCTCCTGATGCTGTTTCGTTGGCTGCATTTTCTCGGCGGCGTGGCCTGGCTCGGCCTGCTGTACTTCTTCAATCTCGTCAACGTCCCGTTCATGAAAGAACTCGACCCCGCAACCAAGAGCAAGATCCTTCCCAGCCTCATGTCGCGCACACTGTGGTGGTTTCGCTGGGGATCGGTGCTCACCGTGCTCACCGGCCTAGCCTACTGGGGCAGCATCGTCGCCTCCGACGCCAGAAACGCCGACGCAACGTCGCAGGCAACTTCCGGCGTCGCGATGGGAACCTTCTTCGGCATCTGGACCGTAGCCTGGGCCCTCATGTATGCGTGCACCGTTCCCGGCAAAGGCGTGCTCGACAAAGGACCGGTGCTCGCGGTGCTTTACACCGTCATCGTGCTCGCCGCCTCGTGGCTGTTCCTGCGCCTCAACGATCACGGCTGGGAAGGCAATCGCCTGCTCGCCATCGGCCTCGGCGGCGGCGTGGGTTGGGTGATGATGCTGAATGTCTGGGGAGTAATCTGGCGCGCGCAAAAGAAGATCATCCGCTGGACATCCGACAACGCGGCCAACGGCACTCCGATTCCAGACAAGGCGAAGTACCTTGCCCGGCAAGCGTTTCTAATCTCCCGCGCCAACTTCGTGCTCTCGTTCCCCATGCTCTTCCTGATGGGCGCCGCGAGCCACTACCCAATGTTTGGAAGATAAGCAAAGGTCAATGAACCGCACGGGCACGAAAAACGGCCCGGCTTTCGGCCGGGCCTGAAGACTTCTCGATCGACTGCCTCTAGAAATCCAACCGCAGCGACATTTGCAGCCGACGGAAGGACGTGGAGCTTACCGTGTTGCTGATCACTCCAAACGTGCTCGGACTGGTGATGTCGGCAGTCCCTGACGCACCCGGCAGACCAAAATTAGCATGATTGAAAACGTTAAACGCATCTGTGCGGAACTCCATGACGACGCGCTCTCTGATCGGGAAATGTTTGCCCAGGCCCATGTCGAAGTTCGAGTAATGCGGCCCGCGCAGGTTGTTCCGGCTCCCTGCCTGCAATCCCAACGGCCCGCTGAAAGCTCCAAGCGCATTCGCTTGATTGCTGAACAACTGGATGGTGGGAAATCCCGAGGCGGCGTTGACCTCCTGGTGAATCCCGACCTTGATCGCGGAAGTGTTCCCGTTGAAGATTGCCGGCACATTGTTGGCGAAGCTGATGGGGAAAGCGTTCGCCACCGTTTGGAAGGCGAGACCAGTGCGCCAGTTCACCAACCCAGAAAGCTGCCACCCGCCCACTACTTCATCCGCCCACTTCGGTAGGTTGCTGCCGAAGCTCTTTCCCCGCCCCACCGGTAGAGAATAAAGGTAATCTCCGTTGATCGCCTGGTTCACATCGAAGTCGGAGTTGCCATAGCAGACCCTGATGTGGATCGCGTCGCACAGAATTCCGCCCGCCCCGTTCGAGCCAAAAGCCTGATTGGCCGGCGCGGAGATGTTGTCGAGCGAGTGCGACCAGGTGTAGTTCACGTCAAACTGCAGTCCCTGCGACATCTTCCGGTGCAGAGTGACCAGCAGGCCGTTGTACTTCGAAAAGGCCTTGTTGGTCATATAGAGGGATGTGCCAAACTGAGGATTCAAGCCAACCCCAGGGTTCAATCCAACGCCGTCGAAGTAGTTGTATTCATTCAGCAACTGAACTGAGTCTGCCAAGTCGCCTCGAACAACGTAAGGTACGATGTAATCCGCCACGAACTGGGTTCCGCCCGAGTCATAGGGCGCCCAGTTGACAACCTGATTCTCGAAGAAAGGCTGGGGCGTGACCGTCGTGGCTCCCGTGCGGACTTGCGCGGACAAGGCCGCAAAGGCTTGCGATAGCAACTGTCCTGATACAGGGTCCTTGAAATCCACTGCTTGCATCCCGTCGGCTTGCGCCAGCAGCCGGTGGGCAAATCGTCCCACGTAGGTTGCGTCCAACTGGAAGTTACCCGGCAGTTCACGTTGGACTCCGAGGGTGTAGTTCTCCGAATAGGGGGTCTTCAGCTTCGGGTCAATCGCATAGTTGAACGGGTTGGTCGACTCCAATCCGCAGACGGGCCCGTAAGCGGGAGTGTAAACCCCGATGCCTGAGCAGTTCGCCCCAACCCACGGTGCGTATGGCGGGACGATGGGTGTGGGAGTCGCGATCGAACCCGCCGGCAAAGAATTGATGCTGGTAAAGCGCGGATCGTCCTGCAAGTCCGCGGTGGCGGTGGGCTTCTCACCGTAGACGGTAGAGGACGAGTTGTTCAGGATCCAGGTGTTCTGATCCTGAAGAAAGTTCAACGCGCTGACGGTCGTGTGATCGTCGATGAGAGACGCGCCGCCTCGGACCACGGTCTTGCGGCTTCCCGGGTTCCAGGCGAATGCAAAACGCGGCTGGAAATCGTGGTAATCGGGATTATAAAGCGCCGGGCCGTGGTTTACCTTGCCCGTCAGCGAGTAAGTGAGCAGAGGGTTTAACAGGCCGCAGTTTGACCCGGGACAGCCGTCGTTGCCTGCCAGCCCGTTTGCAATGCGCGGGGCGATGGCCCCATCGAAACCGAGGTTGGGACTGGCTTGGAGTCCGTCCACTTCGTAGGGCACCGAGTAAAACTGGTAGCGCAAACCATAGGTGAAAGTGAGATCGCTCCGCGCTTTCCACACATCCTGCGCGTAGACTTCTGTCTCGTAGTAGCGGTACTTGCGTGTGTGCCCCGTTCCCTGCGGAAAAGGCTGAAGGTTCCGATTGTTGTTGAAGGTGCTCGCCACCGAGGCATAGTTTCCCAGGATGAACGTGAACGCGCTATCGTAAAGGTTCTGCGAGACCGGGTCGGTCGCAAGATCGGGGGGACGGCAACTCGGGGTACAGGTGTTGAGACTCTCGAGGCCACCTCCCAGGCCCAAGGTTGCGGTGTTGAAGTCGTTGATCAGATAATCCGTTGTTTTAATCGGCTTGAAAGTGCCTCCCACCTCGAAGGTGTGCTTGCCGCGAACGTATGTGAAGTCGTCCCGAAAGATAGGAATGGGAATCGTCCGTCCTTGAGACGACGGCGCCATGTACGGGCTAGTGAGATAATTGCTGCCCGTCCCCGAGGCGTCGAAGTTGAATACGGTGGTTGCCAGGGGCTTGTACAAATACGGGAAGTTCACCACCTGCCGATTCTCACCGTACACAAACTGGTTGATCTTGGTGTTGCTGATCGTCCAGGTATGACCGAACACATAGGCATAGCTATGGTCGGTGAAGATGAAGGTCAAGGGGTCGCCGGGAAACTGGGTGGAAGGATTCTCGTCATCGGTCTCACGAACCAGACTGCCGCGGGCATAGACCTTCATTTTGCTCGTCAGGTTGTAATCCAGCTTCACCACATAGTCGTTCAAACTCTGGTTGCCCGGAGAATCAAATACAAAGCCGGCGGTGTTCAGCCCGTCGCCCACCGCTGTGCTGTTGGGAGCCGGATACCGGCCTTGGAGAAAGCTGGTCAAGGCTGTGGCTGGCCCAATCCCGAGCGGATCGAGCGCCGCCACTTGTGCCGTGGTGGTCAGTGTCGATGTTCCGCCGCTGGTATTCACGTAAGTGATTTGACCGCTGGCGAACGTAGTCGTGGGCACGGTCTGAGTAACCTCGTTCGAGGTGGCATTCCGCCGCGCATTGTAGTCAAAGAAGAAAAAAAACTTGTCTTTCACAATCGGGCCGCCGAAGGACGCGCCAAACTGGTTGCGCACCAGGTTTTGCCGTCCCACAACGGGAGTCGCGAAATTATTGAAGTAGTCATTCGCCTCGAAACCCTTGGTTCGGTAGTACTCGGAAGCCGAGCCGTGCCAAGTGTTGGTACCGCTCTTGGTCACCATGTTAATCTGTGCGCCGCTGCCGCGGCCTTCGGAGGACAGCTGATTGGCGACTTCGCCGTGAAATTCCTGGACCGAGTCCATCGGCGCGTTTCCTACCACAGTGAAAGCAAATCCGCCCGCAAAGTCGTTCACGTCCAAACCATCCAGCGTGATGTTGCTCTGATCCGAGCGCGCGCCTGAGATCGCTCCATCGCGGCTCTGGTTCGGGTCGTCGAGGCCGCCCGCCGTTACCACTCCCGGTTGAAACCGCAACAACTCCGCCGGACTGTCGCGCAGTTCCACCGGCAACTCATGCAGCATGTTCGAGTCAAAGCTGTTGCCCACGGTCGCGTCGCTGGTGTTGAGCGACACCACCGTGCCCTCAGCGTTCACATCCACCGTAGTGCTGGTCGTCCCCACTGCGAGTTCAATGTTCTGGGTGTGGGTGGTGTTCACGCCCAAATACAAATCCGACACGGTAACCGCGTTGAACCCCTGCTTGTTGAAGGTCACCTGGTAGCCGGGGCCCGGGACCGCGCTGCCGATCAGATACGACCCCGCAGAGTTCGTCTTGGTTTCATAGGTCGCGTTGGTCGCGGTGTTTACCAGTTTCACGGCCACCTCAGGCACGACAGCGCCACTGCTATCCGTGACCACTCCCGTGAGGCCGGCCACATCCTGCGCGCCCACTAGGATCGGTAAAGCACAGAAAAGCGCCAGCGTGAATAATCCGAGCAAAACGCGAAACAGGGAAAGACGAGCGGCCGATTTCATAGCGTGTCACCTCACGTTAATGTAGTCTCTTGGAGACATTCCCCACGAATGCGCCTGACTTGGGCGTGCCATCCATCCCAACATTGGCGTACCGAACAGTTCTACCTCAGAATTTGCAATCCGCATACCAAAATTGAGTCGTATAACATCCATCCTTTGTGACGCTATGGGGCCATTATCCGGAGAGTCTCCATTTTTCGGGAGACGTGATCGGATAATCTATGAAAATGAAGATCGTAAGCGACAGTGGCGCTAGAAGGCGAGTCAATCTGCGATGAACATCTCGGCTATGGGCGCTGATTTCAACCACGGCATCGCTCTCTTCAACCACGCCCATTTCTATGACGCCCATGAAGTTCTCGAGGACGCCTGGCGCTCCATCCCTCGCGACGAGCCTTTGCGGCGCCATCTTCGGCTTCACATCCAGGGCATGGTTCAATTGGCGGTCGCTTTTCATCATCAGTCCACCGGCAACCATGTCGGTGCTCATTCGGTCCTGGAGCGGGCCCTGCGCAACCTCCACGGCGCGGAGAACTCGTTTCCCGACCTCGATCTCGAACGTCTGCGCACCGACTTGGCCCCCTGGCGCCGGTACCTCGATGATTGCCGGATGGCGGTGGAAAGACGGGAAGGCCGCGTGCCTACCGCGCCCGCTCTGCCAAAGATCATGCTGCGCAGCTAGTCGCGGAATGCTAGCTCGCAACATGGCAGATCGCGGCTAAGACTTGCCCACCCGCCGCGCCTGCTAAAATCTTGTTGTGAAGTCGAGTCTCTCATTGCCGTTAAAGTCGCCGGTAACGCCGCCGCCGGTGAAATCGCCACGGCAAAATGCGCCCGCGTCGGTTCCGCTGCTTGACTTGCGCCGACAGTACGAGGGCCTGCGCGAGGAAGCGCTGGCGGCCATCGCGCGCGTGTGCGATTCGCAGAGCTTCATTCTCGGTCCCGAGGTCGAGGCGCTCGAACGTGAGATAGCCACGCTCACCGGAGCGGCGCATGCCGTCGGCTGCGCCTCGGGAACCGAAGCTCTGTGGCTGGCGCTGGTCGCCGCCGGCGTTAAGCCTGGAGACTCGGTCATCACCACCGCATTTAGCTTTTTTGCCTCGGCCAGCGCGATTGTGCGGGCAGGCGCAACCCCGTTCTTCGTGGATGTCGATCCCGGCACGTTGAATCTCGATGCGACGCTGGTCGGCCGTTCTCTGCGTGCAAAACGGCCCGAGAATCTTCGCGCCATCCTTCCCGTGCATCTTTATGGACAATGCGCCAACATGGACAAGTTCGACCGGATCGCTCAGGAGTTCGAAGTCGCCATCGTCGAGGACGCCGCGCAGGCGATTGGAGCCGAGTGGAGCGGTCGCGCCGCGGGCTCGCTTGGCGTCACGGCCGCGTTCAGTTTCTATCCCACCAAGAACTTGAGTGCCTACGGAGACGCGGGCATCGTCACTACGACCTGTCCTCGGATGGCCGAACACATGCGGCAACTCCGCAACCATGGCAGTCCGCGGCGCTACTACCATGACGAGTTTGGATGGAACGGACGCATGGACGCAATTCAGGCGGCAGTTTTGCGTGTGAAGCTGCCACACATCGCGGAGTGGAACCGGAGCCGCCAGCAGCACGCCGCGACGTACGATCAGCGGTTTGCCGAATCTGGGCTGACTTCCAAACAGGTCGCACCAAACAACGGCAAAGCGCCGGTGCGGTTGCTGGCGCGGAGCCCGCAGGCGACGCATGTGTTTCATCAGTACGTGATTCGCGCCCAGCGTCGCGACGAACTGCGCAAGTTTCTCGCGGATCGGAACATTGGATCGGAAGTCTACTACCCGCTGCCGCTGCACCTGCAGCCAGCGTTTTCCTATCTCGGACTGAAGGCGGGAGATCTACCCGTCGCCGAGCAGGCCGCACAGGATGTGCTAGCCTTGCCGATGTTCCCGGAGCTGACCGAGGCCGAGATTGGCTGGGTGGTCGAGAGCATCGCCGAGTTCTACTCGTGATCCAAAAAAGTTTGTCATCCTGAGCGAAGCGAAGGACCTGCTTTTTCTCCGCTCCCAGCGTCTGCGGTTCAAGATTTTTTCTTCCGTCGCCGCTTCGGTTTTCCGCTCTCCGCTTTCCGCGCAACCGTTCGCACCGGTTGTTCTCCTGGAGCCAGCACGCGGCGCACGATGGGCGTATTCAGCTTGTACTTGCGCTCACTGACGCCGCCTTTGTCGTCCTGCACGCGAACCGCGAACACCGGCAGCGTGCCTTCCTTGTCGAAGTTTTCCTGCGAAACGGTTACTGGCAGCACGCCTTCCAAACGCTCGCGGTAGGCGGTCTCGTAGCGATGGCGCTTGACGTTCCAGGTGAAGACGCGAATCTGGTTGAAGTCGAACGAAAGGCCGTCTTTCGGTTCGGTGAGGACGGTCAGATACTCCGCGACTTTCTTGTCTCCATCCTGCACCTGGTTCAGCACAAACGCCGCGACAATGCGCTGGCCTTCCGCGTACTGCGCGATGTCGAGTGGGACGTCGATATCGATCATGCGTCCGAGCACCCAACCCACCCGGTTGTGGGAGTCGCGCACCAGCCACCAATCTTCGCTTACCCTGACAGCGGTCACCGGTGCCGGCGGTTTCTTTTCGTCATTCGGTGGAGTAGCCATCGCCGCCGCCCGCGTCGCCGGTGCAACCGCACCCGGCTTTTCGGCCGTACCCCGCTTTAACAGCGACAGCTTCTCGCCCGCGGAAATCTGATAGAGATGTTCGGTGTCGCGTCCCGGTTCGACGTGCAGGTTGGTGTCGTTGCGGGTCGTGCCCTGCGCCTGCACGGGATCTTTCTGGTTGTCCGCGGTCAGCTTCTGGATCCGATCGTAGATCTGCTGGCTGACCAGGTTGCGCTGCTCGACCCATCCGATCGCGCCGGTTGCGGTGCGCACTTTGACGAAGTGGCGGTCATGTTCGAGCACTTCGACGCGGTCGCCGTTCTTGACCACTCCCGTTTTCTCGTACACCGCGGCCACATGGTCGCGCAGAATGGCCTGCACGCCGGAAACGTAGGCGGTTTCCAGCGCGCGTTCGCCGCCGCGATTGCACGCCGACAGCAACACAAGACAAAGAACCGGAACGAACGCCAAGTAGTGATGGAGGAAGCTTTTCAAGGGATCTTTACCCAATATAGCGCGAGCCAGCGTTCGCTGGCAGTGATTCGACCGCGCCGGCTAGGTTTGGCGGTCTGTTCCGATACTGGAGGGTCCCATCCGAACTTCTCGCTACCCGCTTCGCAGCGAGTGTGGCCCTACGCTCCAACCCGTTTCTCCAGCGCCAGCAACTGCTCTTTGCGCTCGATGCCCCAGCGGTAGCCGCCCAGATCGCCGTCTTCGCGGATTACTCGGTGGCAGGGGATGGCGACAGCTACAGGGTTGGTGGCGCAGGCCCGGGCTACGGCTCTCGCGGCTTTGGGCATGCCAATCTTCTTGGCTACGGCGCTGTAGGAGCGGGTTTCTCCGCGGGGAATTTTTTGCAGGGATTCCCAGACTCGGCGCTGAAAGGCGGTGGCGCGAATGTCTAGCGGGAGCGAAGGATGGGCTTCTCGTCCTTGCATGAGGTTGGTGAGGCTTTGCCGCCATTCGCTCATTGCGGCATCGTCCTGGCGGCGAACGGCGAAGGGAAACTCGCGGATCAGGCCCTGCACGAGTTGCGCGTCGTCTTTCGCAGATTTATCGGCGAACTGAATCGAGCAAATGCCTTTGTCGGTGGCGGCGATCAACATGCGGCCTAGAGGAGAACGGGCGACCGTATAACGGATCACCGCTGCTACCGCGCCACGGCGGTACTTGTCGGGGGTCATGCCGAGCTGCTTGGCGGTGCGTTCGTAGAGGCGGCTGCTGGAGCCATATCCGGCGGCGTAGAGGGCGGTGGTCACGTCGTGTCCGGCCTGGAGATTTTGTTTGACCTGGCGAAGACGGCAAGTGTCGATATAGGCCTTGGGCGAGACTCCCAGCGCGGATTTGAAAGTGCGTTGCAGGTGGAACGGGCTGCGGCGGAATTGCTGGGCCAGCATGGCGAGCGTCAGGCGGTCTTCGAGGTGCTGCTCGATGTAGCGGCACACGCCGCGCACCAGGGCGGATTGCGGGTTTCCGTCAACCGCCTTGGGACGGCAGCGCAGGCAGGCGCGATAACCGGATTGTTCGGCTTGCTGGGCGTTGTCGAAAAAGTTCACGTTTTCGCGGCGGGGGCGTTTGGCCGGACACGACGGACGGCAGAAGATTCCAGTGCTCGAAACCGCGAAGACGAAAGCTCCGTCGTGCGCGGCGTCGCGGGCGGCAACGGCTTCCCATCGGCGGGCGTTGGATTGAACGGCCATCTGGGCTGAGGTTTGTGGGGAGGTTCGCGGCATTGTTTCTTCCTCTGAAAGTATCGCATTGGTGGCCATGCGGGTAACATAGGCGCGGCGCGGCGCGCGGACTATCCGAATGTTGCGGTCAAATGAAATCGAAGCCAAGGTTTCATGGTTTCAGAGTAAATCGCGCGCAGACCCGAAACCCTTGTCTGACGCCATGTTTCGGGCGATGTCTCGGGCGATTCCTGGGGCCGGGCGGGTGCGTGTGACGCAGGTTTGGTTACTCATAAAGTGCAGAGCCTTGCACCCTCGAACCGAGCCAGTTCCACTCTCCTCCAGTTAAACCCATTCCCACCAAGCGCTTACAGCACTCCTGGCATATGGTTTCCCAGATGCACTGTTCTTAGGCAGGAAGCCCGGAGCGTACGGGGCGATTTGGGGGCACTTTGACCGTCACTTACAGCGCGGAATGTAAAGCTCTGAACCCATCGCGAGCGACAGCCATTACGCCGCTGCTGGTGCTTCTGTTCGTCGTCTCCTACGGCATTTTGACCGCGCTCGTGTTCGAGCAGGGGCAGACGATTGAAGCGCAACGGGGCCTGATCCGCGAGATGTTGAAAGACAGCACGCAGTTAGCCGCGCTGAAAGACAAACTGGCGCGCGACGACGGCAAGCAGATCCACAAGAAGACGGATTTAGGCGCTCCCGCTGCGGGGGCAAAGGGATCCGATAGGTCGGCAAAACGGCCGGGGAAATCGGCGCACGCCATGAAGGCGCTCCCGGAGAAGCCAGCTGCGGATTTAGAAGATGTGCGGCGCTCGACGGGCGTGATCTAGCGATCATTCTCGCGATCAATCCCGAGTTGTACCGACAGTACTAATCAAAAAGAAAAGGTTCTGTGAAACGCGGCCTTCTGTGGTGGCCGTGATGCGAGCGAGACCCTACTATGAAAGCGTTGGCCCTAGCGCTCGTCTTGTCTCTTCCTGTGCCCCGGCTGGCGCCACCAGCTCAGGTCTCAGCTACTCCCACCCAACAACAATCGGCCAAGAAAAAGGGAGGCCGCTGGTATTTCGCGGAGACCGGACACGCCGTGTATTGCTACGGACCGGTGATGACCATGCCGCAAGGCGAAGGTCGTCTGGTGAAGGTGGCGACGTTTTGCCGTGGCGATCAAACCATGGTGCCGCTGAAGGATTAGCCCCGCAACATCTCCAGCACAACGAATTGCCCTTCCACAAAGTTCGTTCCGCAGAAATCCTTCTCGATAGAGTCGTGTCGCGGCCACAATCCATCTGACCGATCTGCTTCCCGTTGAGAGTCAACCAGCGCAACGAAGCCCGGCAGGGTGTAAACTTCCTTGCTGCCCGAGGAGGATCTTTGACTTCATTGCGCTCTTTTTTCGCCTGTCTTGCGATGATCGGCATCGCCCATCTGAATTTTGCCCAATTTGCTTTTGCACAATCGCCCGCCGCAACCCCCGAGGCGTCTCGCCTCTCCGGTTACTCGTCGCGATCCGCCAATCAAGAGCGCGATTGGGAAAAGAAACTTCAGGCCGGGATTGTGCCTGAGAATTTGCGGCAGAATATGCAGCGGCTGAGCGCGCGTCCGCATCACGTGGGGTCTCCTTATGACAAGGAGAACTCCGAGTGGATTCTTTCCAAGTTCAAAGAATGGGGATTCGACGCCCACATCGAGACGTTTCAGGTGCTCTTCCCCACACCCAAAGAACGCGTGGTCGAGTTGATCGAGCCGACGAAGTTCCGCGCCAAGCTCCAGGAACCCGCAGTCCCCGGCGATCCGACTTCCAGCCAAACCGCCGAGCAGTTGCCGACCTACAACGCGTATTCCATCGACGGCGACGTGACCGCTCCGCTCGTGTATGTGAACTACGGCAATCGGGAAGATTACGAGCAGCTTGACCGGCTGGGGATTTCGGTCAAGGGTGCGATCGTGATCGCGCGCTACGGCCAAGGCTGGCGCGGCATCAAGCCCAAGGTGGGAGCGGAGCATGGCGCCATCGGCTGCATCATTTATTCCGACCCCAAGGACGACGGATTTTTCAACGGCGACGATTATCCGAAGGGTGGGTGGAGACCGCGCGAAGGCGTGCAACGCGGCAGCGTCATGGACACGGATTATCCTGGAGATCCTCTAACGCCCGGAGTTGGCGCTACTGCGGACGCCAAGCGCCTCGACATCAAAGACGCCAAGACCCTTACAAAGATTCCCGTGCTGCCGATTTCCTGGGGAGATGCTCTGCCTTTGCTTTCGGCTTTGCAGGGTCCGGTTGCGCCGGAGGAATGGCGCGGCGGTCTGCCGATTACCTATCATGTCGGTCCCGGCCCGGCGAAAGTTCACCTGAAAGTCGCTTCCAACTGGGACTTGAAGCCGGTCAACGATGTGATCGCCACCCTGCGCGGATCGGATGCGCCGGACGAGTGGGTGATTCGTGGCAATCACTACGACGCCTGGGTCAATGGCGCCGACGATCCGATTTCGGGAATGGTCGCGGTTTTGGAAGAAGCTCGCGTGCTCGGCGAGCTGCACAAGCAAGGATGGAATCCGAAACGGACGATTATCTTCTGCGCGTGGGACGGCGAAGAGCCTGGGCTGCTGGGCTCGACCGAATGGGTCGAAACCCATCGCGACGAACTTCAGAAACATGCGGTCGCTTACATCAATTCCGACAGCAATGGGCGCGGCTTTTTCCACGCGGGTGGATCGCATGACCTGCAACGCTTGATTAACGATGTAGCGGGCGACATTCAAGATCCGGAGAAGAATATCTCCGTTCAACAGCGGGCGCGTCTGCAGCGCATTGCCAACGCACACAATTCCGAAGACCGGGCCGAGATCAGAAAGAGCAACGACCTGCGAATCGGGGCGCTGGGAGACGGTTCCGACTATGCGCCTTTCATCGACCACGCGGGCATTTCGGCTCTCAACCTGGGTTACGGCGGCGAAAACGACGGCGACTCGTATCACTCCATCTACGACGATCTTTCCTGGTACACCAAGTTCATGGATACCGATTTTTCTTACGGACGTGCGCTGGCGCAAACCGGAGGGACCGCGGTCATGCGGTTGGCGGACGCAGACCTGATTCCTTACGAATACAACGCGGAAGCCGAGACCATCGGACGCTACGTGAAAGAACTGGAGAAGCTGCTCAAAGACAAACAGGAAGAGATCACCGAGCGCAATCTTGAACTGAAAGAAGGCGTGTTCACGGCGACGGCCGATCCCCGCAAATCGTCTGTTCCTCCTCCGGCGAAGACGGTTCCGCCGTTCATGAACTTTGCTCCGCTGAAAAACGGAGCTGAGGCGATCAAGAAGAGCGCGGAGCGGTATCAGGCCGCATTTGCCAAATGGCAGTCTGGCGGAACCGATTTGCCAGCCCCGACCTCCGCGGCTTTGAACGCCGAGCTGATTCAGATTCAACGGGCATTCTTAACCGAGCGAGGCTTGCCGGAACGTCCGTGGTTCAAGCATCAGGTCTATGCCCCCGGCGCATATACCGGCTACGGCGCAAAGCCGATTGCAGCGGTACGCGAATACATGGACCAGGAAAAATGGCAGGAAGCCGAGGCCCAGGTTCCCATCGTTGGCCAAGTGCTGGAAAACGCGGCAACCGCGATTGGCGAGGCTGCTGATGATCTGGAGAAGGCGGTAGCGGCAGGGAAGTAAGCGGCGAAGCAACAAGCGCTCGGTGGTCCTCTGCGAAATCCTGAATTACCAAGGCCACGAAGGTACACGAAGGAAACGCCTGGACCAACAGCCTTCGTGATACTTCGTGTCCTTGGTGGTTCAAGGTCTTGTGGTCTGTTACTCTGCTCTGGGACTTTCCGAGGAGGAGCGACGCTTGCGATTCAATATTATCTTTAAGGTTAAATTTGCCGTGTTTTTCTGCTTTGTTCTGTGCCTGGCTCTGGCTCCGCCCAGTTTCGCCGCCGACAAGAACAAAGAGAAAGCTGCGGCCAACGCCGACAAGCCATCCTACGAACTGCCACAGCCGGCGAAAGAGAATCTCGACCTCACCATGTACCAGCGCATTCGCGAGGAGGGCCTGACCCATTCGCACGTGATGGATTACGCCTCCGCTCTAATGGATGGCATTGGTCCGCGCCTTACCGGCTCTCCCAATCTGCACCGCGCCAACGAGTGGACACGCGATCAGCTGGCGGCGATGGGTTGCAGCAACGCGCATCTCGAGGATTGGGGCGAGTTCGGCATGGGCTGGCAGCAGCTCAATACCTGGGTGCGGATGACGTCGCCGGACACGGCGGTTTTCATCGCGCAGGCCGCCCCGTGGTCGCCCTCCAGCAGCGGACCCATCAGCGGCCAAGCCGTCTGGGTGTCGATCAAGGACGAGAAGGATTTCGACAAGTACAAAGGCAAGCTCGCCGGCAAGATCGTTCTGCTCGGCGACATGCGCGACGTGAACCCGGTGGATAAGGCGCTGTTCACCCGCATGGACGAGAAGGATCTCGCCAAGGTTGCCGAGTATCCGGTCGAGAAACAGAGGTCGGCCGATTGGCGGCAGGATTACCTAAAGCGGCGGGCGCTCATGGACAAAGCCGGAAAATTTCTGACCTCTGAGCATGTCCTGGCCGTCATTCTTCCCAGCCGCGACGGCCGCGACAGCGGCGGCTCCGGCGGCACCATCTTTGACGACCGCGGCCTGGGCCGATCCAATTACAAACGCGATCAAGCTGATCCCATACCCGTGGTTGTGACCGCAATCGAAAACTACGGACGCGTGTATCGCCTGCTCAAAGCCAATGTGCCAGTCAGCATCGAAATGAATGTCGACGTGAAGTTCTCCGGCGACCACGAGCATGGCTTCGACACCATCGCCGAAATTCCCGGCACCGATCCCAAGCTGAAAGATGAAGTCGTGATGGTGGGCGGCCATCTCGATTCATGGGCGGCGGCCACGGGCGCGACCGACAACGGCGCGGGCACGGTGGTTGCGATGGAAGTCATGCGCATCTTGAACGCGCTGCAAGTCAAGCCCCGGCGAACCATCCGCATCGGCCTGTGGACGGGCGAAGAGCAGGGACTATTTGGTTCCGCTGGCTACGTGAAGCAGCATTTCGGCTACGCGCCGCTCTCGACCGCTCCCGAAGAGCTGGAGAAACCGGAGTGGATGCGTAAGGCTGGCGGCCCAGTCGTGCTGCAGCCCGAGCAGCCGAAAATTTCCGGCTACTTCAACGTCGATAACGGCACCGGCAAAATCCTCGGCATTTATCTGCAGGAAAACGCCGCCGTCGGCCCGATCTTTTCGCAATGGATCGAGCCGCTGAAAGACCTGGGCGTCACCACCATCACCGACCGCAACACGGGCGGCACCGATCACGAGTCGTTCGACGCCGTCGGAGTCCCGGGCTTCCAGTTCATTCAGGATCGCCTCGACTACGAAACGCGCACGCATCACTCGAACATGGACACCTACGAGCGCTTGCAGCCCGCCGACCTGGCGCAGGCGGCGACCGTGGAGGCGATCTTCGTATACAACACGGCCATGCGCGACCAGATGCTCCCGCGCAAGCCGCTGCCGCATCCGGAACTCGACGACCAGCGCTCGGCCCCGCTCAAGGTGATGCCCGGCGCGGTGGAACCCATGGACGGCGCCAGGAACTGAAAGCGGAGAAACAGGTGAACCGTGCTCATATTCGGATTCAGCGTGGCTTCAGCTCCTGCCTGCCAGCGCGTGAAAGATAAGTCCAGAACGTGCGCTTGTCGCACGCCCGTATCTGGCAATCTGGGCAAGAATTTGCGGCACTGTACAATTGTGACCAGACAGCAACTCGCCATTCGTCAGTTTGCGGCTCTTGGCCTCCACGTTTGTGGAGGCCAGGAGCCTTTTATTTACTAACTGACTTCTCGAATACCCCTTCGATCGATCCGAGCTTTTTCTCAGCTTTGCCGGTGGTGTTGCTTGGCTTTGCCTTTGGTCATGCCGGTAGACGTGAATTCCTCACCATTCCTATGCGGCCTTACGCTGCGGTGGAACGCTCTTGCCAAGAGCCGTCGCCAGAGCAATTTGGTGGTCTTGTTCGTCGATCAAGATCTCGCGAATTTGTTCGCTCATGGCGTACTCGGTCAAATCCTCGCACTGGCGGACGCGCTCGCGATAATTACGAATTGTTTCCGTTTCGTTTTCGAGATCGAACTGCAACATGTCCGTGGCTTTTTCTGATGTCCGGACGGTCTTGGCTTCAACCGCCGGCATACCGCCAAGATAATCAATCTGCTTGGCGATGATCAGGGCGTGGCTCAGTTCTTGCGCCGCGTGTTTCTCGAGTTCCCCGGCGATGTTCATGAACTCAGCACCCTTCAAAACTTGTGAATAAACGACGTACCCGATGATCGCCTGATATTCGCGCGACAGATCCTGGTTCAACAGATCGATCAGTTCGGGGCGAGACACTTTCTTAAAACCTCCAGCAGTTGTTTCATCTTTCAAGGCAGTTTCCTCCAGGGTAGAGTTTGGGGAACTATTTTCGGGACTTCGGCCCCACGAAGTGCCGGGAACCGGAGTCATGGTCACCGTATCAAGGACATCCCAATCAAAACTGTGCAAAATCGAACAGTCCGGAACAAAGCACGCCGATCACGCCCGAGCCGTTGTCATTAGGATGAGGGGCACGGCGAAGAATGGGACCATTGCCGGAAGCGGCGGGTCGCCACGTCCGACGCATCGGGCAAATTGAATGCGAAGGTTGCTGCTGTTGAAGTCGTCCAGTAAACTGCGCCACGACTGCACCGAAAACGGGGCAGTTAGACGGAACCGAAAATATTTAGAATCAAGTAGATGGGCCCGTAGCTCAAGCGGATAGAGCATCGGATTTCTAATTCTGCCCATTCACTTTCTGAGTTGCCCACCTGCTGCATTTACAAGGACTTACATCGCTCAGTCGTGTCATCCTGTGCCGTCCTGTCACGTCTTTTTTCCAGGCTGACGGGCAGAGATTCGGAACCGATTCACCTCTTGCTCGACGGTGAGGCGAGTTCGACAGTTTGTAGATGCCCCTCCCGGTGAGGATTTGTCATCCTTCGTGAGAGAGGTTGCGCAGCCCGATGACGGTGACAGTCAAGCTGCTGCAAGTGATGGGATACATTAGAGAGTTTTCGCCGAAGACTCTCTGTCCTCTCCGAATGTAGGGGGCAGGTCAGGTCCTTGAATGTCGCTACTTGGCAGTAGCGGCTCTCCTTGGGGCAACTTGGTCCGAGTCTTTACGAATCTTCTTGCGCGCACGCTTTTGAGCCAAAGCTTGCTTCACCCGGCGTCTCTCGCCGGGCTTCAAATAGAAGGAGTGACGCTTCACGTCTTTGATAATATCTTCCGTCATCACCTTGCGCTTAAATCGTCGAAGGGCGTTCTCTAGCGATTCGCCTTCTTGCAGCCGAACTTCTGCCATTCTCATCACCCCAATGCCATCACGATATCGAACCTATTAGAGCTTACTCCCTTTGCAACGTTGTCAGCTGAAATTGAGCGCCCGACGCCGCGCTCGCCAGAAAAAAGAAGCACGCATCACTCCGAGTAGCCATCGGCGGTCGTGTCGTCATCATCATCTTCACCCTCATCTTCCTTCTTGCTGTCGTCTTCGTCTTCCTCATCTGGTTCTTGGCGAAGGAGGAGATCAGCAGCTACCAAAAGATGCGAGAGGTCAGAATCGGAGCATTCTGGATGGCTGTTTCTCATACGCTCATACCCCAAATAGTACGCTTCATATCCTTGGCAAACGCACAGCAGAAGTCGAAAGGGCTGCTAGCTCTTGCGGCTCCCTAGGACCAAGGCGAGCACGCCTCCAGCCAGCAGAATAATACCTACCGCCGGGGGCAATTTCTCGCTGCTTTGGGTCTGGACACCGATCTTGGTATCTCCGATCTTCACACCATGGTTCTCGGTGTGAGGTACGGGCACGATAAAAGACAACAATCCGAGCACCAGCAGTAAGACGCCGACGATGCCAACGTTCTTCATATTGAAGCTCCTGTTAACAGTCGGAGTCTTTATCCCCGGATGAAAGCCAAACAACCTGGGGCCAAGGTCTTAAACAGACTGAGCGTGGCATTAAAAGGAGATGATTGAAGCCACGGCGCATCACGCGGAACGACGCTCCTTGAATTTGTCGATCTTCTCGTTGACCTTCTCCTTGGCATTCTGTACCGACTGACTGATCTTGTCCCGCGTCTCGTGTGTCTTGACGATTGCCGCGTCCTTGTGCGACTGGTGCACCTCTTTGGCAGCGTCCTTCGCGTTGCCCCACATCTCTTTCGCCGCACCTTTGGCTTGATCCACAACTCCATGATTGGCTAGTTCTTCGTTGCCGACAGTTTCTCCAACCCTTTGCTTTACCTTCCCCACCGCCTGCTCGACCTTGCCAGAAACCTGATCTTTATTCACTGTTGTTCTCCTTATAGTTGATAGTTGCCGCAAATGGCGCCGTCCCTTGTGTGCGAGTGAAATGCGTAAAAGCAATCTAAAGTGCGTGGCATCCATCGGCGTTGGGGCTGGCAGACAAAAGTTTCAGTGGTCGAACGTTTGCGAACACAGCACAGCGCCCAGACTTCAACGGCGGAACCAAATTTTGGCTGACCCATCGTGCGGCCTCGCAGTACCCGAAGTCTGGTCAATGTTGAACACTCCTAATGCCCTCGGCTTGAGCTGTTTTGCACAGTATTGTTCTGGTAGATGAAGGAACCTATTGATGCTTCAAACAACCAGCTAGGGCGCGGAATCCGTCGCGCAATTTAGGCATTCGATTCCGCAACATCTTAAGGAGAATCAAATGAATTCAAAGAAGCTACTTGCGGTTGTCTTCGGGTCGCTCATCGTGCTTGCACTGTCATTGCCGGTAATGGCGCAGGACACGACGCAATCTACCACCACGACGACCCAGACTCCGGATCGGCCGCAAACACAAACTACTCAAACGCACGAGAGCACCACGAAGTACAAGCACCATCACAAAAAGGTGAGGAAGGATAAGGAAACGACGACGACCACCACGGCCCCACCCGAGCGAGAGCATAGCGAGACCACGACCACGACCACGACTCCGCCGCAGTAATTTCGTATTTTGCATTCAGGTGCGAAACAGCGTGCCTTTTTCACATGGTCGGAGGAATGGACTATCGAAGACGAACAGTGTCAGGGGATCAGCGGAGGGTATAAGGCAGCGAAGTACAGATTTTTACTGTTTCTCTGCACGGAGCCAATTATCTACGCTGATCCAAGTCCAATAGAGATCATGGTCAGGGGCTGCAAAGCAATCGCGTTCACAACCGCATTAAGATTGCCGACTTCTGCGTCGCATCAGGAACTATGTCATTCTTGAATTGCTGCCGTGAAGCCGCTGCTTAGCGCGCACAGATGAAGGCGATCATCGCCTCCAACGACGTGTTGAACGGGCTATAATAAACCCCACGCACATGGCCCTCACCTTACGCTTGTTGCGACTCATGTTGCGACGAGCAGGAGAGTGTCCCCGATGGTTGAAGCCTACCTAAATGAGATCGCGACGGCTGTGCCGGATTACGACGTGCACAGCAAATTCGTCGATACTGCTCCCTCTCTTCTGAGCGAAGAGCGCCATCGCGCCTTATTCAAACGCATGGCCCTCAAGGCGCAAATTGATCATCGTTATTCGTTCCTGAACCCCCATCCTGATGCGACAGGGTTTGATACCACCGCCGGTTTTTATCGGAGTGGAGCTTTTCCGGACACGGAAACGCGCATGCGTTTCTACAAACGCTATGCGTTCACGTTGGCCAAGCGTGCGCTGGATCATCTGAACTTCGCCGAGCATAAGGACAGCATCACCCATCTGATCCTTACGACTTGCACCGGCTTTTATGCTCCGGGCATCGATCTCCAGGTGGTCGAGCATTATGGCCTCAGTCCTTCGGTGGAGAGGACGGTTGTCGGATTCATGGGCTGCTACGCCGGAATCAACGCCCTGAAACTGGCTCGTCACATCGTGCGTTCGGAACCATCATCCAAAGTTGCCATTTTGAATCTGGAGCTATGCACCATTCATTTGCAAGAAACGGATGATCTGGAGCAAGTGCTTTCTTTTTTGATTTTCGCCGACGGTTGCTCAGCCAGTCTGGTGTCGAGAGAGCCGGTCGGCATTGAATTGCAAAGCTTCACGTCGACAATTCTTCCGAATAGCTCCGATCAAATTACCTGGCATATTGGCGGACGCGGTTTCGATATGGTGCTTGCGGGGCGGGTGCCGTCGACAATTTGCCAAGGGCTCCCCTCCTTCCTTGGTCGTATCCTGGGTGGGCAAAGGCCCGAAGATATTGCGCATTGGGCCATCCATCCCGGTGGCCGCACGATCCTCGATGCTGTGCAGAAAAGCGTCGGCCTTTCGGAGGATACGCTGCGCCATTCTCGCGACGTGTTGCGCCGGTTCGGCAACATGTCGTCGGCGACGGTCATGTTTGTTTTAAGAGAGATGTTGCAGCCCGGTACTTTTGCCGGGCGGGGATGCGCCATGGCTTTTGGTCCCGGCCTCACAACCGAAAGCATGTTGTTTCAAACCGCAGGGAACTGATAACTGATGGATGATCTCAGCCAGCGCAGCACCTGCCCTGAGTTGATGGACACGGAATCTGTTAGCTTCGCGGAATTCCATGACTGCCTGCGTACTTTGAGAGTGATCAATAGCTTTACCTTGGCCTACCGCCCAACACTGCGATGGTTTGAGCGCATGATGGCTGGCGTCGGGTCCGAACAATCGATATCGATTATCGATGTTGGCTGCGGCGGCGGAGATATGCTGCGGCGAATCTGGAAGTGGGCGACGGAACGAAACTTTCATCCTGAGCTTATCGGGATTGACCTTAACCCGTGGTCCAAACAGTCGGCCGAGCAGGTCACGCCAACCGACGCCCCGATTCGCTTCGAGACGGCAAACATCTTCTCGCTTGATCCTTCTCGGCACGCCGATTTTATCGTGAGCTCTCTTTTTGCCCACCATCTCACTGACGTTGAATTGATCCGCTTTATCCAGTGGATGGATCGTCACGCCACACGCGGCTGGTTCATCAACGATCTGCACCGCCATCCTCTGCCGCGCTTTTTCATCAAGTATGCCGTGCGCTTGCTTTTTGCCAACCGGATGATTCGGCATGACGCGCCGGTATCGGTTGCCCGCGCGTTCACGGCGTCCGAATGGCGCCATTTGCTGGATGAGGCTGGTATCCCAGAGGAGAGAACCAAGATCGAGTGGTTTTTCCCGTTCCGCTACGGTGTGGCATGCCGCAAGGTATGAAACGGCGGGAGGTTGTTGTCATTGGGGGCGGTGTCGCCGGCAGCGCCGCCGCCATCCGACTGGCGCAGAATGGGCAAGACGTATTGCTGCTGGAAAAAGAGCCAGCCGCACATGACAAAGTGTGTGGTGAGTTTATCGCCGCTGATGCACAACACTATCTACGTGAGCTCGGCATCGATTTGGCAGCCTTGGATGCTGAGCGCATTACCGGCATACGGATCACACGAGGTCAAAGGACTTCATCCGCAAGATTGCCCTTTTCTGCCCTAAGTCTCTCGCGCCGCGTGCTCGATGAGGCTCTGCTGGTGCGGGCCCAGGATCAGGGAGCGCGGGTATGGCGCGGGGCTGCCGTCACCGCGCTGATCAAAGGGCCGGAGTGCTGGCATATTGAAGTAGCCGGCCATGGCGTCATTCAGGCCGAGACGATATTTCTGGCAACGGGCAAGCATGATTTACGCGAATGGCGACGGCCCCGTGGGACGCAGAATGACTTCCTCGGTTTCAAGTGTCATTTCCTGCTGACACCGACACAAAGAGTGGCGTTGGCTGAACACGTCGAAATGACCCTGTTCAACGGCGGTTACGCCGGGCTGGGACTGGTTGAGAGCGGAAAGGCAAATCTATGCCTGGTGGTGACCAGGCGCCATTTTGCCATGTACGGGAAAAAATGGGATGGGTTGCTGGGCGCCATTCTGAAGGCTGCGCCGCTACTTGCCGAACGACTGGCCGGAGCCGAGGCCTGCTGGCCACGACCTTTATCCATCTTTGGAATTCCTTACGGCTTTGTATATCGTGTTCCCTCCAAGACCTCGCCTGGGTTGTATCGGCTGGGGGATCAAATGGCGGTCATTCCTTCCTTCTCCGGCTATGGCATGTCCATTGCGCTCCATACAGCTTTTCTGGCAGCCGAATGCCATCTGCGTGGCGGCAACGCCAACGTATACCATCGCCAGGCACGTAGCGACCTTCTGCCCTTGGTCCGAAGTGCGTCTTTGCTATCGAAGATGGCTGAATTTCCGTGGGCTCAACGAGGGATGTTATTTGCATCTCAAATCAGACCGGAGTTGATCACAATGATTGCAAGACAGAACCGGATTTCCACACTTCAGGCTACGCTGCGACCAGTATGCTGAACCGTTTGTGGAACTCTTCGAACTGGATCGATTGCTCTTCCTTTTGCCAAAGGACGACGGCTGTCCGCATCAGCCCGGCAACAAAATCGGGAATAAGCTTTTTCAACTCGTTGGATCTTGGCATCGCTCCATTTCGTCCGCAATGAACTTGTTTCCCAAGTTCCCGAGTTGATAACCAACGCCAACATTCCCGAGGGCTCGTATGTGACAAACTGATCGTAATCCCAGCGATCGGTAGGATTGGGACTCGCGGCTTTTGGGTTACGACCTTCCTGATGTTCCTCGATACCGAAAGAAATGCGCCGCCCCTGAATGAGAGCATCAGTATGACCTTGCTCAGATATCTCTACCCTGAAATATGCTCCTCTAATACTGACAACACCTGTGCCATGACGTGCAAAGCTCAATCAATCGTACTTTTGGTAACTAGAACGTTCAGCCTCAGCGATCACCCAAAACCGGCCAGTGATTATCACCTGAAAACCGGCCAACGAGAATAGCGTCCGGGACGTTGAATCCCGCGGAGGCTTGTAGG
>Ga0302155_10000271_pt1 | contig 42576 bp, 34 predicted proteins | sample I_Bog_N3_1_FD_193508 | JGI IMG/M metagenome (GOLD analysis project Ga0302155, IMG submission 193508) | Peat permafrost microbial communities from Stordalen Mire near Abisko, Sweden - I_Bog_N3_1 | ecosystem: Environmental > Terrestrial > Soil > Wetlands > Peat | place: Sweden: Abisko, Stordalen...
TTTGCTGTGTTCATGCTGGTGCTGGCTTTGTATTATCTTTGGACGCTCATGCGCGGACAGCGCGGGATGAGTTCTGGCATTCGTTTGCCGCAAAAATATATTGCCTTGGTTGGTGTTTTTTCCGGGGCGACAGCTGGTTTTTTCAGCGTCGGCGGAGCGATTGTGGCGGTGCCGGGTTTGGTTGCTTTTTTCGGTGCTACTCAGACGGCAGCGCAGGGGCTGGGTCTGGCTATGGTGACGCCGGGCACGTTGGTCGCTTTGTCGACCTATGCCAGCGCCGGCCATGTCAACTGGAGTGTGGGCATCCCGCTGGCGTTAGGCGGCGTGCTGAGCATTTCCTGGGGAGTAGCGTTGGCGCATCACTTGCCGGAGCGACGCTTGCGTATGTTATTTTGCGGCGCATTGATGGCCATTGCGCTGTGGATGATGGTCCATGGCTGATTGGATGGCGGCTGTTGTTGCCAACATGCCGCCGGAGCTGTTGTCAATTGCCAACTTAAATCGTCTTTTTATTGACGAACGCCATCAGATCGAGCGGCTCTATGCGGGGCGGCAAATTCCATGACCTTGAAGTGCTGCTGTTACCAGGCGTTTCAGAAGTGAAATTTCGCAATTTTCGTACGGATTCGAAGATGGTATTTTCATCGTCGCTATGAATGCCACTATCGATATCGCTGCTAATGGATGTCTTATCCATATCCTTGTTGAGGCCGCGCTCAGAAATCTCTTCGAGAGAACTGTTCAACGATGAGGTATTGCTCTCGACGGTATCAAGATCGAAGTCAAGCCTGTCCTTTGCAGACTGAGCACCATCATCGAAGCCGTTTGCATAAATTTCTTCCGCAGAAATGTCCAGTGAGGGGGTATTGCTTGTCGAAGAAAAGTATCCCGTACCAATTTCGTCATCTATCCATTCATCAATAAATGCAAACGCATCGTCGATTATTTTGTCCGTTGCAACACTAGACATATCGGCATGGCGATCAGCGTCAGATGGGGTACTTGCATCTACGGGTATTCCTGCAAATAAATTGCCGTGTCGGTTGATATTGTGTTGTCGCACGATCGCATTTTTTTCCTGCGGCGCAGCCGTACTTGTGTCTGGGACAAGCCGGACAGTGCGTGGCATGCCCTCGAACAGGTTGCCATGAAGGTTGAGCTTATGTGGTGCTACCGAGACAGACTTGTCCCGTATTGTGGAGGTACGCGGATCCTGCTTGAACCGGTTGACGATCATGCCGGGACGCGTGCTGGTTGCATGATTGTGTATGCCGGCAAACAAATTGCCGTGACGGTTGAGCTTGTGTTGCTGCACGGGCGTGGGCTTCTCATGCGTTGTGTTTGTGAGCGACTTCTGCTTGTGCTGGTTGATGATCGTGCCGGGTCGGGTGTTGGTTGCCTGGATAGGAATGCCGGCGAACAGATTGCCGTGTTTGTTCATGCAACCAAGGTTCGTGGCATGTGCACTGCCCACTTTATGTATATTCCTGGATAAAATGTTGCCAGGGTTTTCCTGTACTCTCGCATCCGGTTGAATTGAGCTCAAAAAATTGCTGTTAGAGATTGTTTGAACTGAGGGCATTCGTTCTTCTTCCTTAAATAAAATTCTCGCTGTGCCAGTTTGTCTGGTTGGCTATTGCTACCTATTGCATGGTCAGTCGATTTCACCTCCTTGATGAATTTGAATGCTGCGCTAGCACATTCGCAGAGCCACCTTGACGCATAATCGCGTCAAGCGAGTGCTTACAGGCAAATCGCAGCAGCTTTATAAATCTAGAAGATTTTGAGTCACCTACCATTGAAAATGAATAGGACTTATCTGAGAATAAAGGAATGAATTTGGATTCACGGGCCAGGCGTCTCGACTTGGTGTGCGAACCGAAGTAATAGCGTAAAAAAACGCCCGGCGCTATTGATGAGCGTCGGGCGGTTTTTGTTGGTTGATGCGTGATTCGAACCAGCGTATCAGTGACTGCTTAAGGGGCCGGATTGGGCTGGGTTTTGTGGATGTTGTCGATGGCTTCGATGAGTTCAGGCGATAGTTGTATCGCGAGGCTGTCCAGATTGCTGCGTAGTTGTGCCAGTGTGGTCGCACCGATGATGTTGGAGGTAACAAAAGGGCGGCTGTTGACATAGGCCAGCGCCATTTGTGCCGGGTCGAGTCCATGCTGGCGTGCTAGTGCAACATAGGCTGCACTAGCGGTGGCGACTTGCGCATTGCTGTAACGCGTAAAGCGTTCGAACAGCGTCAGACGACCATCTGCCGGCCGCGCACCGTTGAGATACTTGCCGGACAATACACCGAAGGCCAGCGGCGAGTAGGCCAGCAAGCCGACTTGCTCACGATGGGCAAATTCGGCCAGATTGATTTCAAACAGACGGTTCAATAAATTGTAGGGATTCTGGATGGTGACCACGCGTTCAAGATCAAACTTCTCGGCCGCGTGCAGAAACTGGGCAACACCCCATGCGGTTTCGTTGGATAGGCCAATGTGGCGGATTTTCCCGGCTTTGACGAACTCTGAGAGAATGCTCAAGGTTTCATTGATGGCGACGGTTTCTTCATCGGCGATGTGGCTGTAGTTGAGCTGGCCAAAACTATTGACGCTGCGATCCGGCCAATGCAATTGGTACAGATCGACGTGCTCGAGTTGCAGACGGTCAAGGCTGCCGTGCAAGGCGTCGGTGAGGCCTTTACGGTCAAAATGATTGACGCCGCCACGGATGTGGCGCGGGTTATGCGGTTTGCGGGCAGGGCCGGTGGCTTTGGTGGCAATCAGTAATTGATCGCGCTTGCCGGATTTCTTGAGCCAGGTGCCGAGATAGCGCTCGCTCAGACCTTGGGTTTCTGGCTTGGGTGGCACTGGATACATTTCGGCCACATCAATCAGATTGATGCCGCGTTCGACGGCCAGATCGAGTTGAGAATGGGCTTCGGCTTCGGTGTTTTGTTCACCCCAGGTCATGGTGCCGAGTGTGATCAGGCTGACCTTGACGCCGGTACGGCCCAGTGGACGATATTGCATGAAATGATCCTTTCGCGTGACTGACAAAGCGCAAGCAGGCGCGTCTGCGGCTTGCGGCGTAATCAGTTAGTATAGCTGCGCAAGATTTTTTTCGCAGAGCCGGTATCTAGCGGCGTTTTTCTGCCTGACCGCTATTCAGACACATCATGAGCGCCATCATCGCACCGCAACCACTGTTACATCATTCATCCTTTCGTTTGTTCTGGCTTGCCAGTGTGGTGTCGACGATTGCACTGCAAATGCAGATCGTTGCGGTCGGCTGGCAAGTCTACCAACTCACACACAGTGCTTTCGATCTGGGTATTGTCGGTCTGGTGCAATTTATTCCTTCATTGTTTCTGGTCTTTGTGGTGGGGCACGTTGCTGATCGCTATGACCGGCGCCGGGTGGCGCGTCTAAGCGTGGCAGTCGAGGCCATTGCCGCCGGCTTGCTGGCCGCCGGCAGTCTCGGTGGCTGGCTTAGCAAGGACGTGATCTTTGCCGTGGTGTTTCTCATCGGCGCAGGACGTGCGTTCAGCAAGCCGACCATGTCAGCCTTGTTGCCGACGCTGGTGCCGTCATCCATTTTGCCGCGCGCTGTCGCTGGTTCTGCTTCCGCCACGCAGGTGGCGGTGATTGTTGGTCCTGCCGTAGGTGGTTTTTTGTACGTGTTTGGCCCGGCGATGGTCTATGCGAGCAGTTGTGTGTTGTTCTTGCTATGTACCGTCTTGCTGGCGCTGATCCGTGACGATAACGCCGCAACGCCGGTCAAGCGCGAGAACGCGACTTTGCGTTCAGTCTTTGCCGGGCTTGCCTATATTCGCAGCAAGCCGGCCATTCTCGGGGCGATTTCCCTTGATTTGTTTGCCGTATTGCTGGGCGGCGCAACCGCGCTGTTACCGGTGTACGCGCAAGACATTCTACATACCAATTCCATCGGTCTCGGTTTACTGCGTTCGGCACCAGCGGTGGGGGCCTTGTCTGTGGCCTTGTTTTTGGCGCATCACCCGCTCAAGGGACGGGTCGGGCGCACCATGTTCATTGCGGTAGGGATCTTCGGCGTGGCCACCATTGTGTTCGGTCTGTCGCACTGGATCGTACTGTCTTTGCTGGCGCTGGCTGTATTGGGCGCTTCTGACATGATCAGCGTGGTAGTGCGCTCCAGCTTTGTGCAGCTGGAAACGCCGGACGCCATGCGCGGCCGTGTCAGCGCCGTCAATTCGGTGTTCATCGGTACTTCCAACCAGTTGGGGGAGTTCGAATCGGGGTTGACCGCGGCCTTGTTTGGCACTGTACCGGCAGTGATGATCGGCGGTATCGGTACTTTGTTGGTCGTGGTCTTGTGGATACGCTTGTTTCCGCAGTTGTACCAGGTTGAGCGGCTGCAGGCGCCACTCAACAAGTAAGGCGGAATGTCTAATTGGCCAGATGCAGCTTGACCTGCGGCAAAGCACCGTCGGCGGCCGTGAATACTACCGGGCAATTGACCACTATATTGGTTTTTTCTATGCTCACGTCACCGCTATCTTCGGCGGCTAGCACCTCTTCTTCCGACTTCAGTAGATGTGGCACTTTACCGGCGGCCCAGATAACTTTGTAGACCTGCCATAGCGGCGAATAATTGATATTGGCATTGGCCGCGCCCATCGGGGCTGGCAGTGATGGCAGTACGCTGCCTTGGTTGAAGTTCATGATCTTGTAGATGCGTTCGACGGCACTGGGCTGACCGGGTTGGGGTTGGCGGTTGAGGGCGTTAGCCAAGCGCGGCACATAGTTGGCGCTCATCTCGACGGCGGCCTGGCGGTCGGAGACGTCGGTGGTGACATAACGTACCACTTTGCCTTCGAACCAGCCGGAGATTAACGGCAGTTCGACCGTGTCGCCGCTGGCCTGAGCGTGTACGGGTGAAGACAATGCTGCACACAGCAGCAAGGACGAGAGATATCGGAATTGAATTGTCATGATGGTCAAGTAGATTGCTGTGAAGTGGCGAGTATCTTACCTAAAATATGGATAAGCCTGCAGTTTAAAGCGCCTACTTTTCTCTGTTGCTCATTGATGCAAAGGCCGCAGCCAAGATTTTTGATGAATGCGATAATGGCCGCCTTGCGCCGTCGCAGTCTATTTCTTCCTCAGTAAATCAAAGGACATCATGAAAACCAAAGCAGCAGTTGCCTGGCAAGCTGGCCAGCCATTGACCATTGAAGAAGTCGAGTTAGGTGGTCCCAAGGCTGGCGAAGTGCTGGTGGAAATCAAGGCCACCGGCATTTGCCATACGGATTATTACACGCTCTCGGGCGCTGATCCGGAAGGTATTTTTCCTGCCATTCTGGGGCACGAAGGCGCCGGTGTGGTGGTTGATGTTGGTCCCGGCGTCAAAAGCCTGAAGAGGGATGATCATGTCATCCCGCTGTACACGCCGGAATGCCGCGAATGTAAATTCTGCCTGTCGCAGAAGACCAATCTGTGTCAGGCCATCCGCGCCACGCAAGGTCGCGGCCTGATGCCCGACGCGACCAGCCGTTTCTCGTTGGACGGCAAACCGCTGTTCCATTACATGGGCACTTCGACCTTTTCCAACTACATTGTGGTGCCCGAAATTGCACTGGCGAAGATTCGTGAAGATGCGCCGTTTGATAAAGTCTGCTACATCGGTTGCGGCGTGACCACCGGCGTGGGCGCTGTGTTGTTTACTGCCAAGGTAGAGGCGGGCGCCAATGTGGTGGTGTTCGGCCTGGGCGGCATCGGCCTGAACGTGATCCAGGCAGCGCGCATGGTTGGTGCTGACAAGATCATTGGTGTCGACCTCAATCCGGAGCGCGAAGCCATAGCGCGCAAATTCGGTATGACCCATTTCATCAATCCCAAGGAAGTCGGCAACGTGGTCGATGCCATCATCGGCCTGACCGACGGCGGTGCCGATTACAGCTTCGAATGCATCGGCAACACGACAACTATGCGCCAGGCGTTAGAGTGCTGTCACAAGGGCTGGGGGCAATCAATCATCATCGGTGTTGCCGCCGCCGGTCAGGAAATCAGTACCCGACCGTTCCAGCTGGTCACCGGCCGGGTCTGGAAGGGGTCGGCATTCGGCGGCGCACGCGGTCGTACCGATGTGCCGAAAATTGTCGACTGGTACATGGAAGGCAAGCTCAATATTGACGACCTGATTACCCATAAGCTGCCGCTCGAACGCATCAATGAAGGCTTTGACCTGATGAAGAGCGGTGCATCGATTCGCTCCGTGGTCGAGTTCTGAGGCGGCCATGAGTCTGACTGTTCTGAGCGAACACCGCTGCTTTGGCGGTGTACAGCGTTTCTATCAACATGCATCGGTAGAGATTGGTTTGCCGATGAAGTTTTCGGTGTTCTTGCCGCCGCAGGCTGAGCATGGCCCGGTGCCGGTGCTGTTTTATCTGGCCGGTCTGACCTGCAATGAAGAAACTTTCATGATCAAAGGCGGTGCTCAACGCATTGCTGCCGAGCTGGGCATTTTGCTGGTGGCACCGGACACCAGTCCGCGCGGCGCTGGCATTGCCGGTGAGAGCGACTCTTGGGATCTTGGTGTGGCGGCCGGCTTTTATCTGGATGCCAGCGAGGCGCCCTGGCGTCGGCATTACCGCATGGAGTCTTATCTGACGCAAGAGTTGTTGCCGCTAGTGTTGCAGGTATTGCCGGCACAGGGCGAGCGGGTCGGTATTTTTGGCCATTCGATGGGGGGCCATGGAGCGCTGACTCTGGCCTTGCGTCATCCTGATCTGTATCGCAGTGTGTCAGCATTCGCCCCGATTGCGGCCGCTTCGCAATGTCCGTGGGGGCAAAAGGCATTGAGCAACTATCTCGGCAACGAGCGCAGTAGCTGGGAGCAGCATGATGCCAGCGCACTGATGCGGACGATGCAGTCACCGTTACCGCAAGGCATCCTGATCGATCAGGGGCTGGACGATAAATTCCTCACTGAGCAGCTGTTGCCGCAGGAGTTTGAAGCCGCTTGCGCGCAAGCGGGGCAGGTGCTGCAATTGCGCCGCCATGCCGGTTACGACCACGGTTATTATTTCATTGCCAGCTTTATGGAAGATCATTTGCGCTTCCATCATCGCAATCTGACGTCCTGATCTGTTTGACTGTTTGCGGTAATAAAAAAGCGCTCGTCCTTCTGGAACGAGCGCTTTTCATTGTTGCCAGGAGCAATTCAGTGTGCGGCGGCTGCCTCGGCGCTGCCGGCGCCCCCCTTGGAGGGCTTGATGATCCAGATCAGCGGAATGATGAGTAGGAAAATCACCCCAGAAATCCAGAAAATGTCATTGAGACCGATCATCGCGGCCTGTGCGGTGATTGTGCGTTCTATGATGCCAGTGGCTTGCTCCGGGCTAGCACCCGAACTCTGCAGGCCGTTGTACATCTGTTGCAGAGCTGGATTGTAGACAGTTGCATGCTCGGTGAGTTGGGCATGGTGGACGGTGGTTCTGTTGTTCCAGGCAGTGGTGACGATCGAGGTGCCAATAGCACCGCAAAACACCCGTACGAAGCTCGACAGACCTGCTGCTGCCGGGATGCGCTCCGGCGGCAAACCTGATAGCAATAGCACCGTCAATGGTACGAAGAACATGGCCATCGGGATACCCTGCAGCAGCGTTGGCAGGATCACTGACATCTGGTCCACTTCGAGATTGTAGTGCGAGCGCATGAAGAACACACCGGCAAAGAACACGAAGGAGGCCGTGGCCACCTTGCGTGCATCCACGTGCGGCAGGAATTTACCGATCACCGGCATCAGGATGACCGCAAAAATCCCGATCGGTGCAGTCGACAGACCTGAGTCGATGGAGCGATAGCCCAGGTACTGTTGCAGCCATTGTGGCAGCAGCACCAGATTGCCGAAGAACACGCCGTAACCGATGGAGATGGCAATCGTGCCGCCGAAAAAATTGCGACGTCCGAACAAGCGCAAGTCCACCACTGGATGGTCTGTATTGAGTTCCCAGATGATGAAGTAGGCAAACGCTACCAGTGCCACCAGACCCAGCGTGAGGATCAACGGCGAGGAAAACCAGTCCAGATCCTTACCTTTGTCGAGCATGATCTGGAAAGCGGCTACCCAGGTCACCAGCAACATCAGACCCACAGTGTCGATAGGTAATTTGCGCGTGGGGCTTTCGCGGGTACGGTAGATCGACATCGTGATGCCGGCGGCTATCAGACCAACCGGGATGTTGATGTAAAAGATCCAGGGCCATTTATACGCATCGGTGATCCAGCCGCCCAACGCGGGTCCGGCCACCGGTGCGACCACGGCGGTCATGCCCCATAGCGCTAGCGCAAATGAGGCTTTGGATTTGGGATAGGCGCCCAGCAGCAGCGATTGTGACAACGGTACCATCGGACCTGCTACCAGACCTTGCATGACCCGCGCCGCCAGCAAGATAGGCAGCGTTGGTGCCAGTCCGCATAGCCAGGAGGCGATCACGAACAGCAAGATGGAGATCACGAACAGACGCACCTGTCCGACGCGCTGGGTAAGCCAGCCGGTCAGCGGAATCGAAATGGCATTGGCTGCCGCAAATGAGGTAATGACCCAGGTGCCGGCATCAATGGACTCGCCAAGATTGCCGGAGATGGTCGGAATGGCCACGTTGGCAATCGAGGAGTCGAGCACGTTCATGAACACTGCCAACGATACCGACAAGGTGCCCAGCACCAGTTGGCCGCCTTTAAGCGGCGGCGGTGGTGTGTAGTTTTGAGGACTGCTCGCCATGGATGATGAAGGTCCGGTCAGGTATGGGGAATAACGATGGTTTTGTTCTTCCTGGCGGGTGCTGGAAGACCGCTGGCATTGTCTCTGATGATGTGATCGACGATCTCGTCAGCTTGTTTGCTGAGGTCGTTGTAGACATTTGTTTGATAATTGGTCGGTACAGCTTCCAGAGCCTTGCCGTCGCCGCCGACATTGACGGTGGCGGTGGTCGATAAACCAATGCGCAGCGGATGCGCTTGTACTTCGGCGGGATCGAGCGCGATGCGCACCGGTATGCGCTGCACCACCTTGATCCAGTTGCCGGTGGCATTTTGTGCCGGCAACAGCGAGAAGGCACTGCCAGTACCTGCCGAGAAGCCGACAATAGTACCCTTGTACTTGACGGCCGAGCCGTACACGTCAGCGACGACTTCCACCGGTTGGCCGATGCGGATCTGTTGCAGTTGGCCTTCCTTGAAGTTGGCGTCAATCCAGATCTGTTCCAGCGGCACGATTGCCATCAGCGGGCTGCCGGCGGCAATGCGCTGGCCGAGCTGCACAGAGCGCTTGGAGACAAAACCTGCGACCGGGGCAACGATGTTGACGCGGGCGTAGTTCAGATAAGCATTGTGTACCTGGGTGGCAGCTTGCAGCACGTTCGGGTGTTCCGTCACGCTGGTGCGATCAGTCAACGCATGATTGGCGGCCAGACTGGCATTGGCCTGGTCGAGTGCGGCGTTGGCGTTCTTGACAGCATCCTGTGCATGCGACAGATCTTCCACCGAAACAGCGCCTGAGGCGATGCCAGCTTGACGTCGTTGCAAGTCGTTGCGGGCACGGTCCAGATTGGCGACGGCAGCGTTGACGTTGGCTTCGAGTGTATCGTTGTTGAGAAATAGCTGACGTGTTTGACGCACGGTTTGGGCCAGGGCAGCTTCAGCCTGAGCCAAGGCAATTTGGGTATCAGCAGCGTCGAGCGTGACCAGTTGTTGGCCCGCCTTGACGATCTGAGTGTCGTCGGCCTTGATGGCTGTTACGGTACCCCCGACCTGCGCCGAAATTTGCACCACATTGCCGCTGACATAGGCGTCATCGGTTTCTACATAAAACCGTGCGTACAGGAACCAGTACAGACTGAACGCGATGGCAGCGATGATCAGGAACGCGGTCAGCAGCAACAGATTGCGATTTCGCGTGCCGTTACCATTGCCGTTTTGCGGAAGGGCTTCACTCATGAATTACTCCGTGGATTACTTTGTTTTGTCTGAGGCATCCGGTCACTCATGGTTGGCCGGGGGCCCTACGTGTCACAACATTTTCTGAGGTCTATTAACGCACTGATACGCTCTATTGCGAATGCGACTCCCGGTCATCAAGGCTGATCGCACTGGCGAGGCCGGCCTGGCTGGCCTCGAAACCGCCGCCGAGTGCCTTGAACAAACCGATCTGCTGGTTGCGACGGCTGGCTTCCAGGTTGATTAGCACCTGTTGTTGCGCCAGCAGTGTGGTTTCTGCGCTGAGTACGGTCAGTTGCGAACTCAAACCAATGCGATAGCGTTCTTTTGCCAGATCGTAGGCGCGTTGTGCTGCAGCGAGCGCTTCACGGCGCAGCGGCAACTGACGATCGATCGAGGCGATGCCAGTCAGTTGTTTAGCCACATCACTGTAGGCTTCATTGAGTGTCTGGTTATATGTCGCCACTGCCAGATCATAACCGGCGTAAGCACCTTTCAGATTGGCGCGCAAGGCGCCGCCTTCAAAGATCGGCAGGCTGATGGCGGGGCCGAAGGCGATGCTCTTGCTTAGACTGGTAAAGGGATTGGCGTTGAGCAAGGTATCAAATCCGACCATTGCTGACAGATTGATGTTCGGATAAAAGCGAGCCTTGGAGACGTCGATATCCTTGCTGGCGGCTTCGACCTGCCAGCGTGCGGCGACGATGTCGGGGCGGCGGCCCAGCAGACTCAACGGCAATTCGGCAGGCAAGGGTGGCGTGGTCAGCATTGCCATGCGCGGTGCACTGATATCTAGACCTCGGTCCGGGCCTTTGCCCAGCAGCGCACCGAGTTGTTCGCGGGTGAGGGCGATCTGACCTTCGTTTTGCACCAACTGGGCACGTGCATCGGCGCTGCTGCCTTGTGATTGATTGCGTTCGATCTGCGTGTCAAGACCACTACGTACGCGATCAACGGTCAGACGCTGCAAGGCATCGCGCTGGACGACAGTGCGCGCCAGAAGATCGTGCATGGCATATTGGGCTGCCAGCTCGTTGTAGGTCGAGGCGATGGAGCTGGCCAGCACCAGACGAGTTTCCTGAGCATTGGCCGCTGCTGCTTTGGCTTGCGACACGGCTTGCGCCAAGGCCGCATTGTTCTTGCCCCAAACGTCAAGCTCATAGTCGAGACTGACGAAGGCCGATTTTTCGTTGTACCAGCTGCCGCCATAGGGAGCAGGGTAGATCGTGGTGGCCGGGAATAGATTGCGGGTTACTGCAGCACTGGCATTGACCGTTGGTAATAAGGCCGCGCCCTTGCTTTCAGCCAGCGCACTGGCCGCTGCGATACGTGCCTGCGCCTGTTGTAGGCTGGGATTGTTGGTCATGGCTTCGGCAATCAGTGCCGTCAATTGCGGGTCGCCGAATTGCTCTACCCAGTTGGCGCTGGGCCACTGCCCTTGGCCAGCCTGGTTGCCCAGGCTGCGCTGGAAGGCATAGTCACCCGGCTGCGCTAAGTGTTCATTATTGTGGATGCCGTCGAAGCTGGCACAGCCGGATAAGCCCAGGATGCCGATTGTCAATGCGCACGCAGCGATGGTGCGTAGGCGCGTGACGGGCAAGGTGGGCGATGAGGCGAATTGCATGTGTTTCTCCCAAGTGGATCTTTTTGCTTGAACTGAATTGACTGGGCTCGATGTGCCGGACTAGCTGACAACTGCGGTCCTTGCTGCCGCCCTCAATAGAACGAGCCCAGTGGACCTGGGCTCGTGGCGTGCTTGCAATGCTAGCGAGTAAAAACTCATCTTTTTGTATTATACTCGCATACACGAACATTAGCTCACGTTGCAAATGAGCGCCTTTCCGGAATGAAAAATGAAACTGCAGCCACGCAAGGAACCTCGTCAAGCTCGCTCCAAAGCCATGGTAGACACCATTCTTGATGCCATGGCGCGGGTGTTGGTCGAGCGTGGTTACGCCAAAACCAACACCAATCTGGTCGCCGAAGCCGCAGGCATCAGCGTCGGTTCTCTGTATCAATACTTCCCCAACAAGGACGCGCTCATTTTTGCGTTACGGGAACGCCATGTGTCGCGCATGCTGGTATTGTTTGAAGGCGTGGTTGCCAAGATGGATGCCTCTGGTTGCTTGAGAAGTGATTTCGAGGCCTTGATTGAAGCGCTGGTTGCAGCGCATCTGGTGGAGCCCGAGCTCAATCGCATCCTTGAAGAAGAATTTCCCTCCTTTCACCTGCCGGTCTCGAATCATGTCCGGCAGCGTTTTTTTGAAGCCATCAAAGGCGTGCTGACCAAGCATCGTAGGAGCCTGACGACACCGGATGTAGATGTCGCCGCCTTCGTGGTGCAACGCATGCTCAAGGCCTTGGTCAATGCAGTGATATTGATTGCCCCACCAGGATTGAATGCCGCCAGTGTTCGTTCAGAAATTGTTCCGGCAGTAATTGGTTATTTGACTGCGCAAAGATCGAATTTAATTGCATAATGGGCATCTGCCATTGATACCTTAGTGTGTTGGCATGCCTGTCAGTAAGTGGATCTGCTCAATTTCTACTCAATTATCATCTCGTCCTGATCATGCTTTTATCGTTTCTACTGCGGCACAAGTACGGTATTGCCAGCCGCATTGCGGTGGTAGTGTTGCCAGCGGCATTGTCGCTCACAGCCGGTTCCAGCGTTGCGGCGGTTACTGTGCAGGTGCTCGACGCTGCCGGCGCGCCGGTGCCCAATGCGGTGGTTTATGCCGAGCCAAGCGGCGGCCAGACTGTGCCGAAGTCGCTCAAGCAGGCTGAAGTGGAACAGCGAGATATTCATTTTTCCCCGCTTGTCACGGTTGTAGAAGTCGGCACACCGATTTCCTTTCCTAACCATGACAAGGTACGGCACCATGTGTATTCCTTTTCGCCGCCCAAAGTTTTCGAGCTTAAGCTCTATTCCGGTGTGCCGACGAGTCCGATTGTGTTTGATAAAATCGGTACGGTGGTGTTGGGATGCAATATTCACGACCAGATGGTGGCCTATGTTCAAGTGGTCAACACGCCCTATTTTGGGAAAACGGATATGAACGGCAAGGTCAGGCTAGACGGGCTGGTCAATGGTAAATATGCCTTGAAGACGTGGTATTTCAAGATGTCGCCGAATGAACCCGCACTCGAACAAACGTTCACGTATCAAGGAAGCGATCAATCGGTGTCCGTCAAGTTGAATGTCAAGGCGGCTCCGGTCGAATAAGAGCAGGCGTGAGCAAGAATCAATAGACGTCAATAAGCAAAATTAACTTTAGGGGATGGGAACTAAGTGCGCTGGCATCGCCTTGAAAACCGTATTGTTGCGTTATTTATCATTCTGATCCTGCTGGTGCAACTAGCGGGATTTTTTGTCATTCGCCAAGCAATCGACGAAAACGCACGTGCATCGATTCGCGACGAACTGGTCATTGGCGAACGCGTGTTCTTGCGCTTGCTTGAGCAAAATGCCGAAAAACTGACGCAGGGAGCGCGTTTGTTGGCTTCCGACTACGGCTTTCGCCAGGCCATTGGCACCGATGACCGCGACACCATCGCCTCGGTGTTGGCCAATCATGGCGCGCGCATCGGTTCGACACTGTCCATGCTGATCGGCACCGATAAGTCGATCAAGGCGTCTACCCAAACCTATCCGAGTGCTGATTTGCAGCGCAACAGCCTGGAGCTGGTGGCCAAGGCCGCTGACGGTAATGGTGCTTCGGATACGGTGATTGTGGACGACCGCTTGTTCCAGATCGTGGCCGTGCCGATCAAGGCGCCTGTGACGATAGGTTGGGTCGTGATGGGCTTTCCGATTGATCAGCAACTGGTAGCAGACATGCGCGCCTTGTCGTCGCTGCAAGTGAGCGTACTGGTCAGCAACCGTAGCGGCCGTTGGCAGCAGGATGTCTCGACCTTGCCGCATTCTGAGTCGGACATGTTGATCCAAAAATTGCCGCTATCGCTGGCACACAGCAGCCTGGTACCGCAATTGACATTGGGCGATAACGACTACAGTGCTCGCGTGCTGGTGCTAGCCAAAGGCTCAACCAGTCAGACCGCACTGGCTGTGCTGCAACGCTCGATTAGCGAGGCGGTGGCACCGTATCGGCGTTTGCAATTGATTTTACTGTCCATTAGTGTGATCGGCGTGATCATGGCCATTTTTGCCAGTGCCTTTGTAGCGCGCCGTATTACCAGTCCGCTGCGGTCATTGGCCGAAACGGCCAGACGTCTTGGCACCGGTGATTACCGTGCCACGATCGACGTCAAGGTCCGTGGCGGCGACGAAATCGGCCGTCTGGCGGAGGCCTTTGAAAGCATGCGTAGCGGGATTGCCAATCGTGAACTGGAAATCCGGCGCCTGGCGTACTGGGATCCGCTGACGGACCTGCCTAACCGGGTGCAGTTTGCCGACATGCTCAAGGAAGCGATAGGGCAGGCCCGCTCCAGTGATGGTCAATGCCATATTCTGATGATGGATCTGGATCGCTTTCAGCATGTCAACGATGTGCTCGGTCATAGTTTTGGCGACAAGCTGTTGCGGCAAGTCGGACGCCGTCTGGAGCAGCAGCTGGATCGGGCCGGTGCCAAGGTGGCACGTCTGGGTGGCGATGAATACGCGATTTTGCTGCCCGACAGCGATCAGTTTGACGCTATGCGTCAGGCCAAACGGATTCAGATGGCACTGGAACAGCCGATTTCCATCGACGATCAAACTGTCGACCTGGGTGCTGGCATCGGCATTGCCGGTTACCCCGAGCATGGCCAGACCAGCGATACCTTGCTCAGTACCGCCGAAGTGGCGATGTACGTCGCCAAGCGGCGCGGCAGCAGCATCGTGATCTACGATCCGTCGATTGACAAGAGCAGCCAGGAAAGTCTCAGTCTGTTGAGCGAATTGCGTCGTGCGCTTGATCGCAATGAATTTCTGCTGTACGCGCAACCCAAGGTAGACATGGCTTCTGGTCGCGTGGTCGGGGCTGAAGCGCTGGTGCGCTGGATTCACCCTGAGAAGGGCTTCATCGGTCCGGATAGCTTCATCCCGTTTGCCGAAACAACCGGTTTCGTCAGTATGCTGACTAACTGGATGCTGGGCCAGGCAGGCGCTTTATGCGCCGAACTGGAGCAAAAGGGGATCAAGCTGAAATTTTCCGTCAATCTATCCACCCGTGATTTGCTGGATCAGGAGTTGCCGGCACGAGTAGCTGAAATTCTTGCATGTAACCAGCTCTCACCAGCCTCGATGTGCCTGGAAATCACCGAGAGCGCGATCATGGATGATCCGGTGCGTGCGCAATTGACGCTGGAACGTTTGCATCACATGGGGGTGGAACTGGCGATTGATGACTTCGGTACCGGCTATTCCTCATTGGCTTATCTGAAGCGCTTGCCGGTCGATGAACTCAAGATTGACAAGTCCTTTGTCTTGAACATGGAACATGATGCCGATGACGCCAAAATCGTCAAATCGACCATCGATCTCGGTCATAACATGGGCTTGCGGGTTGTCGCCGAAGGACTGGAAACCCTGCCTGTGTGGCATCTGCTGCGGCAGATGGGATGCGATCAGGCACAGGGCTACTACCTGAGCAAACCGATGCCCGGCGATAAGTTGATCGCCTGGCTGGAACAATGGAAGCCGCCGGTGCAGCCGGAAGACATGGTCTTGTAGCGATTGTCGCATTGTGCGTCCATGCAATAGGAGGAAAGCTTGAACCAGCAATGGCAGCGCGTTTTGTTCATGGCCGTCGCCGCACTCATGGTTTTGCCTGCGCAGGCACAGAGCGCTATGACGCCTGATATGGGTAAGCTGACGGCCACTGCAGGCGTGATTCAGATCGAGGGTGCCAGCGGTGGCGGCTTAGTGCCATGGGCGACCATCACCGGTTATGGCAGCCGCGACAGTTACGGTGCCAACCTGCATTATTCCTACGTCGGTACTCAAGACTACGCACTCGGCACCTATGGTGCGGCCGTCGGCATTGCCGACCGGGTTGAATTATCGGTGGCCAAGCAGCGCTTTAGCGGCAGCCTGACGCCGCTCAATCACCTGCGCATTGAGCAAGATATTTATGGCGTCAAGGTCAAGCTGGCAGGCGATCTGGTGTATGACCAGGATAGCCTGATGCCGCAGATTGCCGCCGGTGTGATGTTCAAGCATAACGATGGGGTCGGCGGATTGGGCGCGATTACCAATGTCAAGGCACTCAATGCGGCAAGTGATTCCGGCATTGACTATTACCTAGCCGCGACCAAGCTGTTGCTCGGTCAAAGCTTGCTGCTCAATCTCACTGTGCGCGCCACCAAAGCTAACCAGATGGGGCTGCTCGGCTTCGGTGGTGACCAGGGCGACCGTTACCAGGCCATGCTGGAAGGCTCGGCGGCCTACTTGCTTAACCGTAAGCTGGCCATTGGCGCTGAATACCGTATGAACCCGCACAATCTGTCGACCGACAATGAGAAAGATTATTACGATGCTTTCATCGCATGGTTCCCAAGCAAGACGCTGTCGCTGACGCTGGCCTACGTGTCGCTCGGCCAGATTACCGTGTACAACACCAAGCGCCAGGATGGCGTTTATCTTTCTGCTCAGGTGGGCTTCTGATGACGATGTCGATAATGCTGCGGCGTTTGAACGTGCTGGTCTGGACTGGCGTGCTGTTGGCTGCCCTGATGACCGTTGTGCCGGTGCAGGCTCAGCAGACACTGCAGTCCGAAGGCAACTCCTTATATCAGGACTTCGGCGGGCTTCCGGTGCTGAACAAGGTCGTCGATGACATGTTGGCACTGGCGCTGGCCGATACACGCATCAAGGAGACCTTCAAGGGCGTGAATATGAAACGCTTGGCCACACTGATCACCGAGCAATTTTGCGAACTCACTGGCGGCCCCTGCAAATATAGCGGCGATCCCATGAAGGAAGTGCATCAGGGTCTGGGACTGAGCAATAGTCAATTCAATGCATTGGTAGAAGATCTGCAGCAGGCCATGGATCAGTCGCAGGTGCCATCGCGCACGCAAAACAAACTGTTGGCGCTGCTGGCACCAATGCAGCGCAGCATCGTGAGCAAATAGAGGTAATGTAAAAAAGGAGCGCCGTCATGATGCTGTTTTTCTCAGTCATACGTTCGTTCGTGATGGTTTCCTCCGTTGCTGCACTCGCCGCATGTGCCGAAGACATGGCAATCAGGAAAGTGGACGGCATTTTGGTGACTGCCAGCGGTATGACTGTCTACACCTATGATCCGGATACAAATGGCAAGAGCGTGTGCAACAACCGTTGCGCCATCAATTGGCCACCGGTGATCCCATTGGGAACACCCGGCGGCGTATTTTCGGTAATTACACGTGACGATGGCAGCGCGCAACTGGCCTTCAAGGGCAAGCCCTTGTATCTATTCATCGGCGATCATGAGGCCGGCGATCGCGAAGGCGACGACGTCGGTGATGTCTGGCATATCGTCAAGAATTGAGACCACCATGCTCACGATGCTTCACTTTCTGGTGCATCCTTGGGCGCAATGAAAAACTCCAACGGCCGTTGCAGTAGACGCTGCCCCAGTGATTTCAGCAGCGGCCCGCGTTGACGGAATCTGACTTGCCGCGAACGCAAGGCAACCAACAAGGCCAGCGTAAAACTCACCCACAGATTGATCAGGCCAATGGCTATCACACCGACGGTCGAAATCGCAATCACCTGCCAACTCACGGAGTGATCCAGACCGACAAGTGCAATGGCGAAGTTGGCAGTGGCAAAGGTAATGTGGCGAATATCGATCGGCAGTCCCAGCAAAAAGCCAACCGTCCCTATCGTACCTAGCAGGATGCCGAAGTAAAAATTCCCGGTCAGCCCACCTAGACTGTTTTCCAGATACTCGCCCAGGCGCTGGGTGCGGGCACTGCCGAAAAGACGATTGAGCCAGCGCACTCGCACCACGCGCTGTGACATACGGGTATAAAGCGCCTTGTTGTCGTAATAGCCCGAGATGAGCCCGGCCAAAAACAGGCAGACCCCGGCGATGGCAGCATGAAACAAGGCCAGGCTGGAGAACGGGTCGATGTCATGCAATAGATGATCAGCCTTATCGGGCGTAACGAAATGGTGGCCGGTGAGCAGAAAATAGCCATACACCAGCAGCCAGGCCACCGGAAACGCCACACTCAGATTGCCCAGCACAGCCACAAACTGAGTCCTTACCACCTTGACGATCATGTCGGTCAGACTGTCGATATCGATGTTGCGGCCATCGCTGCTATGCAAGCCGGCAGCGATGCGCGAAGCGGTCATGGCAGGTTGTTTGGTCGCCACGGTGAAATGCAGTACATGGATCAACATGAAACCGAATGCGTAATTCATGCTGAACAGGAAGGCTTCCACCAGCGGCGCCGCATGCAGGTAAGAAGCCAGAATCTTGAACAACGCCATGAATCCGATGATGAAACCGGCACCGGCAGCGGAACGATACATGGCACCGTATTCACTGCGGTTTTCGGCAATGTAGTGTTCGCCGGTGCGGCTGGCGTTTTCGGTAACGTTACGTGCCAGCAAATTGATATTGTCGGCAAACAGCTCACGCACCATGTATTTGCGGTTGTGCGCTTCGATCAACTCCAATCCAAGCTGCAAGCCAATGCGGCGTTGCTCGGAGGGAGCGGCACCCGTATCGACCAGTTCCAGCAGTTTATGCAAGCGGTTCAAATGCTGATCCAGGCGCACCAGTCGGTAAGTGACGGCCACGCTGGTGCCTAGACGCAAGGCATTCTTGCGGATTTTATTGACGACTTCCTGGCATTGTTGCAGCATCACCAACACGTGACGCGCATCTTCCAGCGGCATTGTCGTCTCGCCGTTCAGATGGCGCAGATAGCTGTCTAGGTAACGATGCAGCTCTACGTTTTGCATCAAGAACGGCGATTCAAACGCCTTGACGTCGCTATAAATGCGGATCAATTCCGGCTCGATGCCGATGGCACTGACTCGATAAGACAATACCTGAATGGCCAGCAGAATCTCGGTCAAGGTTTTTTGTGCATCGGGTAGCGCTGTGGTTTCGCTAGTCTCGGCAGGCATCTGCAGGGCATCGAGCAGCGCATCCCACGCCTCCAGAGGTATGGCTTGTAGCCAGACATAGTCGTTATCGAATGGGAATATTTTCTCCAGGCAATCGACCAAGAAGCGCTCATCGAGTGCCGGCGGCAGGAAGCGATAAATCAGGCGACGCTGCAACTCGGAAAAAAAACCATCGTTGGACAATATGCCGACATCGGTATAAAGACTGGTCTGGCGGCGTAGCGACAGCAGATGCAGCGCATAGCGGCGCAAACCAGCGGCCAATTGTGGTTGCTGCTGTAGCAGTAAAGTCAATTGACGCAGCTTGATCAGGGTGCTGGCGACATCGTCGCCTTTGCGTGGTCGCAGTGCGTTAACCAATGCACTCAAGAGATCCAGTTGCACTGTCTCGGAAGAGGAGGGAAAAGAGGACGATGCGGCGCTGATTTGTTCTAATAATTGAAGCATGGGTAGTCCGGGCAAGATGACTCAAGTAATAGGCGGTGACATAGTGAAGGCGTCAGATTTTCCGCATTGCAATACGTTCCTTCTCTTTTTATGACACACAGACATCATGCCGGATGATTGTTTTCAAGGGGCAATTATTTATTTGCACATTTTTCAGACTGAAGTAAAGAAATGATTGACGGTGCCGATAAAGGAAGTACCCAACAAGGGAATTTCTCCAGGAGCTATCTATCATGGACGTAGATAATATTCAGACCGTTTCCAATACCGTTGTTGTACAGCAACCAGACGACGTTGTCAGTGCGGCAATGTTGAAAAAATCCCTCAGCAATCAGGCCATGGTGGCGGCAGAACTGTTGCAAACCATCCCGCCGCCAGTCAATCCCAATATTGGCAGCATTGTCGACACGACTGCCTAGTATCTTAAAAAAGCCCGATCGTCAGCGCGTTCCGGGCTTTTTGTATTCATTGCTTTGCGTCGTGGATGACGGCTTTGGGTAACAGACAGTATAAAATGCCCAGGATCACAGTCAGCAGATTTCATTATGCAGTCCCCCGAGACAGCAAGACGCACCATCGAGCAAGCGCAACATATTTCCAAGCTCTCTGAACGAGCCGGGCGGGCCGCGCCGTTGCCGCTCAAAGATGGCGTGGCACCTAGTTATCTGTGGCTACCGGAGGGGCAGTGGCCGGACATGTTGACGTTTTTGGTAGCGCGTTTTCCTGCTATATCGCAAGCGATCTGGCTGCAACGCATGGCTTGTGGCGAAGTGGTCAATGCAGCCGGTGTGGTGACTTCACCGCAGACACCTTACCGGCGTGGCGAATGCATTTTTTATTATCGCGATCTGGGTGACACTGAGACGGAGATTCCGTTCGAGGAACTGATTCTGCATTGCGATGCGCATTTACTGGTGGTCGATAAACCGCATTTTGTTCCAGTAATTCCGACCGGACGATTTCTGCATCAAAGTCTGCTGGTACGGCTTAAAAAGAAAACCGGTCTGGTCGATCTCACACCGATTCATCGACTCGACCGTGAAACTGCCGGCGTAATCATTTTTTCTCTCAATCCCGCCAGTCGCGGCGCTTATCAGTCACTGTTCCAGCAACGTGTCATGGACAAGACCTACGAAGCACTGGCCGGCATGCTGGAAGGGCCGCAATTCCCCTTCACGCATCGCAGCCGTCTGGTGGAGGCCGACAAGTTCTTTCTGATGCGCGAAGCGGCCGGTGAGCCTAACTCGGAAACCCACATCGATCTGATCGAGCGGCGCGGCAGCCAAGGCTTGTACCGCCTCAATCCGGTCACCGGTCGCAAACATCAATTACGGGTGCACATGGCATCCTTGGGCATACCCATCGTCAACGACACGTTTTATCCCACACCATTGCCGGCTGACGCCCCCGACAACTTTGCCGCGCCTTTGCAACTGCTGGCGCGCTCGATCGCCTTCACCGATCCGCTCAGCGGCGCAGTGCGCTACTTTGAAAGTCAGCGCAGATTGTAGTTCTTCCTCTGCAGGATCTTCTTGATTACAGAAAACGTACTGACTGTTCTTGCAGTCGGGAACGTTTCTCTCGTCGTTTGCGCAGCGCATGACAATATTGCAGTAAAGAAATATTTATCTGTCAGCGCAATGAGGGGTGATCGTGAGCCGAAATATTTGCTGTCTGGGTGACCTGCACGAAGAGAGCCGAATAATTGAGGGTGAATCTTCATTTTAAACGGCGGCATTCCGGTTGTATTGAACGCTCATCTGTGTGCATGCGGTTGCAAGGTAATCGCGACAGGTCGCTTAATCGTGAATTTGCACCAAGGGCACAAGCAAACTGCGTCCTATCAGGATAATCACAAGCCGGTCTGGCTGCAAACATCCATTCATGACCATAACGTCATTTTCATCCACCTCCGCCTATAAAGACAAAGGAGCTGCATGCATCACATTACCTCATTGAAGTCAGTGTCGAAAGAGCTCGCACGAGGACTAACCGTACTGAAAAACGTATTGAAGCAGCAAATATTCCTCCTTCCCAGCTTGATGAGTCGTTCAATCTGGCAACCTGGAATATCCGTGAGTTTGGCAAAAAATCGCGTAGCGTTGCTTTAGCTGGTGGCGTTCACCCTATGTCGCCTCTTTTAAATCAGGTAATTTCGACTTCACGGTATTGAGTACGCATATACGTTGGGGAGATAAGGACAGCGACCGAACCGAGGAGCTCCGGCATCTGGCCAAGTGGGTCGACGATAAAGTGACACTGATGAAAAAGGGTGGAAAAGCATGGAATGACAGGGACATTTTTGTCATCGGTGACTTCAATATTCCCTCACGTCGCAGCCCATTGTTCGAGGCGATGACATCGCGCGGTCTGCAAATCCCCAACGCATTGCTGAAACAAATTTTTGGATCAAATTATCCAAAAAGCATAGTACGCATTTCTCACCCTTCGGTAATTGCACATATCGCTATGGCCACTGTCCACATTGAACATTCGAAGAGGTGATCGTGTTTGGCGGCAAGGCAGCTACCTTGCTGTAGTGCTCATCGCCGTCTTTCTCCTTCAGCAGGTAGCTCCTGCTTGATCAACTTTCCTTGCGGAGCATAAGAAGGACCATAATCGATCAGCAGTTCTTCGCCCGTCTTGATATCTCTGAGGGCAACATAAAAGGTCAGGTTCTTGCCAATTTGCACAGCGGCGACATTATTCTTCCCCAGGTTCTCGGCAGCACCAGGAAGTCGCGCGGTGTTCATCAGGCGCAGCACATTGCCGTGCGTTAAACCGCTGACGCTGCGACTGTCAGATTTGGTCGCCCACAGATAGCGTAAAACAGGGGTTTCCCCATGTTTTCGAATTTCCTTTTGCAGAGATTGGTTATCCACATGCAGTGTTCCGGCATAGGGGCCTAGTACCGTAAATTTCCCAATCTCGCGTCTGGAAAACAAGCTATCACCTCTGAGCGGGCCGTCGTCAAGCGGCACCTTGATTTCCACCATGTCGTCCAACTGTGTTGCGTAATGTTCTGTGTTTTGTAGCCATTGCTTGGCATCCTGCAGGATGGCCGCCTTGACGCGTCTTTGTTCAGTTTGTGGCATGGTAGAAAAGACCGCGTGTAAATCCGCTCCCCAACTGGATATTCTAAGCCCCTCAATATTTCCCTCTGCTTCGGCCAGTATGCTTACGCCGGGATTGCCTGGCTGTTGCAGCACCGGCAGGTGATTGTCGTGACGGTACTGCGGCCCGACTGCGATGGCTGTGTCCGCTTCAACTTTGACGATGCTCAGATCGGGCGAGTCAGCCCGCCGGAGGTTATTGATATTCTCACTCTCGGTGACGGCCTGCTTCTCGCCGGGCATTTCGAGAGCGGGGGCGGGGGTGTGCTTGGCGCTGGCGGCAAGCAGCGATTTACCGCGCGGCGTCAGATGCCCGTTGTTGGTAACGTGACGTACCCATATTTCCGGATTGAGATTGTGTATGCGGGCATAGGTAATTGTGTTGGTATAGGTGCGCTTGACGAGTTGCTTGGCTTGCCAATCCTTGAGATGTTCGGCGGTGATGGGAGCAAACTGTTTTCTTAAGCGCGCTAGCATGTCTTCGCCCCGGATCGTGAGCGTTCCATCTGTACGGACGAAAAATTTCCAGGACTCCAGATCAAGCTGGTTTTCTCTAACAAAGTTTTCCATGCCGTATTCGTTGCGCTGCCGGTCGTCCATGTCCAGCCATTGCTCAAGATGGCGGCCATTGATCCGCACATGTTGGTTCTGGCGCAACGGTGGCGGCAATTTCTGCAAGGTACTGGATGCGTTGGCCAGTTTTAGTAGCCGTTGCCGGGTACGCTGTTGCGCTTCTGTAGCTTGCGCGTGGAGCGGCTTGTTTTGTGTTTGAGATTTGAGCAGGGCCGATGCGTGCTGTCGGCTTTCGGAAGAACTGGTTGCAGCAGCCTGCGCGGCAAGCGACGCAGGCTGCTGCAATCTTGCTTGTTGTTTCTCGGCCGCTTGCGCTGGGTCATGCATGGAGCGCTTGATCTGCTTTTCTATGTAATCGATTGCTTGTCGGGCGGCCTGTTGATTTTCTGTTGCGTCATGAGCTACGGCCAGTGGCAACTGCGATGAGTGACTGGCGCTGCGCTGGGCACCGGAACGTGCGCGTTCATTGGCGTTCCAGCGTTCGATGGCGCGCATCACACTGTCATCCGGCGCTTCTAACGCCCATTTTTTTCCCTGCTGGGGTGCCTCACGACCGCTTAATCCCTGTTCACGAATATTCCTGAGTCGACGTGCCAGATTGAGCGGAATGTATTCGAGGCTGCCATCCTGCTTGAGAGCATATTTGTTGCCGAAGATGGCACCGGTTTCAGGATTGACTCTGACGTAGACCGCGCCGTGCCATTGATCTCCGCCAAGCCTGACGACGGCAACCTCTCTGTTCGTCTCGGGTAGGCGTGCGACTATGTGGGCCTCGGGGAGGATGTCGTCTGGCATGGTCTTGAGTGTTTGCTGCAGCTTCTCCAGCACGTCGGTGAGTTCCGGCAGACTGCTCTTCATGTGCGCACCCAGTTGCGTGGCCTGGTGCAGAGTGCTGCGGCTGATGCTGCTTAGCAGTTCCAGTCCTGGGTCCAGTGCGCGCAACGCGGTGATGCCTAGTGTTGCCAGCTCCTGTCTACTGATCGTCTGCGATGCGGGTAGCAGTGCATGTTGAAAAAAATCGCGTCCCCCTTGTTGCAAAGCGGCTTTAAGTGCCGCATGGGCGGCCATTTCCGCGGTGGCATGACGCATGGTTGTGATCCCGCCACGTGCAAGCGCCTGCCCGAATTTGATGGAGAGATTGGATAGATTGCCCAGGACGGGAATCAAGGTGAGTACATCGATACTGCATGCCAAGGCCGCCTCGTCGACGCGACCATCCTGTGCTGCTGTGACGCAGGTGTAAAAAGGAATCAACGACAAGCTAAAGTCGATGAATTGTTCCAGTCCTGTTTTTTTGAAACCGTAGGCATGCAACTGGCGGGTGAAGTCGACTTGGTGTTGTTGTGCAATCTTCTCAAACAGCACCGGTAATGCTTGCGCACGTGTCTTCAGTGCCACCTTGCCAAGGCGGTTTATTTGTAGCAGGAAATCGGCATCGTTGAAAATGTCTCTGTGATCTGTCTTCGCCAGCGCGCAGTAAGCTGCGCGGTCTCGATCGACGCGCTTGATGTGGTAGCCCTGCGGCTGTTTCTGCAAGGCATAAATACGTTCCTGCTCCCGACCCTCATATTGAGCCTGCGCAGAGAACAGCGTTACGTCTTTTTTCATCGTTATCGTCAAGCTTTCACGAGCTAGCGCATTGGCACCCATGAGGGAGCGATTAAGAACATGTGCAGCCGAGAATTGCGCTTGTTTATACGTAATTTCTGCCGCGCGGAGGAAGTCGATTTCCTCATCGGCCAGTGTTGCCCATGTCGCGCTGAGCAATAAGCAGTCGAGCGCTAAAAAGGCATCGCCAATGTCGTCAATCTGTTGCTGGTATTTTTGGGTAATATTGTCGAGATAGCGCACTTGCTTGCTGGTCTGACAATAGCTTCCTTGACCTGACGGGGCATTTAAATAGTCAGTTAGATCCATGCCCGGACACTCACGATTGATCACTTCTTGCGCCAGTTGTGGGCGCGTCTTGTAGCGTGTCATGCCATTGTTGAATCGGGTGACGGGGCAGTGTGTCTGCAAATAGTCGTCATAGTCATTCGCATAAGCCAGCAGAGCATAGCCTTCCATTTCCAGCATGGCATGGTCGGCTATCGCATAGCGTAACTTGGCCGGGAGTTTGAAGAAATTCCACCATTCACGCGGTACTGTTGCTTCTCGCAATTGCATCAGTAGCATTTTCCCCAATGCGCCTGCCTGTGATGGCGTTAGATCCGCGCTACTGAGCCCGGCGTGCCGCGCCAGGAGCAGACCGGCATGCATCTGACCCCACTCAAAATCATCCAGCCTCAGGTGCTGCAACTGAGCGGACTGCAAATTATTGTCGTTATGGGCTGACAATTCATCGAGCAGCGGTAGTGCTTCTGATACGACATGTTGCCAAATCCATTCATCGCATTCGGCGTCACCGCTATGAATGGCATTTTTTAGAAAATAAATAATATTGTGATTAAAGAAATTTGACGATTTATCGCTGGCGACTATTTTTTTTGCAATGAAATTTTCAATACTGTCACCCAATATCAGTACTTCCAGCCAGCTTTGTACGATCGCTTTTTGCATCGTCTCGGTGAGAGTTTCTCGACCGTGTCCGCCATACTCTCCAAGACTATTCTGTATGGTTCTGGCAATAATATTTCTTGATTCGTGGATGTCGTCTTGGGAAAACTGAATCACCGCCTTGATTAGTTCCTGCGCGGTTGGGGCGCTGTCGGCAACGAGATATTGACGTCGTTTAAGCTGTTTTAACACCGCAATATGGGATGCCTGAAAGGGTGAGTTTTGTGATTGAACGGTCTGATCGTCTTCCCTGAGAAAGGTGATTTCCCGTTCTTGCGCTGCGCTTTTCATCGGTGCTGGCGATGATTGGGCGTAGGCGCAAGGTAGTCTGAACGGGGCCAGTTTATTGAATAAGATATCAACGCCATGCGACAGCGTAGTGATCGTCTCGTGGGGGAATAAATAATTAAAAGAAACTGCACCTAGGCTTGAGAGCGAGACGAATAAATCCAGGAAGGTCTGTTTTAAGGGCTGAACCGGTGACCAGTTATGGTCCGTATTGTTGAGCGCAAGCCCTAGTTGATACAACGCGCGGCCTTGCTGTTGCCATTGCAGCGATTGATTTGTTTGTACCACTTTTTTAATACTGGCTTCAATCCCTTGCGCAGTTCCAGAAGCTTGGCCGTCTTCCATGAAGCAATGGGCAAGGGATTGCTGGTAAATGCTGGCATTGGCTATTGTCATGAGAATGATGTCGCGTGACTTTGAGAATAATCATAGTCGACATCTTCTGCACATGAGAATGCTGATCAGACCTGCGTGTTGATGCCGTAGATACAGAGAGCAATTTGATGAAAAATTGTTCCTGTCCGACGGCTTTTAGTCCGACGCTTTCAGTTGATGCAGCGAGGCTACCAGATCGGCAAAACGCTGTCCCTGGATCATGATGTGTTCGCGTAGCAGTTCGACCGTGCGTTCGCTATCGCCGGCAATGATGGCATTGACCACACCATCGTGTTCATCGTAGGAAACCTTGAGTCGATCACGTACCCGTAACTGCAGGCGACGATAAGGACGCAGGCGGCGATGCAGCGCATTGGCCTGGTCAGCCAGGAAGGTGTTGTGACTGCCGGCGTAGATTTGCTGGTGAAAGGCTTCGTTGTTGTAGAAGTAGGTGTCCGGATCGAGTGCGTCGCGGGCTTCTCGGCAGGCATGATGCGCCGCCAAGAGTGCAGTGTGCTCGACGGGCGTCATGCGCCGTGCGGCCAGGCGGCCGCACATGGCTTCGAATTCTGCCATGACTTCAAACATTTCTATCAGTTGTTGTGGGCCGATTTCGGCGACGATGGCGCCGCGCCGTGGCCGCATCACGATAATCCCCATTGATGCCAACTGAATCAACGCTTCGCGGATCGGTGTGCGGGACACGCCGAACTGCTCGGCCAGCGTGGTTTCGTCAAGATGCTGGCCCGGTGCCAGCTTGCCGATGGCGATCAGTTCTTCAATCGACTCGCGTAATGTCTCGGAGCGCTTCTTCGGTGTATCCATAATCCATGTCAGTTTGGCAATGATGAGATTTTAAATGATCCCTGTTACTTGACAATGTATTTGTTTTGTAAGAACGTGTATACAAGAAATATTCATAAAAAAGCAAAATGCAGTAAACCCAGTAACACGTACATGACACGTACAAGCGCCGTCTTAGACAAACGGTGTGCTGTGTTGGTGGAGCAAAAGAATGCAAAAACGCCGTATTTCTTTCACATTAGGAGGATCAAGATGACTTCACACGTTCGTAGAAACATGCTCGCTGCCATTGCCGCCACGCCCTTGCTGGGCATGGGTAGTCTGGTATGGGCCCAGAGTGCCGGGACCCTGAAAATTTCTCATCAATTTCCCGGCGGCACTCTGACGGAAGGTGATTTCCGCGATCGCCTGGTACGTCTGTTTGCCCAGGAAGTCAGCAAACGTACCAAGGGCGCACTGAAATTTGAAATTTATCCCGGCTCTTCGTTGATGAAGACCAATGCGCAATTTTCCGCATTGCGTAAAGGCGCACTGGATTTGTCGCTGGTGCCGCTCAATTACGCCGGTGGCGAGGTAGCGGAAACCAATATCGGCCTGATGCCAGGGCTGGTGACCTCATACCAGCAGGGCGCTGCCTGGAAAACTGCGGAAGTCGGCAAGGAGCTCGCGCGTGTGCTGGCCGACAAGGGCGTGCTGGTAGTCAGCTGGATCTGGCAGGCCGGCGGAGTTGCCTCGCGTGGCAAGCCCATCATAGATCCGGCCGATGCCAAGGGCATGAAGGTACGCGGCGGTTCACGTGAAATGGACATGATTCTCAAGGAGGCCGGTGCTGCCGTGGTGACTTTGCCGTCCAACGAAATTTATGCTGCCATGCAAACCGGTGCGATGGATGCCGCGATGACGTCTTCGACGTCGTTCATTTCATTTCGCCTGGAAGAAGTCGCCAAGTCGCTCACTACTGGTCGCAACAAGGCCTATTGGTACATGTTTGAGCCGCTACTCATTTCAAAGGCAGTGTTTGAGCGTTTGCCCAAAGACCAGCAGGACGCCATCATGGCAGTCGGTGCCGATATGGAACAGTTCGCTCTCAAGGCGGCACAGGCCGATGATATCGCCGTGGCAGCCTTGTATCAGAAAGCCGGCGCCAAGGTCGTCGATCTGGATGCCGCTAATGTCAAAAAATGGCAAGACATTGCGCGTGAAACGGCCTGGAAGGATTTTGCCGCGCGTAATGCCAGCTGCGCCAACTTGCTTAAACTGGCGGAGAAATTGCTATGAGTCACGGCCTTGAGTTGCAGCCTCAGGCCAAACCCGCAGTGCCTGCCAATGCCGCCGTGGCGGCATTGGTTCGGTTGCTCACGCAATTTAACCGGGTGGCCGTGTTTTTGTCGATGCTGGCGCTGGCGATGACGTCCATCATCCTGACGTATTCGGTGGTGGTGCGTTATTTTCTGCATCTGCCGACGGATTGGCAGGACGAGGCAGCGGTGTTCATGCTGGTTGGCATGATCTTCCTGAGTTCGGCGCATGTGCAGTCCTTGCGCGGCCATATCGGCATTGAAGCACTGGCCGGTCTGTTGTCGCCCATGGCCAACCAGATCCGCATGTTCATCGTTGATCTGTTGTCCTGCCTATTTTGTGCCTTCTTTGCCTGGAAATCCTGGGCCTTGTTTGATGAAGCCTGGGTGGAAGGCCAGACCACGTCCTCGAGCTTTGCACCGCCGCTGTGGATCCCGTATTCGATGATGGCATTGGGCATGAGTGTGCTGACGTTGCAGTTGCTGGCGCAAGTCTTGACGCGCCTGAGCGGCACGAAGGAGACAGCATGACACCATTGATGCTGGGTTCCCTGTATGGCGTCGCCACCATCGTGGTGATGTGTTCGGGCATGCCGATTGCCTTTGCGCTGGGAGTGGTGGCGACTTCCTTTATGTATTTTTTCATGCCTGCTTCGTCTCTCGATACGGTGACGCAAAATGTCTATGAAGAAATTGCTTCGATTACCTTGCTGTCGATTCCCTTGTTCATTCTCAAAGGCGCCGCCATCGGCAAATCGCCGGCCGGCAAGGACCTGTACTCAGCCATCCATGCCTGGTTGAACCGGGTGCCGGGCGGGCTGGGGATTGCCAATGTGTTTGCCTGTGCCTTGTTTGCGGCCATGGCAGGCTCGTCGCCGGCGACTTGTTCCGCCATTGGTTCGGCGGGCATTCCGGAGATGCGACGACGCGGTTATTCGCCTGGATTTGCGGCTGGCATCATTGCTGCTGGCGGCACCCTGGGTATTTTGCTGCCCCCGTCGATCACCATGATCCTGTATGCGGTAGCGGCCGAGCAGTCATTGGGACGGTTGTTCCTGGCGGGAATCGGGCCGGGTCTGCTGCTGGTGTTGTTGTTTGCCGGCTATGCCGTCTACCGGGCACACAAGGAATACAAGTTAGCCCATGCCATCTATTTGGCTGGCGGGGTCAAGTCGGCTTATCTGGATGATGAACATTTCACGCTGGCGCAAAAGGTGGAGATGCTGCCACGCGTGCTGCCCTTTGTGATTCTGTTGATCGGTGTCATGGTGGCGCTCTACGGCGGTTTTGCCACACCCTCGGAAACAGCCGGTCTGGGTGCCTTGCTGGCCATTGTTCTGATTGCCGTGGTGTATCGCATCTACAAGCCGCGCGATCTGGCACCGTTTCTGCAGGCGACCATCAAGGAGTCCGGCATGCTGCTACTCATTATCGGCATGTCGCTGCTGTATTCCTATGTCATGAGTTATCTGCATATCAGCCAGTCGGCTGCGCAGTGGGTGGTCGACATGCATCTGTCGAAGTGGCTGCTGCTGGCGGTGATCTTGTTGATGGTGATCGTGCTGGGTTTTTTCTTGCCGCCGGTGTCGATCATTTTGATGACGGCACCTATCATCCTGCCGCCGCTGCGCGAGGCAGGCTTTGATCTGATCTGGTTCGGCGTCATCATGACGGTGGTCATGGAAATGGGCTTGATTCATCCACCGGTGGGATTGAATCTGTTTGTGATCAAGAATATTGCACCCGATATTGCCTTGTCGGATGTCATCAAGGGCACCATTCCTTTCCTGGCGTTGATGTTTTTTGCTGTTTTGTTAATGTGTTTTTTCCCGGGTATCGCCACAGGCTTGCCCGATATCATCATGGGAGTGAAGTAAATGCTTGCTACCGACCAGGTATGGAATCGTCGGCAGCACAATCGCAATGATCGCCTTTTGCGTGCAAGCAGCGCATTGGGCGAGGCGTTGACCGGCAAAGTGCTGCCGGCTGCACGCATTGCCGATTTGCTGTATGCCGTTCTTGAATCAGGCGACCGTGTTTGCCTTGAAGGTAATAACCAAAAGCAGGCTGATTTTTTGTCCAAGGCCTTGGCTGCGCTGGATCCGTCACGTGTGCATGATCTGCACATGCTGTTCTCGGTGCTGGCCTTGCCGGAGCATCTGGATATTTTTGAAAAAGGCATCGCCTCGAAACTGGATTTTTCTTTTTCGGGACCGCAGGCGGGGCGTCTGGCCAAGCTGGTGTCGGCCGGCAAGCTCAATATCGGCGCCATTCATACCTATCTGGAATTGTTTGGCCGCTATTTCATCGATCTGACGCCGCGTGTGGCGCTGGTGGCGGCGCAGGCGGCGGATCGACACGGCAATCTCTACACTGGGCCCAATACCGAAGACACGCCTGCCATTGTTGAAGCGACGGCTTTCAGCGGCGGTATTGTGATCGCGCAGGTCAATGAAATTGTGGATGTGTTGCCGCGTATCGATATTCCTGCCGACTGGGTCAGCTTCGTCGTCAAGGCCCCCACGCCGCACTATATTGAGCCGTTGTTTACGCGTGATCCAGCCTTGATTTCCGAGATCCAGGTGCTCATGGCGATGATGGCCATCAAGGGCATTTATGCCGAATATGGTGTGCAGCGTTTGAACCATGGCATCGGCTTCGATACCGCCGCCATTGAACTGATCCTGCCAACCTATGGAGAGTCGCTGGGCCTGCGCGGCAAGATCTGCAAGCACTGGGCCTTGAATCCGCATCCGGCATTGATTCCAGCCATTGAAGCCGGTTTTGTCGAATCGATACATTCCTTCGGCTCCGAACTGGGCATGGAAAATTACATCCGCGCCCGTCCCGATATTTTCTTTGTCGGCCCGGATGGCTCCATGCGCAGCAACCGGGCATTTTCGCAGACTGCCGGTCATTACGCCTGTGACATGTTCATTGGTTCGACACTGCAAATCGATCTGCAAGGCAACTCCTCGACTGCCACACTGGGGCGCATCGCCGGCTTTGGCGGTGCGCCCAATATGGGTGCTGATGCCCGTGGACGACGTCATGCCAGCCCTGCCTGGCTCAAGGCAGGGCAGCAGGCGCGTGCCGGCAAGAACACCATTCCACGCGGCCAGAAGCTGGTGGTGCAAACAGTGGAAACCTTCCGCGAGCACATGCAGCCGGCCTTCGTCGACAAGCTCGATGCCTGGCAACTGGCGCAACAGGCCAATATGCCGATTCCTCCGGTGATGATCTATGGCGATGATGTGACGCATATTCTGACCGAGGAGGGCATTGCCAATCTGTTGCTCTGCCGTAGCGAGGAGGAACGCGAACAAGCCATTCGCGGCGTGGCCGGGTATACCCCGGTGGGACTGGCGCGTGACAAGCGCATGGTAGAAAATCTGCGTGATCGCGGCATCATCCGGCGCGCCGAAGATTTGGGCATCGACAAGCGGCTGGCCACGCGCGATCTGCTGGCAGCGAAAAACATGAAAGACCTGGTGCGCGCCTCCGGTGGCTTGTACAACCCACCCAAGCGTTTCAGGAACTGGTAGGAGCAAGACAATGGAAACCTTGAATTATCGCTTTGAAAATGGCACACGCAAGGTCGCATCGCGTGCCGAACTGGTCGGCGTGGTCAGCTCCGGCAATCTGGAAGTGTTGATCGAAGCTGTCGATCTGGGTGGTGCCTGCAGTGTCGAAATCAAGACGGCGGCACGTGGTTTCGGCGCCATCTGGGAAGCCGTCATCGGCGACTTCCACAAACGCTGGCAACTGGCCGATACGCGCATTGCCATCAATGACATGGGCGCGACACCGGCAGTGGTGAGCCTGCGCCTGGATCAGGCGGTCGAATCACTGGTGGAGCAAGCATGAGTCGCAGCTATCTGGAAGCCAATGCCCGCGAGCGTATCGCGCAGGTGCTCGATGCCGGCAGTTTTGAAGAATTTCTGCCGCCGGCGCATCGAGTGGTCAGCCCGCATCTGGACCAGCTTGATGCGCCGGTATCGTTTGACGATGGTGTGGTGGTGGGATGCGGCAGCCTGTTTGGCGCCAGCGTATTTGCCGCGGCACAGGAAGGTGGTTTCATGGGCGGCGCGGTCGGCGAGGTGCACGGCGCCAAGTTGGTGGGCTTGCTCAAACGCGCCGTACAAGAACGTGCGGCGGCAGTGTTGCTGTTGTTGGAAACCGGCGGCGTGCGATTGCACGAAGCCAATGCCGGTCTCATTGCGGTCTCGGAAGTGATGCGTGCGGTGCTCGATACGCGCGCTCAGAATATTCCGGTCATTGTGCTCATCGGCGGTTCCAACGGCTGTTTCGGCGGCATGGGCATTGTTGCCCGTTGCGCCAACGTCGTCATCATGTCGGAAGAGGCTCGGCTGGCCATGTCGGGACCGGAAGTGATCGAAACTGCCAACGGTGTTGAAGAATTTGACTCCCGCGATCGCGCGCTGGTCTGGCGTACTACTGGCGGCAAACATCGGTATCTGCTGGGCGATTGTCAACAGCTCGTGGCCGATGATATCGGCGCCTTCCGTGCTGCTGCGCAGACAGCGCTGCAAGCCTTTGCAGGTGCTTCGACGGCATTGACGCTGGCGGCGCTGGAGGCCGAGCAGGCCATGCTGGGCGAACGCATCACACGCTTCGGCGCTGCCGCCGATCCATTGGAAATATGGACCGGGCTGGGCTTGAGTGAAGCTCAGTCACACGACATCGCGATGTTGGAGGCCGAGGCGTTCGTTGCACTGGCCGCAGCTTATCGCGTGAAAGGATGAATATGGACTGGCAAGAACTGGTAGGCGCCTTGTTTCCGCAAGGCCACCGTATTACCGAAACGGCTCATTTTTTGTCGGGCAGTGCTGAGGTCGATGGCGAGACCGTGAGTGTGGTCGGCACGACAGGGCATACGCCAATCGGCATCGAAATTGCCCTGGCACAGGCGCAGGCGATTTTGACGACAGTACGCGATCATCCGCACCGGCCGATTGTGATTCTGGTTGATACCCAGGGACAGCGTTTGCGTCATCGGGATGAAATGTTGGGTATCAACAGCTATATGGCGCATCTGGGTAAATGTATTGATCTGGCGCGTCGTCAGGGTCACAAGATCATCGCGCTGGTGTATGACCAGGCCTTGTCGGGCGGCTTCATCACCAGCGGCTTGATGGCTGATGCTTGCTATGCGCTGCCGCAAGCGACCATCCGTGTGATGGGCCTGCCGGCGATGGCACGTATCACCAAGGTTGCTGAAGAACGTTTGGTTGAATTGGCCAAGAGCAACCCGGTGTTTGCGCCAGGGCCAGAAAATTATTGGCGCATGGGCGGTATTGCCGAGATCTGGAACGGTGATCTGGCTGCACAACTCAAGCTGGCGCTGACGACGGTGTCTGATCAGGATAGCCGCGCCGCACAGGGGCAGCAACGTGGTGGCCGGCAATGGTCGCAACGCGTAGTCAATGCCATTGTCAACGCGACCCATGTCCAGCCGCTTTAAACGTCACGCGCTGGTGCGTTTGACGACCGCCGGCTGGGAGCAGGCCATCGCTGGTGTGGCGCCCGAGTTGCACTCCGTGGTGCAAGACTGGCGGCAGCACGACTGGCCGGCCGTGGTGCGTCGACGCGATGCCGATGCCAGCGAAGATGAGCTCTGTTTGGGCATTGCCTTGCCGCCTGATGCGAGCGGCAACAAATTGCGCGTGGCGCTGCGTGTGGCGCAAGTCCATGTACGTGAAATGCGTGCACCATTGACGTTGCATGAAGTCATGACACAGGCACCATCGCAGTGGCGTGCCGCGCTGGAGAAATTACAGCATGAAGCACTGGTGCAGGCATTGGATATGCGCGTGTATGGTTCCTTGGCGCTGCAGGCATTGACGGGAATGAATTACCTGCGTCCGGATTCGGATATCGATTTATTGTTCAGCCCCCTCGATGAGCCGCAACTGGTGGCCGGCATACAACTGTTGGCCCGCACGGCGCACACCTTGCCGCTGGATGGCGAGGTGCAGTTCCCAGATGGTGCAGTAGCGTGGAAAGAATGGCAGCAAGTCACCGCTGCTGCCGGCACCGGGCGCGTGCTGCTCAAGCGCACTCAGGATGTTGCCTTGCTGCTGGCGGCCGACGTGGTTGCTGCGTTTTCGCAAGGGGCGTCACTAGCCACTGCGCAAGCTATGCCGGAGTTACCCGTATGTCCACTTTGATTGCTGCACCCGTCATGCGCGGGCCACACACGCGCCTTGATCTGCGCCGCCGCCAGGTACAACAACAAGCCTTCTGTGCTGAACTGGCGCGGCATGCGGTGCGCAGCCTGTATCAGGAATTGAGCCTGTATCCCAAGCCTGGTCTGGTGTCGTTGATCGACAATGGCAGTCATGCGGACATGAATGCCGGCACCTTCATGTGCAGCTTGTTTTCCTTACGTCACTACTTTCGTGCGATTGCGCAGGCGGGCATGGCTGGCGCTGACTTTGTCGAACTAAAAGCACTGGGTATGGCTGCCGAAACGCGCATGCTGCAGGCCACCGGCGGCATCAATACCCATCGCGGCGCAATTTTTTGTCTGGGTATGCTATGTGCGGCGATAGCGGCATGTGAGGCCAAGCAGATTGCCTTGTCGCCGGCGACGATACGCGCGGTGCTGCTGATTCAGTGGGGCGATGCCTTGATGAGTCATTCCATGGCAACGCCCGCACAAGCGACGCAGCACGGCGTCAGCCATGGCTTAGAGGTGGCCGCAGAGCACGCTGTTGGCGGTGCGCGCGAAGAAGCGGCACTGGGTTTTCCTGCGCTCTTCGAGATTGCCTTGCCGCAATTGCAGGCCACTCTGGCGGCTGGGCGCGACGCGCATTGCGCCAAGGTGGACGCCTTGTTTGCCTTGATGGCGCATGTCAGCGACACCAATGTTTACTATCGCGGTGGCAGTGCCGGCGCGGCGCTGGTGCGTGAACACAGCCGCACTTTTCTGGCCGCTGGCGGCACTGCGGCGCAGGATTGGCTGGTGCAGGCGCAACAAAGTCATGCGCAGTTTGTCGCGCTGCGGTTGTCGCCTGGCGGTGCTGCTGATTTGCTGGCTGCAAGCTGCCTGGTGCAAGCGGTTTGCACGGCGGCAGCATGAGTCAGCGCTACGCCATTCTTTGCCCAGGACAGGGTGCACAACATGCCGGCATGTTTGATCTGGTGCGTCATGACAGTCGTGGCGCTGCAATCTTGCAAGCGTACGATCTGGAGCGCCGTCTAGGCGGCGACACAGCACTAACGCTGGCGCAGGTGCTCCAGGATGATGCCTTGCTGTTTGCCAACCGCCATGCGCAAGCCTTGATTGTGGCGGCCGGCATGGCAGCCTGGGATAGCATGCGGGATGCCTTGCCGGCACCGACGCTGGTGGCCGGTTACAGTGTCGGCGAGCTGACGGCTGTTGGGGTAGCCGGCATGTGGTCCGCAGACACCGCCATCGAAGCCGCGCTGGTACGTGCGCGCTGCATGGATGCTTGTCTGCTTGATGTTGCGCAGCAAGGCTTGATGGCAGTAGGCGGTATGGCGCTGGCTGCAGCCTCAGCATTGTTGAACGGATACCAGGTCCATGTGGCGATCGAGACTGGTTTCGATACCCTGATTGCTGGTGGTCGCCGTGACGATTTATTGCGAGCACAAACTGCCATGATGGCAGCCGGTGCTCACACGACCATGTTGCCGGTTGGCATCGCTTCGCATACACCATTGATGGCAGCGGCGGTGACACCATTTGCGGCGCTGCTCGACAGTTTGTCCTGGCATCAGGCGCAATGCCCGCTCCTCGCCGGCGTTTCTGGCTTGGCAGTGGCAGATCAGCCAGCAGCGCGCAACGCCTTGCTGGCGCAATTGACTGCAACCATTCATTGGTCAGCCTGCATGGACGCCTGTGTAGAACAAGGTATCAACGTGGCATTGGAACTAGGGCCGGGTTCGGCATTGTCACGTATGTTGCGGGAACGGCACGCTCATATCGAATGCCGTTCACTGGCCGATTTCCGTACGCTTGCCGGTGCGCTGAAATGGCTTGCCAACCATCTCGACTAAGATATCGATCAATGCATACCGAGAAGTACGCATTGATAAAAAAACAAGTCTGTTTCAGATATCGTTAATTCACCGTATTTACGCTTGATATGTAACTAGCAATTAGCTACATTGGGAGCGCCATGAACTTAATTATGGTGATGAAAATAAGAAAAATAATTTCAGAGTATTGAGCATGTCCATAGTTTGGGTCATCCTCTGCAGCATTCACAGATTGAGCGAACGGAGCTAAGCGATGACATTAGAAGTCTCCGATCCTGGGAGTATCAATTTTCGATTGTTATTTGAGTCGGCGCCAGGACTGTTTTTGGTTTTGCTACCGGATTTGACGATCGCTGCTGCCAGCGATGCCTATTTGCAGGCGACGCTGACGCGCCGTGAAAAAATAGTCGGCCGCCATTTGTTTGACGTGTTTCCAGACAATCCCAACGATCTCAACGCCGACGGCGTGGCCAACTTGCGCAGTTCGCTCGAACGCGTGTTGGTACAACGGGCGCCGGATGCCATGGCGATGCAGAAGTACGACGTGCCACGGCCCGACGGCAGTGGTTTTGAAGAACGTTACTGGAGCCCGTCCAATTTTCCTGTATGCGACGCTGATGGTAATGTGCGCTACATCATGCACCGCGTCGAAGATATTACAGCCTACGTACTGATCAAGAAAGAGCGGCAAGAATTACAGGCGAAAATCACGGCGGCAGAACTGGAATTGCCGTCCCTGTCTGATAATGCCACAGCCAGCAATGTTCATTTGCATGCCTTGAATCGCACGTTGAAACTAGAAATATTGACACGTAACAAATTGGAAGACGTCAATGGCGAATTGACGCGCCAACTCAAACGTAATATCGAAAAACTGGAGGCCAGCAACAAGGAACTGGAAAGTTTCAGTTATTCGGTGTCACATGATTTGCGCGCACCATTGCGTGCCATTGACGGTTTTGCACGTATCCTGGAAGAAGACATCGCCGATCAGCTCGATGACGAGGCGCGCCGCAAGCTGCAGATAATTCGTGATAATACGCGCAACATGGGGCGGTTGATTGATGAACTGCTGGCTTACTCGCGGCTTGGTCGCAAGGAAATCAATCATAGTCCGCTGGACATGACGACACTGGCGCGCGCCGCTTTTGATGCGGTGCTGGCCAACGCCGACGGGATGCCGATCAAGACCTTTCTGCTGGAGGATTTGCCGTCGGCACAAGGTGACATTACCTTGATCAGGCAAGTCTGGCTCAATCTGCTGGCCAACGCGTGCAAGTTCACCGCCAGACGCGAATCGGCGGAGATAAGCATCAGCGGCAGTTGTACCGACACCATGCTAATCTATACCGTCAAAGATAACGGCGCTGGTTTCGATATGCGTTATTACGCCAAGCTGTTTGGCATGTTCCAGCGTTTGCATCGCGTCAGCGACTTCGAGGGAACTGGCGTTGGTTTGGCTATCGTACATCGCATCATCACTCTTCATGGCGGCCAGATCTGGGCCGAAGGCGTGGTCGGAGAAGGTGCCACGTTTCATTTTTCCCTGCCATTGCGGGTAAGCACAACGTAGTCGGGATAACGCCAATGGTGCTGCCCTGATGTTGGTACAACAGGTACCTGCAAGATAGTAGCGAGGTTACCGGATGAAACGCGACGTACTGAAAATTCTGATCGTAGAGGACGATCCTTGTGACGTAGAGTTGACACGCTACGAGCTCACGCATGCCGGAATTGCCTGCGATCTCCATCAGGTTGAGACCGAGCATGAATTCGTCGACGCGCTGAGCAGCTATCAACCTGACATTGTTTTGTGCGATTTTTCTTTGCCGACATTCGATGGGTCCTCTGCATTGCAGTTGTTGAAAAAAAACACGCCGTATATTCCTTTTTTGTTTGTCTCTGGCACCATGGGAGAGGAACGTGCAATCAAAGCCTTGAAAGAAGGGGCCTACGATTACATCCTCAAGTCCAACCTGGCGCGCCTGCCTTCAGCTCTGGAGCGGGCCTTGGAGGAAGCGCGGCAAAACACGATACGACGCCAGATGGAGCAGGCCCTGCAAGCAGAGCGCAATCTGTTATCGACGATATTTGATACAACCGGTGCACTTGGTTTGATGCTCGATAAAAAGGGCCGCATCCTACGTTTCAATCAGGCTGCGGAACGCACGACCGGTTATACCTTGTTGCAAGTCCAGGGAAAATATTTTTGGGATATCTTTTTCTCAGGTGATGAAGTGGAGGCCAATCGCGAAGATTTCCTGCGCTGGCATTTGCAGGAGCAGCCGCTACAATACCAGCGTCGCTGGCTTACCTCAGGCGGTGAGCGCAGGGAGATTCTCTGGCTCACCACTTTCTTGCGCCAAGATGGCGGCGATGCTCTTCATTTCATCTGCAGCGGCATTGACATCACGCAATGGCGTCAAGCTGAAGACCGCGTACATCGGCTGAGCAACTATGACGTATTGACCGGTTTGCCCAACCGCAGTTTGTTGCGCGACCGTCTTGAGCAAGATATCAGCCGTATTACGCGCGAGCAGGCTAGCAGCTGCATTGCCGTGATCCTGGTGGGGGTACCCGATGTCATTGCACTGCGCGAAGGTCTGGGTCTGCAACTGAGCGATGACGCTCTGATCGAAGCTGGCCGGCGCCTGTCGATGCTGATTCAGTCGGAGGCAACGCTGGCACGTTTCGATGACAGTAGTTTTGCTGTTGTCCTGCCGTTGCAAGAGCAGGATCAGATCGTTATGCGGGTGCAAGAAATCATCTATACGCTGGATCTGCCGTATGAACTTGAGCACAAAGCGAGTGTTTATCTGGAGTCGAAGATCGGCGTGAGCGTTTATCCCAATGACGGCGATAATGGAGATGCCTTGTTGCAAACGGCCGAAGTGGCCATGCGGCGCGCCATGGATAACACGCTGGAACGTTGTCAGTTCTACACTCCGGAACTCAACAGCCAGGTCAGCCATCGGCTTCAATTAGTGTCACAATTACGTCAAGCAATTGTCAATAATGAACTGATCCTTCACTACCAACCGCAAGTGTCACTCGATAGTGGTGTGATAGTTGGTGTCGAAGCGCTGATCCGCTGGCAGCATCCCGAGCGTGGCCTGGTGTCGCCATTGAATTTCATCCCGTTGGCAGAAGAAACCGGATTGATCGTGCCGATCGGCGAGTGGGTATTGCGTACGGCTTGCGCTCAGGCCGTGCAATGGAGCAACATGGGGTTGCCGCCATTGGTGATGGCAGTCAATCTGTCGGCCAAGCAATTTGCACACAAGGATATTAATACCCAGGTACATAGTGCATTGGAGGACAGCGGCATGGACTCTCAGTTTCTGGAGCTGGAATTGACCGAGAGCGTATCGATGGAATCGCCAGAAAAAACCATCGGCGTCATGAACGCACTCAAGGCCATGGGAGTGCGCCTGTCATTGGACGATTTTGGCACCGGCTACTCCAATCTGAACTATCTCAGGCGTTTTCCGGTGGATCAACTGAAGATCGATCGCTCCTTTGTTTGTGACGTAGCCACGGACATCGATGGGCTGGCGATTGCCAAAGCCATTATTGCACTGGCACGCAGCCTGCATCTGGAGGTGCTGGCCGAGGGCGTGGAAGACCAGGCGCAGTTCGATATTATGAAACTACAAGGCTGCGACAAGGTGCAGGGCTACTACTTCAGCAAACCTTTGCCGGTGGAAGCCTGCACACGTTTTCTGGAGCAAAGTCGGGACAAACTGCTCTGACTGCGCGTTGCTATCTTAGGGCTTGTTTTGGCGCATAATCGCCTATCATGGATGGCTCAATTTCAGTTTCTCAACATCAATACGCAGTGACGCCGGGCTTTCGTGGGCTGTTGCTGGCGGCCGGGCAGGGCAGCCGTTTTGCTGGCGGCGGTACCGACAACAAACTGCTGGCATCTTTGCCCGGCAGTGAAGTATCGCTGGTGGAGCATGCTGCGCGTAGCATGCTGGCGGCTTTGCCGGTAATGGCGGTGGTTAATTCGCTGCATAATGAAGTGGCGCAACGACTGGCTGCATTGGGGTGTGAACTGGCTCTGTGCCAGCACGCCGCCGAGGGGATGAGTGCCTCACTGATGTGCGGTGTGGCACAGACGCAAGATGCTGCCGGTTGGATAGTCGCGCTGGGTGATATGCCCTTTGTACAAACATCGACCCATGCAGGATTGCTGGCCGCCCTGCGCGATGGCATCGATATTGCCGTGCCGAGTTATCAAGGCAGACGCGGTAATCCTGTGGCGTTCAGTTGGCGTCATCGCGCCGCGTTGCTGCAATTGCGCGGCGATACTGGCGCCAGAGCCTTATTGCAAACCTTCCCGGTACAGCAAATCCCGGTCAATGATCGCGGCATTCATCGCGATATCGATACTCATGATGATTTGATTGAGTACACTAAGGATTGACGGTGCAACTGCCGCCATGAGGGGCAATATTTTCACTGCGCGCCGCGTGAGTTTGAGTAATGTGTACACCATTGCGAATGGCGGTCATTTCGGCCAGGATGGCAATCGCGATTTCGGGCGGAGTGCGTGCGCCGAGAAACAAGCCCACCGGGCCGTGCAACTGGTCGATTTCCATCGCACTGAGATCAAACATGGCCAGCCGCTCGCGTCGTTTTTGATTGTTGGTACGCGAACCGATCGCGCCGACATAGAAGGCAGGTGATTTGAGCGCCTCAAGCAGCGCCAGATCATCCAGCTTGGGATCATGGGTGAGGGTGATGACGGCGCTGTTGGCATCCAGTTGCAAACGCAACAGCAAGTCATCCGGCATCTCTGCAGACAACGCAACACCGGCAATATCCCACTCCTGCAGATATTCCTGACGTGGATCACAGACAATGACCTGATAGTCTAGCGCCAGCGCGAATTGTGCCACATAACGCGACATCTGCGCTGCGCCGATGATCACCAGACGGTAACGCGGGCCGAAAGGGGCTGCCAGCTTGTCGTCATCGAGCTGGAGAGGGCGCAAGGGCTGGTCGCTGTCGAGTTCGGCTGCGCCGTTGTGCAAATTGAGGCTACGCGTCACGCGTACACCTTGGCCGATGAGGGTCAGCAATTCTGTAATGCGGGATTGTTGTGACAAGGGTTCCATCAGGATTTTCAGCGTACCGCCGCAGGGCAGACCGAAGCGATGTGCCTCGTCGGCATTGAGGCCATATTCCAGCACAAACGGCAACCGATTGACCAATTCGCCTGCCAACGCACGTCGGATCAAATCGTCTTCGACGCAACCGCCCGACACTGAACCACGTACATGACCGTCATCGCGCAATGCCATGAGGGCACCCACCGGTCTTGGCGCGGAACCCCAGGTGTGGATGACAGTGCCGAGCAAGACGGCATGGCCAGCTTGCTGCCAGGACAGGGCTGTGTTGAGCACCTCATAGTCGGTCGATTCCATGGCTTCTCTTGATTTTATGATGTTGGCAGGCCCTCTAAACGCATTATTCTCCAATGGCTGCTGACGGCGTACTATCCAGTTGATTCCGGACGCTGCATACCTGGTTGCGTCCGTTTGCCTTGGCAGTGTAGAGCGCCTTGTCGGCGGCGCTGATCAGATCGATGACGTTGTTGTCTGCCGTGTCGGGAATACAAGCGTGTACGCCGATACTGATGGTGACGATGCCGGTCTGACTTTTACTGTGCGGCATGCTGAGCTTGCGGACTTCATTGCAAATATTCTCGGCGACACAGATCGCGCCATCGAGATCGGTATTGGGCAGCAAAATGGCAAATTCTTCACCGCCGTAGCGTGCCGACAAATCCCCTGGTCGATTCATCTTGATGAGCTTGCCAATTTTTTGCAAGCAGGCGTCGCCGGCCGGATGTCCATACGTGTCGTTATATTTTTTGAAATGGTCAACATCGATCATCACCAGGGCGAGCGACTGTTGTTCACGTTTGGCGCGGTTGAATTCATTGGACAGGGTAATGTCGAATTGACGTCGATTGGCCACGCCGGTCAGGCCGTCTTCCAGAGCCAGTTTCTGCAGCTTTTTATTCATCTCGACCAGTT
>Ga0302155_10000272_pt1 | contig 42501 bp, 30 predicted proteins | sample I_Bog_N3_1_FD_193508 | JGI IMG/M metagenome (GOLD analysis project Ga0302155, IMG submission 193508) | Peat permafrost microbial communities from Stordalen Mire near Abisko, Sweden - I_Bog_N3_1 | ecosystem: Environmental > Terrestrial > Soil > Wetlands > Peat | place: Sweden: Abisko, Stordalen...
TGCGCTTCCTGGGCGTTATGCGGATCAAGACTGACCGCCACCAGGATGAAACTCTCCAGGTCCGCCGTGCGTTTGCCGAAATACAGGATGTTGTCGTTCCAGGCGTTGTAGACCTGCAACCCCAGGTGCGTCTGCAAGGCCGGGTGCTGACGGCGGATACGATTGAGCTGGGCGATCTCGGCAATGATGTTGCCCGGCGCATTGAAGTCCCGCGGACGGATCTCGTATTTCTCCGAATCCAGGTATTCCTCCTTGCCCGGCAACGCCGCCGATTCGCACAGCTCGAAGCCCGAGTACATGCCCCAGAGCCCCGAGCCCATGGTCGCCAGTGCCGCGCGGATCAGAAATCCCGCACGCCCGGAATGGTGGAGAAAGGCCGGGTTGATATCCGGCGTATTGACGAAGAAATTCGGTCGGAAGCAATCACGCCAGGGCGACTCGTTCAGCTCGGTGAAATAGGCGGTCAGTTCGGCCTTGGTGTTGCGCCAGGTGAAATAGGTGTAGCTCTGGGAATAACCGACCTTGCCCAGGCGCGCCATCATCGCCGGCGTGGTGAACGCCTCGGCGAGAAACATCACCTCGGGATGGGCACCGCGCACATCGGCGATCAACCATTGCCAGAACGGCAGCGGCTTGGTGTGGGGGTTGTCGACCCGAAAGATCTTCACCCCCTCCTCGACCCAGCCCAGGACGATATCCCGTAGCTCGACCCAGAGGCTGGGAATCGCCTCGGCGGCATAGAAATCGACGTTGACGATGTCCTGGTATTTTTTTGGCGGGTTCTCCGCGTATTTGATGCTGCCGTCCGACCGCCAGTTGAACCAGCCGGGATGCTCCTGCAACCAGGGGTGATCCTGGGAGCACTGGATGGCAAAATCCAGGGCGATTTCCAGGCCATGCTCGGCCGCGGCACCGACCAGCCGGCGAAAATCCTCGCGGCTGCCCAGCTGTGAATGAATCGCCTCGTGCCCGCCCTCTTCGCTGCCGATCGCATAAGGACTGCCCGGATCGTCAGGGCCGGCCATCAGGGCATTGTTCGGTCCCTTGCGATAGCTGCGACCGATGGGATGGATCGGCGGGAAATACAGCACGTCGAAGCCCATGTCGCGAATCATCGGCAGGCGGCTGTGCACATCGTTGAAGGTGCCATGACGGGATGCCTGGTCGGTGGCCGAACGGGGAAACAGTTCATACCAACTGGCGAACTGCGCCAGGCCGCGCTCCACCTCCAGCGGATAGTCGTAGCTGTGGCTCAGGTAGGCATGGTGGTCGGCCTTGCGCATCAACCGCGCCGTGGCGGGCTTGAGAAAGCGCTCGACCTGACCGTCGTTCGACAGGTGCAACAATTCCTCGTGCAAGGCCGTCAGGCCCATGGCCACATCGTCCTGACTGCGTTCGATGGCGTGCAGCACTTGCGCCCGCCCCTCCTGCAATTCGAGATCGATGGAGACACCGGCGACGAACTTCTTCTCCAGTTCGTAGCAGAAGCTGGCGAACTGGTCGATCCAGGCTTCGATCCGATAGACATAACGCCCCTGGTCACCGACCCGCAAGCGGCCCTGCCAGGCGTCGTTGCCTTTATCGGTCATGACCGTGCGTTGCCAGTCGGCGTCGCCCAGGTTTTTCCAGGCCAACAGCACGGCCAGCTTGTCGTGGCCGTCGGCAAACACCTTGGCGCTCACCAGCAGTTCCTGCCCCGCCACGGCCTTGACCGCGAACTGCCCGCCATCGACGGTAGGCACCACGTCTTCAATGGCGATGCGTGGCAGCAGCAACGCCTGGGACAAAGGCAGGACTTCAGTGCCCTCCTCGTCCAACGGTTTATCGGCTGACATCGAGCATCACTCCTTACGCCCCATGGACGCTCTACTCTGCGTAATCTGCATGGCAACCGGCTTCATCCTGAAACAAGGTCACTTCAGTTCGGAGCCCGCTGCCGGAACAAAAGTTCAGACGGATTTGTCGGGAAACTCCACTCGTCATAAAGCGGGAGTCAAAAGCACCCGGGCAGGGTCCACCGTTATACGGGGTGCCCTGATCCATGACAGGGCGCCTATCTGAAGCACGCATAAAGGAGGCCAGCTTCATGAATATTCCGATTCCGGCAGAAACGCCTGATCCCAATATCGATCAACCGACCCTGCCACCGACGGAGCCACAGCCGATCCCCGAGCAGGAACCGCCGGGCAGCACGCCGCCGCCCAGGATCGATCCGCCGACCACCATGCCACCGGTGATCGCCTGACGCGGCGCGCCTGAAGCATAGACGGGAATGTCGCCCCAGCCGCGCCGTCCCCTGAACATAAGGAGAGCACCATGCCCGTGCATATCGAACCCTCGAACCAGACCTGTGCCCTGGAGCAAGGCGATGTCCGCGTCCACGGACCAGCCAGTGCCGTGCACATCAGTACCGACGACGGCAAAAGCATGTCCCGCGCCGAACTGGACGGTCGGTTCATCTGGATTACCGAAGCGGAAGCCGACGCCCTGACCGTCGCCGGCGCCTTCGACGGCCGCCATCATGTAAAGGTCGATGACGGTGATTCGGTCATTTGATTGACCTGTGTCAGCCCCGGCGCCCGGCATTTACGCCCGGCGCCACAGGGCACGATGGCAGAGAGCGGCACGGGGTAGGACAAGCTGTCGCAGGCCCTCGCGCACGGCCATCTGATCCGCTTTTTATTCAAATACCTGAGTCTGTTATGCAAACAGTTCGCTCGGCATAGTGCCCAGGCCTGATGGAGGCTGACGAGCGACAGACCATGAGCGAGAGAATCCCCGTCCAGAGTGTTGAAACCTTCGAGCCCTTGCGTCCAAGGATGAAGGCCAAGTCCACCGACCAACTGATCCATACCCGCAGTTTCAGCGGGCTGTTTCGTAACCTGCGCCGGGGTGGCGCGGGCTTTCTGTTCCTGCTGTTCTTCGGCACGGTGTGGCTGAACTGGGGCGGTCGCCAGGCGGTGCTCTGGGACCTGGCTGAAAGCCGCTTCCATATCTTCGGCGCGACCTTCTGGCCCCAGGACTTCATCCTGCTCTCGGCCCTGCTGATCATCTGTGCCTTCGGCCTGTTCGCCATCACCGTGTTCGCCGGGCGGGTCTGGTGCGGCTATACCTGCCCGCAGAGCTCCTGGACCTGGCTGTTCATGTGGTGCGAGAAAGTCACCGAAGGCGAGCGCAACCAGCGCATCAAGCTGCAAGCCGCGCCCTGGGGCCCGAACAAGCTGGCCCGGCGCGCGGCCAAACATACGTTATGGCTGGGCATCAGCCTGCTGACCGGGCTGACCTTTGTCGGTTACTTCACGCCGATCCGGCCCCTGGCCCAGGAGCTGATGACCCTGCAGATCGGAGGTGCCAGCCTGTTCTGGGTGGTGTTCTTCACCGCCGCCACCTACATCAACGCCGGCTGGCTGCGGGAAGCGGTGTGCATGCATATGTGCCCCTATGCGCGGTTCCAGAGCGTGATGTTCGACAAGGACACCCTGACCATTTCCTACGACCCCTCCCGGGGTGAAAACCGCGGTCCGCGCAAACGTGATGTGGCGCCGGCCAGTGTCGGCCTGGGAGACTGCATCGACTGCCAGATGTGCGTGCAGGTCTGCCCCACCGGTATCGATATCCGCGACGGCTTGCAGATGGAATGCATCGGCTGCGCGGCGTGCATCGACGCCTGCGATTCGATCATGGACAAGATGGGCTACGCCCGTGGACTGGTGAGCTACACCTCCGAGCATCAGTTGCAGGGTGGCAAGACCCACCTGCTGCGCCCACGGCTGATCGGCTACAGCGCCGTGCTGCTGATCATGATCGGTGCGCTGGCCCTGGCCCTGGTGGAACGGCCCATGGTTTCTCTGGACGTGAGCAAGGACCGCGGGCTGTTCCGGGAAAACAGCCAGGGCCAGATCGAGAATATCTATAGCCTCAAGGTCATCAACAAGACCCAGCAGCCCCAGCGTTATCGCCTGGAACTGGTGGACAGCGAGGGCTTCCAGTTGCAGGGCAAGACCGAACTGAACCTGGCGGCGGGTGAAATCGCCGACCTGCCGGTATCGGTGGCGATGCTCGGCGACAAGCCGAAAAGCAGCTCGCAGGAGGTGAGTTTCAAGGTGGTCGACAGCGACGAGCCCGAGGTCTACAGCGTGGCGAAGAGCCGCTTTGTCGCCCCGCTGAACCGTTGATGCCTTAGAATCCCGATCAATCAACACCGAACCTTGTAGGAGCCGGCTTGCTGGCGATGAGGCCAGCAAGTCTTGCATTGCCTGATCGGCCGCTATCGCCAGCAAGCTGGCGCCTACAGGTTATGCGGTGCTTTCAACATCCAGAGTTGCCATGAAACGCTACGAAAAATTCGCCGACGACATCGCTGAACTGATCCGCACCGGCGTCCTCGGCCCCGGCCAGCGCGTGCCGTCGGTGCGCTATGCCAGCCAGACCTACGGGATCAGCCCGTCCACCGTGTTCCAGGCCTACTACCTGCTGGAGCGCCGCGGCCTGATCCGCGCCCGACCGCGCTCCGGCTACTTCGTCAACGCCCACACCCCGAGCCCGTTCTCGGAGCCGGCAATCAGCAGCCAGGTCAACGAGTCCACCGAGGTCGATGTCAGCGAACTGGTGTTCTCGGTGCTGGACTCCATCAAGGACCCCGCCACCGTGCCCTTCGGCTCGGCCTTCCCGAGCCCGACGCTGTTTCCCCTGCAACGCCTGTCCCGCTCCCTGGCCAGCTCCAGCCGCGAGATGGACCCGCGCATGGTGGTCACCGACCTGTCGCCGGGCAACCCGCAACTGCGCCGGCAGATCGCCCTGCGTTATATGGTCGGCGGACTGATGCTGCCCATGGAGGAACTGCTGATCACCAACGGCGCCCTGGAAGCGCTGAACCTGTGCCTGCAAGCCGTCACCGAGCCCGGCGACCTGGTGGCCATCGAGGCCCCGGCGTTCTATGCCTGCCTGCAAGTGCTGGAACGGCTCAAGCTCAAGGCAGTGGAGATCCCGGTGCATCCGCGTGACGGCATCGACCTCGGGGTACTGGCCCAGACCCTGGAACGCCATCCGATCAAGGCCTGCTGGTGCATGACCAGCTTCCAGAACCCCCTGGGGGCGACCCTGCCCGAGGCGAAGAAGCAGGAGCTGGTGGAACTGTTGCGCCTGCATCAGGTGCCGCTGATCGAGGACGATGTCTACGCCGAACTCTATTACGGCCAGCAGGCACCGAAACCGGCCAAGGCCTTCGACACCGAGGGCCTGGTGATGCACTGCGGCTCCTTCTCCAAGAGCCTGGCGCCGGGTTATCGCATCGGCTGGGTGGCGGCGGGACGTTACGCGCAGAAGATCGAACGGCTCAAGCTGATGACCTCGCTGTGCGCGTCAATGCCGGCCCAGGCGGCCCTGGCCGACTATCTGCAAAACGGCGGCTACGACCGGCACCTGCGCAAGCTGCGGTATGCCCTGGAGGAACAGCAGAGCGCCATGCTGTCGGCGATTGCCCGCTACTTCCCGGCACAGACCCGGGTCAGCCAGCCGAGCGGCGGTTACTTCCTGTGGCTGGAACTGCCGGAGCAGATGGACTCGCTGAAGCTGTTCCAGATCGCCCTGGCCCAGGGCATCAGCATCGCCCCGGGGCCAATCTTTTCGCCGACCCGGCGCTTTCGCAACTGCATCCGTTTGAATTACGGCAGCCCGTGGAACGAGGTCTCGGAACAGGCAATGGAGACCCTGGGACGAATTGTGCGGTCGTTGCTGGAGCAGTGAGCACACAACCCCAAGAACACCGTCGCCCTTTGTAGGAGCCGGCTTGCTGGCGATGGGGCCAGTCAGTCTTGCATCGCCTGATCGGCCGCTATCGCCAGCAAGCCGGCTCCTACAGGGACCGAGTACGAACAGTAGGCCTCAGGTGTTCGCCGTAGCCGCATTCAGGGGCAGGTGCATCAGATACGCCGCACCGGTCACCCGGATCATCGGGTGCGGCACGATCTGGCACTCACCGACAATCGTGAAACCATGGCGCTGATAGAAGCGGCAGGCACCGCTGTTCATCGCGTAATCGATCAGGCTCAGGCCCTTGAGTTCAAGCGCCTGGCAGCGCTGACGGGCATATTCAAGAAAACGCGCACCCAACCCCTGGTTACGCCAGCCCTCGTGCAAGGCCAGGCTGGAGATGTAGAGGGTGTCGGGAATCTCCAGATCGGCATAGGGCGCCAGCACCGGATCGGTACTCGGTGTTGCCTCCGGGTCTTCCAACATCGGATAGCTGTGCAACATGCCGATCACCTGGCCATCCGCCACGGCCATCAAACAGTTCTCATAGGAAAAATCCACACCCTCACGGGCATAACGCCGCTCGCCGACATCCAGCAAGGACTCATCGCCCTCAGCCAACTGGCTCCAGATATAGTCGGACGCCCCTTCCGAGGAAATCTGGAACAGGCGGGCAATCTCGCGGGCGTCCGAACGTAGCGCCGGACGAAAGATAACGGTCATTCGAGGGGTTCCCTGTAACGGTCGGTCAGAGCCAGGCAAGGCCCTGGCTCCGGCATTACAGTGTGGGACGTATGACCGACGGGCCTATACGCCCGAACGACGTCCCTGGGGCAAAAACCGACTCAGCGTCCACCCGCCAGGTCGATAAAGGTCCCGGTGGCGTAGGAGGCCTTGTCCGAAAGCAGCCAGACAATCGCTTCGGCTACTTCCTCAGGGCGACCACCACGGCCCATGGGAATGGCCGACTCCAGCTTGCTGACCCGGTCGGCGTCCCCGCTCAAGGCGTGGAACTCGGTATAGATATAGCCGGGACGCACGCCATTGACGCGAATGCCCTCGCCCGCCAGCTCCTTGGACAAGCCGAGGGTGAAGGTGTCCACCGCGCCCTTGGAGGCAGCGTAATCCACGTATTCGTTGGGCGAGCCGAGACGCGCCGCCGCCGAGGACACATTGACGATATTGCCACCCTGGCCACCATGGCGTGGCGACATGCGCCGCACCGCATGCTTGGCGCAGAGGATCGGACCCAGGACATTGACCTTCAGGGTTTGCAGGATACGGAATTCGGACATCTCATCGACCCGGGACTTGTGCCCGACGGTCCCGGCATTGTTGACCAGGGCGGTGACCGGCCCCAGCTCGGCGTCCACCCGGTTGAACAGGCGGATCACCTCGTCCTCGATACTGACATCGGCGCGCACGGCAATGGCCACGGCGCCCAGCCCACGCACCTGCTCCAGCACCCGCAGGGCCGACTCCTCATCCGCCAGGTAGTTGATACAGATACGATAACCCTGCTTCGCCGCGAGCAGCGCGGTGGCAGCGCCGATACCACGACTGCCGCCGGTGATGACAATGACTTTGTCCATGAACCCGTTCCCTCGATCAAGCATGTAACCATGCCGCAAAAGCATACCCGGAGGCGGCCTTATTTGTGTAGTCGCCAAAGGTCGCAAGCGCTGTACTAAACGCTCACATAGACCCAGGCATCCAGACCGGAGGCCAGACGGACCGAAACGCGCTGGTAGTCGGAAACTTCATAGGCATCCGCCGCTGCCAACTCTTCGGCGCTGATCTGGAAAACCATGCCGCTCACGCTGTCCTCGGGGTTGCTGCTGGGACGCACGATGGGATGGTGGGACTTGCCGCTGGTGGCGAGGACCTGAGGATCAGTGATCTCGACCCAGGATTGAGCATAGCCGAGCATGCGGTCGACGTTGCCCGCCAGTTCGCGCCCGAAGTTGGACAGTTGCACGGCCTTGTCCTGCAAGGTGCCGTAGGAAAACAGCAGTACCGGTGTTGCCGTGGAATCAGTCATGAAGGCCTCGTCTGTCAAAGAGGTGAGACAGTCTAAACGCTCCGCGCCCGGATGCCGAGTCGATCAGCCCAATTCCCGCCAATACGCCCAGTCGCCTCTATGGTTATGCGAAGAGGTTATTTAACCAAACCGCTCGCCTCTCATAAGCTCCATTCACCGGACCACCGGCCCCCGCCCTTCTCACTGCTGTCTTTGCGAGGTGTCCATGGTCGCCCTGGTTCCCGGCATTACCCGTTCCCGTTTATTGCTTTCAGCACTGGCCATCGCCTTGTCCCTGGCCGCCTCCACCGTCGACGCCAACGAAACCCTGCGCATCGGCTACCAGAAATCCTCGACCCTGATCACCTTGCTCAAGAGCCAGGGCACCCTGGAGAAAGCCCTGGCCAAGGAGCATATCGACGTCAGCTGGCACGAGTTCCCCAGTGGCCTGCCCCTGCTCGAATCGTTGAACGTGGGCAATGTCGATATCAGTGCGGATGTCGCCGATACGGTGCCGGTGTTCGCCCAGGCGGCCCAGGCCAAGCTGACCTATTTCGCCCAGGAGGCCGCCTCCCCCGAAGCCCAGGCGATCGTGGTCAAGAGCGATTCACCGATCAAGACCCTGGCCGATCTCAAGGGCAAGAAAGTCGCGGTGACCAAGGCCGCCGGTAGCCACTACCTGCTGATCGCGGCACTGGCCAAGGCCGGGCTGAAGTTCAGCGATATCACGCCCGCCTACCTGACCCCCGCCGACGGGCGCGCCGCGTTCGAGAACGCCAAGGTCGATGCCTGGGTCGCCTGGGAACCCTTCCTCAGCGGCGTCCAACGGCAACTGCCGACCCGCACCCTGGCCGACGGCAAGGGCCTGGCAAACTACAAACGTTATTACCTGGCGAGCACGCCTTATGCCCAGTCCCATCCGCAAGTCTTGAAGCAGGTGTTCGCCGAACTGCAAAAGTCCGGGGCCTGGATCAAGACCCACCCCAAAGAGGCCGCCGAGATCCTCGGGCCGCTATGGGGCAACCTGGATGCGGCGACGGTCGAGGCCGCCAACCGCCATCGCAGCTATGACGTGCAGGCGGTCACGGCCGACCAGCTGGGCGAACAGCAACAGATCGCCGATGCGTTCCTCGCGGCCGGTCTGCTACCGCAGAAGATCAACACCCAGGACGTCGGTATCTGGCAGCCCTGATCCTCTAGCGCCGTGCCTGTTCGGGCAGCACCTGTTGCCAGCCGCCGCCAAGGGCACCGTACAGCCCGACCAGGGACAACGACACCGCCGCCGTGCTGTCGACCAACGCCTCTTCGTTGGCGAGCACGGCGCCTTGTACGGTCAGCACATTGAGAAAATCCACCGTGCCCTGGGCATATCGCTGGCGCACGCTGACCAGGGCCCGGCGGCTTTGCTCCACCGCCTGTTGCAGACTGTCGCGACGACGCTGCCGGGCCTGGTAGGCGCTCAGCGCATCGTCCACTTCATGCCAGGCGTCGAGCACGGTCTTCTGGAAACGTAGCGCAGCCTCCTGCTGACGACTTTCGCGCAGTTGCAACTGACCTTGCAGGCGCCCGCCCTCGAACAGCGGCACACTCAGGCTCGGCCCCACGGCAAAGGCCCGCGAGCCCCAGCTACCCAGGTCGGACAATTGCAGCGCCTGGAAACCCAGGTTTCCGGACAAGGTGATACGCGGGTAGAAATCCGCCTGGGCCATGCCGATGGCGGCCGTGGCGGCATGCAGGTCCGCTTCGGCGCGACGAATGTCCGGGCGCCGCCGGGCCAGTTCGCTGGGCAAGCCGACCGGCACGCTGGCCGGCGGCGCCGGAATGCTGCCGGCGACACTCAACTGCGCCTCCAGCGCCCGGGGCTCAAGGGCCATCAAGCGACTGAGGGCGTTGATCAGTTGTGCCTCGCGTTGCTGCAACGTGGGCAATTGCGCCTCGATCAGCGCAACCTGCGCCGTCGCCTGGGAAACCTCCAGCTCGGTGGCGACACCCTCATCGTATTGCAGATGGGTCAACGCCTGGGTGTGACGGGCAATCTCCAGGTTCTGTCGGGTCACCGCCTGCTCGTTCTGGGCGGCGCGCAGCTGAATGTAGTCACGGGCGGTTTCGGCCATGACCGCGATCAGTACTCCTCGGCGATCCTCCTCGGCCACCTGGACATTGGCATCCGCTGCTTCCACCGAACGTTTCACCCGCCCCCATAGATCGGCTTCCCAGCTGACCGCCAGACCGGCGTTCCAGAGGTTATAGGCGCTCTTGCCATTGAGGTTCGACGGATCGGCCAGGCCGTCCTGGCTGTTACGCGCACGACTGTAATCAGTACCGGCGGTTACCCCAGGCAGCGTGTCGGCGGCCACGCTGCGGCGCGCCGCACGGCTCTGCTCCAGGCGACTGGCCGCCAGTTGCAGATCAAGATTGCTCGCCTGAACCTGACGTATCAGCGCGGACAACTGTGGATCGGCGAAGCTGTCCCACCAACGGGTCTCCAGCGCGGCAGCAAGCGGCTGGCTATGTCCCGCCGGGCTCTGCGGGATCTGCCACTGGCTACCCAGCTTCGCCTGTGGCGGCTGGAAATCCGGTCCCAGCGTACAACCGTCCAGCCCCAGTGCCGCGATCAATATCGGTAGAAAATACCTGTTCATCGCGCGCTCACCTCAGGCACCGCCCCCGAATCGGTATCGATCCGTGCTTCCACCGACATCCCCAGGCGCAGTTGCTTGACCAGCGGCTGCCCGGGATCCAGGAGGATCTTCACCGGGATGCGTTGCACCACCTTGGTGAAGTTGCCGCTGGCATTTTCCGGGGCGATGGCGGCAAAGGTCACGCCGGTCGCCGGGGCGATGCTGTCGACGGTCCCCATCAGGGTCGTGCCGGCGAAGGTATCGACGTTGATGCTCACCGACTGGCCGGGGCTGACGTGGGTCAGCTGGCTCTCGAGGAAATTGCCGATCACATACACCTCGCTGACCGGCACCACCGCCAGCAAGGTATCGCCCGGCTTGACGTACGCCCCTTGCCGTACACTGCGCCGTCCGGCGACGCCGTCGAACGGCGCCACCAGCACGGTGTGCGACAGGTCCAGTTCGGCCCGGGCCTGGAGCGCCTGGGCGTGTTGCAGCGCCGCCTGCGCGGTATCGCACTGGGCCTGCAACACGCGAGTCTGTTTGCGCGCCGCGTCCAGCGCGGCACGGTGTTCGGCCAATCGTGCAGCGGCAGTCCGGCGGCGGGTCTCGGCCTGCTGGGCATTCTGCAAGGTCCCGGCGCCCTGCCCGGCCAGATGCTGGTAACGCTGCCCTTCATGCTCGGCGAACTGCACCTCGGCCTGATCGGCGTCGACCACCGCCCGCGCCTGATCGATCAACGCCTGCTGACGCTCAAGGGTCGCCACGGCGTTGGCCAATTGCGCGCGAGCGCTCGAGGCACTGGCCTTGGCGGCGTCCAGGTCGGCCTGGTAGTCCTGGGCATCGATGCGCACCAGCGCCTGCCCGGCGTGGACCCATTGGTTGTCGCGCACCAGCACCTCGCCAATGAACCCCGCGACCTTCGGGGCGATCAGGGTGTAGTCGGCGCTGATATAGGCGTCGTTGGTGCTCTGTACCGGACCGCTGGCGAACAGCAGGCGCCAGAGCCCATAAAGCACGGCACCAAGCAGGACCGCGGCGAGGACCAGCCAGGGTTTACGTGAAGTTGAAGTGGTCATGTCTGGGTATCCGAAAGAGATCAGGAGGCCGCACGCGGCGGATAGATGCGCGTCGGCAGGATGGGAATCAGCAGGATCAGCGCCAACGCCAGGCCGGCCATGTACAGGTAGAGATCGGCAGCGGTCAGGGCCACGACCTGCTCGTGGAGACGCCGGGCCAGTTGCCCCAGGTCCGCGCCCTCGGCGAGCCACGGTGTATTGCCCAGGCGGTCCACCAGATGGCTGGAATGCAGATGCTCGCGATGGACCGTCAGCGTCTCCAGCACACTCCCCGCCAGCACGGCGGCAAAGCCCTTGACGGTGTTGAACCAGGCCGAGGCAAAGGGACCGTCGGCCGGGGTGATGCTGCCGGTGGAGAGCATCAGCAAGGGAATCACCGCCATGGGTTGGGCGAAGATCTGGATCCCTTGCAGCAGGTAGAAATTCTCGCGATTCCAGACCGTGGTGAGCTGGGAGCCCAGTACACAGGCCAGCGCCAGCAGGCCGAGGCCGGTCGCCAGGACCCAGCGGCAGTCCACCACCCGGTTGTTGCACAACGCGACCACCAGCGGCAGCGCCAGCAATTGCGGCAGCGCGACCCAGAGCATCACCGGGGCCGTCTGCAAGGGCCGATAGCCCTGGACCTGGGCCAGGTAGCTGGACGGAATCATGATCACCGCGAGCAACACGAACAGCACGCCGCCAAGGGTCACCAGGGCGTGGGTCAGGTTGCGGATCCTGAGCATCTGCAATTTGAAGAACGGCAGCGGATGCGACCACTCGTTGATAAAGAACAACACCAGCAGCAACAGGCCGCCGCCCACCAGGCCGCCTATCAACTGCGAGTCGAACCAGCCCAGGCGCTCGCCCTGCTCCAGTCCGAGCACCAGCATCACCAGGCCGGGAAAGCCCAGCAGCAGCCCGCGCCAGTCGAACTGACGAAAGCGCTCCAGGCGCAGCGGGTCCTGGGGCATGCCCCAGGCGACGCAGGCCATGGCCACCAGTCCCAGGGGAATGACTTGCCAGAACGCCCACTGCCAACCGGCATACTCGACCCACCAGGCAGCCAGCGGTGTGCCGAAGCTCGGGCCGAAGGTCGCGGTCAGGGCATAACCGCCCAACCCATAGAGCTTGATTCCGGGCGGCAGGAAACGCAGGGCCACGGACATCAGCATCGGCGGCAAGGCGCCACCGGCGAAGCCCTGGACCACCCGCATCAGCATCAGGGTCTCGGGGTTCGCGGCGAACGGACAGAGCCATGCAAGAAGCAGCAAGGTGCCGATGGCGCAGAGGGTGAAACGACGCAGGGAAAAGGTCGCCGCGCACCAGGGGGCGAAGGCCATGGCACTGACCGACATCGCCGCGTAGGCCGCAATCAGCCAGGTGCCCTGGTCGTAGCTCAGGCCCATGGCGCCACGAATGTCCGCCATCGCGACCTTGGTCACGTTCTCATTGAAGCCCGAGGCCAGCACGGCGAGCAGCACGCCGACCAGGCCGACACCGATGCGCAGGCCGAAAGGCGCGGCAACCGGCGCGGCCTTGGCTGCAATCAGGGTCGGCAGGCTGCTTTGCAAGGCGGTCATGTGCCTGCATCCCGGGCAGGCACGAAGACAGGGGGAACAAGCCAGTACATGGTGGGAAACTCCGGTTTCACTAGGAAACCCGAGTCTAAGCAGCGTCAACCGCTATAAAAATTGATAAATAGCTATCTCTGGAGTGCACCAGACGCAATCCTCAATCCGCTGAACTGCACATGTCCTTCAGGCTCCGCCGCAACCAGCGGTGCGCATGATCATTGTCCAGCCGCGGGTGCCAGGCCTGGACCATCACAATGGTTTCCACCGGCAGCGGCAACTCGAAAGTGCGCAGGCGCAAGCCCAGCCCGCTGAGGTTGCTGATCATGGGGCGTGGTATCGAGGGCAGGATCAGGTCGGAGCCGGCCACCGCGAACATCGCCGAATGGAAGGTCGGCAGCACCAGTGCTATCCGTCGTTGCAGGTTCAACTCGTCCAGCAGCGTATCGATCGGCCCCCGCGCCCGGCCCCGCCGCGAAACGCTGATATGGTCGTATTTGACGAAGCGCTGGACATCCAGCTCCTCGTCGAACAGCGGATGCCCCTCACGGGCGATGCCCACCAGCGAGCTGTTGAACAGCCGCTGCACCTTGATATCGGCGCCGAACTTGCGGGTGGCGCAGACCGCCAGGTCGATCCGCCCTTCATTGAGTGCATCGTCGTCGGTATCACCCTCGGGAACCATGCGCAAAGTGGCATTGGGCATGTGCCGGGCCAGGTGCTTGAGCAACTGACCGCCGTAGGCACCGAAGAACATGTCGTTGGCCCGCACGCTGAAAGTGCGCTCCAGTGAACTCAAGTCGGTTTCCTGGCCGGGGCTGAACACCCCATGGGCCAGCTCCACCACGCCACGCACCTGTTCACGCAACTCCAGGGCCCGGGGCGTCGGCACCAGGCCACGTCCGGAGCGCACCAGGATCGGGTCGTTGAGGACTTCACGGATGCGTGTCAGCGTACGGCTCATGGCCGGTGCGCTGAGGTTCATCCGCCGCGCGGCCCCCGTCACCGAGCCCTCTTCGAGCAGGATATTGAGGGCCACCAGCAAGTTCAGATCGGGTATTTGCATGGCGCCCAGCATAGCGAGCACCTACGGCAATCGCCAGCGGTGATAGATGCGTCACACGCAATCAGCAGTTGAGCGATATCCTACCGAGTCAATCCGTAGCCCTAGGCGACAACACCCGGTTTGCTCGGAATGCGTTGCTGCGGATCATAGAAAAACTGCTCCTCGGCGATACGCTCGCCCTCCCAACGCTGGTGGGCGATTTCCTCCATGCGGGTGACGCTGCCGTCGGCCCACTCGAAGCGGAAAATCCAGCGGATGGCCACATGGTCGCCATCAAGAAAGGCCGGACGTACGCAGGTCGAGCTCATGGAGCGCACCCGCGACATCATCGCCCGCTCCTTGGCGATATGAAAATCACGCCCGACTCGCGGCGGTTCCTGGTTCTCTTGCAGGGAAGCATCGGCGGTATAGAAGGCTTCGACCGCTTCGGCGTGGGCATTGGCCTCGACCTGGGCGATAAAGCGTTCGAGGGTTTCAAGGGTCGGCATGGTCAGCTCCTGGCTGGGGTGATCGGCATTCATCACCCCAGCGAGGCTAAGGTCAGCGACCGGCGATGGAAAGGTCCATTTCCGCCGATCTGTGCGGTACCAATCGGCTAACGCCGCCAGACCGCACAACTCATCGCACACCCGGCAGCTTTAGCCGACCGCGCCGACATTCCAGCGCAGGGCCGCCGCCAGGGCACTGGCGTAGTCCGTGCGTGGATCGGCGATGGGCGCCTGGGTTGCACTGTCCGGATACCCAAAGGCATCAATCAACACCGCGGTATGCTCGGCCAACTGGCTGCAGAGCTTGTCCTGGCTGGCCTCAAGGCTGCGGTAGCACGCGTCCTCGAGCAGGCCTTCGCTCATGAACCAGGCCGCATGACGACTGATTCGCCCGAGGGCAAACAAGGCGTTGAGCAGGCCCAGCAAGGTTTTCGCCTGCGACGATTCGATGGCCTCGACGGCCCTTGCGGTACTTTCCATCATCACCCGCAACCCGTGGGCCTCACCCACCTCGCGAGCACTGACCAGCAATGGATTCCAGACGTCCATGGGGTCGCTGTACAAGGCGCTGTTCGCCTCGACATGCTCGCGCAGGGAGTCGACCAGCCGCTGTTCCCGAGCCCGGAAGAGGTACAGCCAGACCTGCGGATCCAGCAGGTCATCCCTCTGCGCAGGACTGACCGGCGCCGACAAGGGCGAGGCCATCAGCCCTCGGGCGGTATCCAGGATAATCAGCAGGTTGTTGCCACCGGCGTCATTGAAGACATGTCCCAGGCCCTGGTACTCGAGAAAGCGATTCAAGGTCAGGTCACCGGCCACACCACAACGCAGCCGGCATTCGGCGGTCACCTCTTCCGTGACCCAGGCGCTCAGGGCCTTGGTCAACGCCAGTGCACGATTGGCCGAAGACCAGGGCGCCCACGTCAGCAAGCTGGTATCGGCATGCCCCGAAACATTGCGTTCATCGAGTTGGCGCATCCAGATCCGCGTCGAATCGTTGACCAGGCACGTCACGGCATAGGCACTGGCCAGACAGCCGAACAACGAGCGACGCTGTGTGTTGTAACGCAACAGGCTGGCTTCCGGGGCGATCCTGGCCATGGTCGAGCGACGCGTCGAATGGCTGAGCGCCAAGGCAACGCTGGCCCGGGTCGCGGCCGCCAAGGCAACGGACGCCATTACCCAGACATGGGCCGGCGCCACCAGCGTGCGAACCAGGCGCTTGTCATGATCGCCCAGCGGGTCGCTGAATACCCCGTGCTCGTCGATCCTGGCCTGATCGGACAGCCAGGCGAAAAACGGTAGCCGGACCTGATCGAACCCCGCCAGGCCATAGTCGAAGGGCACCAGCGCGATTTCCGTCGGCAAGGACATCCGCACCCCGGGCCGGGGTCCGTTGTGATCGCTGATGTCCAGGACGAAGGGAAACACCCCACAGTCCTTATCACCCACCCGCAGACGCGCGCATACCACGCCGACCTTGGCCTGGTCGCCGATCCCCACGTTGGTGAACTTCAGGGCTCCGCTGTCGGGCGTATGCAGGACAAATTCGCGGGTGACCGGGTCAAAGGCCGCTTCGGTCCGGGTCGCTATCTGGCTATTGCCGCCACCGATCTCGGTGATCATGTAGGCGCTGACCTTTTCCCCCGATTCCAGTGCCTCGCGCATCTCGACCGCCAGCGGATTGCCCTGTTCGAACTCCCTGATAGTGCCGATGCACAGCCCGTATTGAATGGAGAAGGCAATGCACAGCGAGACATCGACCACCCCCGTCCACTCCGCCAGCGCCAGCAGCAGGCCGGGGTCGCTGAACAGGCCTTTCGGCAAGGCTGCGATCAGCAGGCGCAAACGTTCATAGCTGCCCCGGTGCAACGCCAGGGTGTCCTCGCCGATCCGGTGCCTGAAGGCATCGGCGGCCAATACAGAGGCCGCCAACTGACGTGACGACGCCGGGACCGGACCGAAAAGCGCGGTTTTCAGATGCTCGACCAACGCCTCGGTAGCAGGCGCTGACGCCGGCTTATCGCGGTCCTTGACCGGGGCGATATCGGCAAAAAGCGCCGTCAACTCTGCCGAGCTTTTCGCCAAGGGCGCCAGTGCGCGTCCCCCGGCCAAGGTACTGCCCACGCATCGGGCCAGGCTGTCGCCAATGCCCATGTCGACGAACAGGGTCCGCGCCGTCAGCGGCACGCTCAGCAGCGCATGGGGCAGGTCAGCCGGTTTGATCACGCAATCGGCCATGGCCTGCTGAAGGTCATCCGCGTCGGTGTAGATCCTGCGGCCAACGCTGGAATGAATCGCACCCCGCAGCGGCCGTTGCGGCAGGGCCCGGAGTTCATCGAGGAAACGCATGGCAACTGAAACCTGCGCCGGATGATGTGACGCGTAAGGGAGTGCCAGACGATGCAACCTGGGCTTGCCATCAACCGCTACCGCCTCGAACAGCGCCTCGATGGCCGGGTTGGGACCGCTGACCACGCACTGCCGCGCCGTATTGACGCACGCCAACACCAGGTCCGGGCGCCCCACGGCCTGCAGCAAGCGCTCTGTGTCCTCTGCTGAAGCACCGACCAGCACCATGGCGCCCTGGCCCTCATGGTCCAGATAGGCATTGTTCAATGCACAGACCGCATCGACACCATGGCCGATATCGAACACATCCGCACAGACCAGTGCGGCAATCTCACCCAGGCTCTGAGCCACGATGGCCCTGGGACGAATCCCCATGGCCAGGAGTACCTGCTGCAAAGCCACGGAGGCCGCATAACCGGCCATTTGTGGAAGGCCGACGGGGAGTTCCAGCGTTCTGTCCTCATTCAACAGGACAGCACGGACCTGTCCCTGTCTGATCGGCCTCAATTGCCGGGTATTACGCTCAAGTGCGGTGTCCACCTGGGCGAGGACATTCTCGATGATGTCGGCGATCCTTGGGCTGACCGCATAGAGCGCACACAGTCCACCGCGTGGGTCGGCCCCCTGCCCCGGAAACATGAAAACAAGATCGTCGCGCTGAAGTTCAACAGTAGTAGCGGTGGTCATGGCCAATCCCTCCACAGGATCAATCAATATCCATCTCGCCTCTCGTCGCACGGCAGAATCAACGGGGCAAGGGCTCGAACAGACAAGTACTCCTCACTCCTCAAACCTCCTGTCAACTCACCGTAAAACCGTAAAACCCAGGAAAAAAATGACAACTGTCAATCTTGACAGTTGACTGGCGAACAAAAACAGGCATGTTCAGGCCACGAGAGCGAGCCCGAACTCAAGTCTTTGATTTGGAAAAACCGACGTTTTCAGGGGAAACGACAGGCGGCATGACTAACAGCTATTCCTATTTATGTTGTCAGTCCAAGTCCCACCGTTTATCACTTCATGCTGATCACCCAGAGATTATTTCTTCATATAAGAAATCACATTGGGTTTGCCTGAAATGCTCGCTGTTCAAATAACAAATTCGAATGGCGATATCACCACCAGCGCAGTACTTACCCTCATGCCGTGACCAAACCACTGTCACATCCCTAACGCCGCCAGACCACACAACCCAGCGCACTCAATGCAATCGCCAGACCGGCCAGGGAATAGACCCAACTGGCCGAGGCCACCGGCAACAGCACACCCGCCAGCAAGGGTCCGACACCGGCACCGATATCGCGCCACACCGCATTCGAGGCCAGGGCCTGGACCCGTCCGGCCCCCGGATTGCGCTCGGCCACCAGGATCACCACCAGCGGCAGTTGCAGTGCCCGCAGAATCAGCACCGCACCGGCACCGAAGATCAGCCAGTGGCTGCCGAAAGCGGCCAGGGCCAGGCCGCTGAGGATCGAGAAAAGCAGCAACATGCGCACCACGCCATAACTGTCGGCCGCCCGACCGCCCAAGGGGCTGAGGAACATTTCCGAGGCATAACGCAGGGCCATCAAGAGCCCGGCAATGATCACTGCATTGCCGCCCAATACCGCGGAGGCCTGCACCGACAGGCCGAAGATAAACAGCCCGTCCAGCGCCACGCCCTCGACAAAGGACCACATTGCCACGCTGTCCGGCCGCTTGAAGCGCCGCCCGGAAGGCGCCGCCAGTTCATGCCCCACCGTCGGCAACCCGCGCGCCACCCACAGGCCGACCAGGGCCGAGCCACACAGCAGCAGGAAAATCAGCCGCGGCCCGAAGTGCAGGCTCAACCAGCCACCCACGGCCAGCGCGATCATCGGGCCGATGGCGATCACTCCCCGTGAACGCCCCGCCCGGCGTGCGGCACCGCTAGGCTCCAGGGTTGCCAGCACCTGGGTGGACAAATTCATCGCGGCAAAGGCCAGGCCCCAGACCAGGCGCAGCAGCAATAACCAGCCAAAACCGGAGATCAGCGAGTTGCCCAGGGCACAGAACGCGGCGGCCCCGGCCGCCAGCATCAGGGTCGAGCGGTCGCCGTGGCGGGCGTAATAACGCAGCACATAGCTGTAGCCGAAAATCCGCACCAGGCGGTTGGCTGCCAGCAACACACCGGCCTGGGCCAGGGTCACGCCGAAGGCCTGGGTGTTCATCGGCAGCAACAGGTAAAGCAGCACGTCGCTGGGCAAGCACAGGGCCAGGACGGTGGCGGAACGGCGGGAGGCGGAATCGGTCGGGTGAGCAGCCACGGCAAGCATCTGGGACGGGTCTCCGCAGGGGTAGGAAGCCCGCCAGCATGCCAACTAGAAACAATTTATGACAATCTTTTTTTGTTCTCCATTGCCCATTCCAGGACAGCCAATGGCTCACGATAGCCAGGTAGCCACTTAAGCGGTTAGAGTCGGCAAAGTGCCATCTTTTTGCCATATCTCGCCAGGTTGATTCTCTTTGAATATGCCCACCACCGCTCTACCGGTGAACACACCCATTTCTTTCAAATACCAGGAACCCGGTTGGGTAGAAAAATTCAACTTGCGAGTACGCAAGACTCTCAGCATCGAATCCAACCAGATGATCCTCTGCCATCAAACAAAGATGACGTTCGACCTTTTCCGAGTGACCGGAATTTCCACCAGGTATCCAAGGTTACTTGGTTTGCTGGGACTCGGCTGTCTGCAGATCACCCGTGTCTCGAAGCCCAAAACGGCTCAAGACAAACCTGACATTAAAACCTTCACGCTCCTGGGATCTCGTCGATCCATAACCGACTTCCAGGAACGCTTGAAGCGCCATTACACAACACAGAGCTTAGGCTTACTGACGCTAATCAGTCAGGAACTCGCTGCCATAGAGATTGCCAACAAGGCTTTCACACCTCCCGACCGATACATCCGGGCAAGCCGCTACCGGCCCTTCCTGGCTGACTGCAAACGCTTCATTCAGCGCCACCATCAGGCGGTGTCACTCTTGAAATTGTCACCGGTCGTTGAGCGCCACCGCATAGAACAGCTACTCAAGCGTTGGGAGTCGCTGAACCGCCAGTTCACCAAAGATGACCAACACCGTGAGTCAATGAACAATCTGTGGATGCAGCGCGCCGCCCAGGCTCATGAAGACTACTTCAAGAACATAGAGTCCCAGGCCCTGACCAAGGAACAGGTCGAGGCGGCGTTGAGTTTCGATGACTCGAACCTGACGGTCGCTGCCGCCGGCTCGGGGAAAACCTCAGTCATCGTCGCCAAGGCCGGCTTTGCCTTGAAGGCCGGGTATTTCAAAGATGATGAGATGATCATCCTCGCCTTCAACAAAAATGCCGCAAACGAAATCCGCGAACGAATAAAAGATCGGGTAAACCGTGAACTGGGACGCACCGTCAAGATCAAGGCCAGAACCTTTCACTCCCTGGGTTTGCAACTCTGGCTGCACCAGCATGCCTTGAATCAACAAGGATCAGGACCGCGCCGACCGAAACTGGTCCAGTTCAATAAACACCCACATTTGCTCAAGCAACACCTGAGTGAATGCCTTGCATCCAACCCGCAATTTTCCGAAGACTTGTTTGAGTGGGCGACCTACTACCGTTATCCCTTTCCCGGCGATAACGATCCGGCACCCGATACCGCCATCCCGCTGTCAACGCTTGAAAAGCGTTACCACCAGCTCTGTCGTGACTACGTCAAGTCCAAGCAGCGCGAAGGACAATCATGGGATATCTCGGTTCCGACTCTGAAACCGGGTGTATTTGTCCGTTCTCACGAGGAGGCCAGAATCTACAACTGGTTGTACTTACGTGAGGTTGACTTCGCCTATGAAAAGAAGTGCCCGCCGACACTGGCCCTCAAGCTCGCCAGCAAGAAAGGCGCCGACTATGAAGTGGACTTCACCTATACCCCCAGTGTTCCTCGGATGGAGCCGGTCTATCACGAGCACTTTGGCCTCGATGCCTCAGGCAAGGCCCCGAAATTCCTGGGGGGACAAAAATATGAACAGCGGGCACAGGTAAAACAGGACATTCTCCAGACACTGCCGGCTACCGAGCTCCAGCCGACAGGCAAGCGTTTCATACAAACCCGCAGTGCCGATATCCGCGACGGCAGCATTTTTCTGAAACTCGAAAAACAACTGAAGGCCTGTGGTATTGCAGTCCACCCCGAAAATCCGAAGCGAAAAAAAGAGGCTCTCCAAGCGTTCGTGCACGATTCGGACCTTCACGCCCTGCTGGCAGACTTCGTCAGCCAGCATCGCGATTCGGGGCTGACGTTCAATGAACTGCAAGATCGCTATGAACTGCTGGACCCGGCCAATAGAGAGCGCAGCCGCCGCTTTCTGAAGTGGATGCAGCCCTATTGCGAGTCCCTCGACCGGTTCATGGCCCAACAGAATCCCCCACTGCTGGATTTCGCCGCGATGATTCGCGATGGCACACAAATACTGAAGAACAACCCACCGGCGAACTTCTCGGTGAAATTCGTCATGGTGGATGAGTTCCAGGACATCTCCCGCGCCAGAGCCAATCTCGTCGCCGCCTTGCTCGATCATGCAAAGGGAGACGCCATGCTTTATTGCGTGGGCGATGACTGGCAAGCCATCAATCGCTTCGCGGGCTCCGACATCAGCGAGTTTCGCGCGTTGCATGACTTCAAGTATTCGCCCGACGCCCAGGCCGTGCCGTCCTCGCGTCTGGCATTGGGCTCCGTCGATGTGCGCAAGCTGTCAGCCACATTCCGCTGCGAGCAGCAAATTGCCAATGTCGCGCGCAGTTTTGTGATGTCACGTCAACAACCCAACAATCGCCACATTGACAAAAAGGTCGTATCGAACCGGCATATACCTGGCCCCACCCTCAGGATTGTGGAACATGCGGATTTGCCGCAGGCGCGTCTGGAGACCCTGCACAGTGAACTGGATGCACTGGCCAAACAACACGCGGGGCGTGAGCCTCTGCAAGTATTCGTCCTTACCCGTAACAAGCGTTCAGGTTTGCCCGATGGACTCACGGTCGATGAACTCAAGGCCCTGACTGCTCGATACACCCCGGCAGGACTGGATGTGCATTGGGACTCCATGCACGCCTCCAAGGGCCTGGGGCGCGATCATGTGATCCTCGTCGGCATGGACAGTGGAAAACGAGGTTTCCCCGCCGACCACGCGCCCATGGACAACCTGATCGAAGCCCTTCTGCCAGTGCAACCTGATCCCTGGGAGGAAGAACGTCGACTGTTTTATGTCGCACTGACGCGTGCAAAACGAGGGGTTTCCATTTTGTGCGCCGCCGAACGCCCAAGCATGTTTGTCAAGGAACTGCTGGAGTCCGAGCATCAAACATCAATCACTCACGCGGCCCTTGAACAGATCAAACGCGTGCTCTGTCCTGTTTGTAAAAAAGGTTGGATCCTGCGCCAGAACAAGTTTCTGAATTGCACCCGATACCCCTATTGCTCCAACACGCTCTTCGATAAAGCGAATGTCGGATAGCCCTTGCCATATCCGCTGTTGCTGGAGCAACAGCGTTTCAACAGAGTGTTCGTGGGACGACATTCGCCCGCCTCTCGCCAATCGACCGGCTGACCGCCTACCTGTAGGAGCCGGCTTGCTGGCGATGGGGCCAGTGAGTCGTGTGTCGATCTTGTGGACGCCATCGCCAGCAAGCCGGCGCCTGCAAGGTCCGTATTCCAGGCAGCTGGCACAGAGCCTGCATTATTCCTTTTAAGCAGCTCATCGGAGTCATGACTGCTTATTCCGAAATAAGCACCGCAGTCCCTCTCCCTGGAGCACCCGATGAAAGCCCTCAACCCGATCACCCAGGCCGCCCGCCTGCTGGCCGCCGCCACTGCTTTGGCGCTGGGCCTGCAACCGCTGGCCCAGGCCGCGGAAAGCGTCCCGGCCGAAGTCCATCTGGACTATGCCTATTACTCCCCCGTCAGCCTGGTGCTCAGGCATTTCGGCTGGCTGGAAAAAGCCCTGCCGCAGACCAAGGTCACCTGGGTCTTCAGCCAGGGCAGCAACCGTTCCCTGGAATACCTGAACAGCGGAGGCGTCGACTTCGCCTCCTCGGCCAGCCTGGCGGCGGTACTCAGCCGTGCCAACGGCAGCCCGATCAAATCGGTCTATGTCTACAGCCGCGCCGAATGGACCGCCCTGCTGGTGCGCAAGGGCTCGCCGTACAAGACCCTCGCCGACCTCAAGGGCAAGAAGATCGCCGCCACCAAGGGCACCGACCCGTATCTCTTCACCTTGCGCAGCCTGCAACAGGCCGGCCTGAGCAAAGACGATGTGGAACTGGTCCACCTGCAACACCCGGACGGGCGCACCGCCCTGGAAAAAGGCGACGTCGACGCCTGGGCCGGACTTGACCCGCACATGGCCGCCAGCCAGATCCAGGCCGGCTCCCGCCTGCTGTATCGCAATCCCGCCTTCAACAGCTACGGCGTGATCAGCGTCACCGAGACCTACGCCAAGGAACACCCGAAGGCCATTGAAACGGTGTTGGCCGCCTACGAAAAAGCCCGTGACTGGGCACTGCACAATCCCCAGGAGCTGGCCCAGTTGCTGGCCACCGAATCCGGCCTGCCGCTGGACGTCGCCCAGTTGCAACTGTCACGCACCGACCTGAGCAATGCCCGCCTCGGCCCGCAGGACCTGGTGTCGTCGAAAGCGGCTGCACCGATTCTTGTGTCCGAGGAACTGGTGCGCCGTGGCGTCAACGTCGATCAGGTGATCGACCAGTTGATCGACACCCGCTTCAACAACGCCGCCGTCGCCCAGCAGTGAGTCGAGTTGCCCCGGGGTCCACGCCAGGAGTGCCCATGACCAGCAAGAGTAAATCCCTCCCCGCGCTGCTGCCGGCAGCCGCGCGCGAGCCTCGGCGTGCCACCCACTGGCAGCGCAATCTCAAGGGCCTGGCCCTGCCGGTGGCGATGATTGTCGTGCTGGAAGTGGTGGTGCGGGTCGGCTGGATACCGTCCTACCAGATGCCGGCGCCCAGCGAAATCGTCCTGACCCTGCGCGACCTGGCCGAAGGCGCCTTGTGGAAACATATCAGCGCCAGCCTGCTGCGGGTCTTGCTCGGCTTTGCCATCGGCACCAGCCTGGCCCTGGTGTTTGCCGCCTGGGTCGGCTTGAGCCGGGAAGCCGAAGCCTACCTGGAACCGACGTTCGCCGGCTTGCGCTCGATCCCGAGCCTGGCCTGGGTACCGCTGTTGCTGCTGTGGCTGGGGATCGACGAAACCTCGAAAATCGTGCTGATTGCCATCGGCGCGTTTTTCCCGGTGTACCTCAATGGCGTGGCGGCCATTCGCGATATCGACCGCAAGCTGGTGGAGGTCGGGCAAATGCTCGGCTTCAGTCGCTATCGCCTGGTCCGCCGGATCCTCCTGCCCGCCGCCCTGCCCGGCCTGTTCACCGGTTTGCGCAGCGGCATGAGCCTGGCCTGGATGTTTCTGGTGGCGGCCGAATTGATCGCCGCCACCAAGGGCCTCGGCTATCTGCTCAGCGACGGCCGGGAAACCTCGCGGCCGGACATCGTGCTGGCGGCCATCATTGTCCTGGCGGTGCTGGGCAAATTGAGCGACGGCGTGCTGGCGGGCCTGGAAAAACGCTTCCTGGCCTGGCGCGATACCTTCACCGGCGAAGACGCGGAGCGACGGACATGAACGAAACCTTGTTGCACATCCATGTCGAGCGCAAAGCATTCGACCGGCACACGGTTCTGGAACAACTGACCCTCGAGCTGGCGGCCCGGGAAACCGTGAGCCTGCTCGGGCCCAGCGGTTGTGGCAAAAGCACCTTGCTGCGGATCGTCGCCGGACTGGAGAAAGACTTTCAAGGCACGCTGCAACAGCACACCCAGGAGATCGCCTTCGTGTTCCAGGAACCACGGCTGATGCCCTGGCTGACGGTGGAGCAAAACATCGGTTTCAGCGAAGACGACCACTACGACCGGGCCTGGGTGACGCAACTGATCGAGGAAGTCGGACTCGGGGGTTTCGCCCAGGCGCTGCCCAAGGCGCTCTCCGGCGGCATGGCCCAGCGCGTGGCGATTGCCCGGGGCTTGTATTCCAAACCACGGATCCTGCTGCTCGACGAACCCTTCAGCGCGGTGGATGCCTTCACCCGGATGAAACTGCAGGATCTGTTGTTGCAACTGGCCGACCGGCACGCCATCGCCCTGCTGCTGGTGACCCACGATATCGACGAGGCGCTGTACCTGAGTGACCGGGTGCTGGTCATGGGCAACCGGCCCGGTTCGATTCGCCAGGAGCTGTCGGTGGAGCTGGCCCACCCCCGTGATCGACGGGCCCCACTGCTGGCGGAGCTCAAGGCTCGCGCCCTGACCGAGCTGCAGCAGGCCCATGTGATCTAGCCCAATGGCCCGGCAGCCGCTTATCAATGATCGAACCCCTGGTGCCAGGGAACGGCAAGTTATTGCCTTCACTGTCCGGCCTGAATATCCACTAGATATAAACCTCGCTCTTTTCAAACCGGTCATATTTGGCAGTAGACGGCCGACGGCCGTTTTGAAAGTGTCTATCGAGAGTTGAACCTCACGCCAAAAGGGCATTTCAGGATGACAAGAGATGATCAATAAGCGTGAATGGGCGAGTCAGTAAGCACCGTTGATCAAGCGGCCCCGGACAACAAAAGCGGGCTCGACTTACTCCCGGAATGGAGTGCCCGCCCTTTTGCTCCAGCCATTTGTATCGACCTACTTACAATCACCCAATCCCCGCTGGCTAAACAAGCGCCTTCTCTGGCACTTTCCGGCAAATCGACGGAAGATCGACTTCACCGATCCAGCCCCGTCACTCAAGCCTTTTGGCGGATCAACCGTCAATAAAGCCCCGAAAGCGGGCGCTTCTTGGTATCGTGTGCGCCGATTTAAATAGCCACCTATACATTTTCTTTCTTAGCAGCTCCGTTCATATTCAATTTTCTTTGCACAACACAGGTTCCTCATGACCGATCCCATTCATATCAAGGATCACGAGAACGAAAAGCGCCTGGTCAACAAGCGCCTGCTGGCCTGCGGCATCCTGGTGCTGGGGCTCGCCGGCAGCCTGGTCGCCCGCCTGTATTTCCTCCAGGTGACCGAGTTTTCCTATAACTCCACCGTCTCGGAAAACAACCGCGTCCACGTCCTGCCGATCCCGCCGGAACGCGGGATCATTCTCGACCGCAACGGCCAGGTGCTCGCCGACAACCAGCCCAGCTTCAACATGACCCTGACCCGTGAACGCGCCGGTGATGTCGGCCAGGTGCTGGACACGGTGATGAGCGTGCTCAATCTGCCGGAAGAAGACCGGTCGATGTTCACCAAGATCCTCAAGCAGTCGCGCCACCCGTTCGAACCGGTGACCCTGCTCTATGAACTGACCGAACAGCAGATCGCCCTGCTGGCGGTGAATGAGTTCAAGCTGCCCGGCGTCGAGGTCGAGCCGCAGTTCGTCCGGCACTACCCGTTGGGCGATCATTTCGCCCACTCGGTGGGTTATGTCGGACGGATCAACGAAAAGGAAAGCAAGCAACTGGACCCGGTGGAATACCGGGGCACCCAGTCCATCGGCAAGACCGGCATCGAGCGCTTCTATGAAGACGAACTGCACGGCCATGTCGGCTACGAGGAAGTCGAGACCAACGCCCAGGGCCGGGTGATGCGGGTGCTCAAGCACACCGATCCGATTCCCGGCAAGAACATTGTCCTGAGCCTCGATATCAATCTGCAGGAAGCCGCCGAGAAGGCCCTGGGCGACCGTCGCGGCGCGGTGATCGCCATCGATCCGAAGACCGGCGAAGTACTGGCGATGGTCAGCAAGCCGAGTTTCGATCCGAACCTGTTCGTCACCGGGATCCGCGCCAAGGACTATTCGGCCCTGCGCGACTCCCTCGACCGTCCGCTGTTCAACCGCGCCCTGCGCGGGCTCTACGCGCCGGGCTCGACCATCAAGCCGGAAGTGGCCATCGCCGGCCTCGACAGCGGGGTGATCTCCCCCAGCACCCGGGTGTTCGACCCCGGTTACTTCCAGTTGCCCAATGTCGAGCACAAATACCGCAACTGGAACCACAGCGGCGACGGCTGGGTCGACCTGAACGCGGCGATCATGCGTTCCAACGACACCTACTTCTATGACCTGGCGAGCAAGCTGGGCATCGATCGTCTACACGATTACCTGAACAAGTTCGGCGTCGGCCAGAAGGTCTCCCTGGACATGTTCGAGGAATCGCCGGGACTGATGCCGTCACGCGAGTGGAAACGCACGACCCGGCGCCAGGCCTGGTTCCCCGGCGAGACGGTAATCCTCGGCATCGGCCAGGGCTATATGCAGGTCACGCCGCTGCAACTGGCCCAGGCCACGACCCTGATCGCCAACAAGGGTGTGTGGAATCGCCCGCACCTGGCCAGGACCATCGGCCAGGTCGCGCCGGTGGACCAGAATCCGATTCCCAATATCGTGCTGCATGATCCCCGGCAGTGGGAGCAGGTCAACTACGCCATGCAGTTGGTGATGCACGACCCGCGCGGTATCGCCCGTGCGGCGGCGGTGGGTGCGCAGTACCGCATTGCCGGCAAGAGCGGCACGGCGCAGGTGGTGGCGATCAAGCAGGGTGAGCGTTATGACCGCTTGAAGACCTCGGAGCGTAATCGCGACAACGCCTTGTTCGTCGGTTTTGCCCCGGCGGAAGACCCGCAGATCGTGATTGCGGTGATGATCGAGAACGGCGAGGCCGGTGGCCGGGTCGCCGGGCCCGTGGTGCGGGAGATTCTCGATGCCTGGTTGCTGGACAAGGATGGGAAGCTCAAGCCGGAGTATGCGCGGCCACTCAAGCCGCATGAGGATCCGAAGGTTTAGCCAAGGCTACCGGCCTCCTCACCCTGTAGGAGCCGGCTTGCTGGCGATGGTAGCGACGCGGTGTCTTGCCTGACCGCGTCGCCTGGATCGCCAGCAAGCCGGCTCCTACAAGGCGGTGGCGCATTCAGGAGAGGCGGCATGTTAGCCGCATCAGGCCGCAGCACCCCGCCGATAAAACGCCAACACCCCACCCAAGGTCATCAGCAAACCACCCGTCACCCGGTTGAACGCCCGCAGATGCCCGCCCTGCAACCGGCTCAACAAGCGCGCCCCGCACAACGCGTAAAACAACATGATGCTGACATTGAGCAAGGTCAGCACCAGCGCCAGCAACGCATATTGCGGCAACTGCGGCTGTGTACTGTCGATGAATTGCGGCAGGAACGCCGACATGAACAACAGTGCCTTGGGATTGGTCAACGCCACCACGAAACAGCGCATGAACAAGCCCACGGAGCGATTCGAACCCTGCTCGACCGGCAGTTCGGCCAGGGTCCCGGTCGAACGAAACATCTTCCAGCCCAACCAGACCAGATACGCCGCCCCCAGCCACTTCACCGCCTGGAACAGCGTCTCGCTGGCCTGCAGCAGAATCCCCAGGCCACAGGCCACCGCCGTCACCAGCAGCGCATCGGCCAGCACCGCCCCGCCCATGCCCCAGGCGGCCGCCCGCACGCCGTGGTTGGAACCGTTGTGCAAAGCCAGCAGCACCGTCGGGCCGGGCATGGCAATGATCGCCGCCGAGCTGATCAGGAACAGGAGCAACGTTGCCAGCGTCATGAAGGTCGCCTTGAAAATGAAAAATGAACGTCATTCTGCGGCCAGCACCGCCGTGCTTCAACCGCCGGTACGCCAGCCCGTCGTTTGTGCTGGACGCGACTAAGCTGTTTCGTGATAAAACAGGCCTATTCACTGAAGCGTTTCAGCGTTCTTTCCATCAGACAGGGTGATCGCCCCATGACCGACCAGAAGCTGCTCGACTCACTGTTTCCCGCCGCCGCGGACATCCCGGAAAAGTACCGATTCGAAGGCCAGCTGGAACAACGCGAATACCTGGTCAACGGCACCTTGCGCAGCTGGGACGGCCCGCTGGCCCAGGTGCGTAGCCCGGTGTACCTCGCCACCGCCAACGGCGATGAGCAAGTGATCCTCGGCAGCACGCCGCTGCTGGATGCCGAGACCGCCCTCACCGCCCTCGACGCCGCGGTTCGCGCCTATGACCGCGGCCAGGGCGAATGGCCGACGATGCGCGTGGCTGATCGCATCCAGCACGTCGAAGCTTTCCTGCGGCGCATGCGCGAACAGCGCGAGGCAGTGGTCAAGCTGCTGATGTGGGAGATTGGCAAGAACCTCAAGGATTCCGAGAAGGAGTTCGACCGCACCTGCGACTACATCGTCGACACCATCAATGCCCTGAAGGAACTCGACCGCCGCTCCAGCCGCTTCGAGCTGGAACAGGACACCCTCGGCCAGATCCGCCGCGTGCCCATGGGCGTAGCCCTGTGCATGGGGCCCTACAACTACCCGCTGAACGAAACCTTCACCACCCTGATCCCGGCGCTGATCATGGGCAACACCGTGGTGTTCAAACCGGCCAAGCTCGGCGTGCTGCTGATCCGTCCGCTGCTGGAAGCCTTCCGCGACAGCTTCCCGGCCGGGGTGATCAACGTGATCTATGGCAGCGGCCGGGAAACCGTGAGCGCGCTGATGGCCAGCGGCAAGATCGACATCTTCGCCTTTATCGGCACCAACAAGGCCGCCAGCGACCTGAAGAAACTCCATCCCAAGCCTCACCGCCTGCGCGCGGCCCTGGGCCTGGATGCAAAGAACCCGGCCATCGTGCTGCCCGAGGTCGACCTGGACAACGCGGTCAACGAATGCGTCACCGGCTCCTTGTCGTTCAACGGCCAACGCTGCACCGCACTGAAGATCCTGTTCGTCCACGAAGACGTGGTCGAAGGTTTTATCGAGAAATTCAACCGCAAGGTGCAAAGCCTGGTGCCGGGCATGCCCTGGGACAACGGCGTGGCGCTGACGCCCTTGCCGGAAGCCGGCAAGATCGACTACCTCAAGGCCCTGGTCGCCGACGCCCAGGACAAGGGCGCCAGGGTGATCAACCCCAATGGCGGCCAGACCCGTGCCTCGTTCTTCTATCCGGCGGTGCTGTACCCGGTGAATGCCGGGATGCGCGTGTACCAGGAAGAACAGTTCGGCCCGGTGGTGCCCATCGTGCCCTACCGTGACCTGGAAACCGTGATCGACTATGTGCTGGAGTCGGATTTCGGCCAGCAGTTGAGCATTTTCGGCACCGATTCCGCCCAGGTCGGCCGACTGGTGGACACCTTCGCCAACCAGGTCGGGCGGATCAATATCAATGCCCAATGCCAGCGCGGCCCGGACACCTACCCGTTCAACGGACGCAAGAACTCCGCCGAAGGGACGCTCTCGGTCCACGATGCCCTGCGGGTGTTTTCGATCCGCACCCTGGTGGCGACCAAATTCCAGGACAGCAACAAGGCGCTGATCAGCGATATCATCCGTAACCGCGAGTCGAGCTTCCTGACTACCGATTACATCTTCTGACGCCACCCAAACGAGGGGGGAACAAACGAAACCTGCAGGAGCCGGCTTGCTGGCGCCTACAAGGGCATGTCGATTTTTTATGCCTGGCCCATAGGGCTGCCGGGCGCTCTGATCTATCATTGCACCTCAGGCTGCCCGGGCCCGCCATTACTCTCATAAGAAATCCATGCCACGCATCGACCTCCGCCGATTGATCCTGTTGCTGTCGCTTTCCGCCGTCACCCTGACGGCCGGCAATCTTTTCTTCGCCAGCTACCAGACCCAGCGCAACTTCCTGATGGAACAGACCCTGGAAGCCAATCGGATCTATGCCCTGAAGCTGGCCAACACCACCAACAACTTCCTCAAGTCGACCCAGCAACAACTGGCCTTCAGCGCCGGCCTGCTCCCGGCGATCTGGGACCAGCCGGAGCAACTGTGGCAGGAAGCGCACCGACTGCGTCGCCAGACCGGCAGCTTCAACTCGGTGATCGTCATCCGCGCGGATGGCAAGATCATCGCCTCGTCGCCCACCTCGATGAACCTGACCGGCACCTTTTCCGCCAGCGAAGGCTTTCGCCAGGCCAGCATGGCGCGCCAGCCCTATATTTCCAGCCCCTACGTCGGGGCCAACAACCACCTGATGATCCAGATCTCCCATCCGATCTTCGACGGCGACGGCAACTACCTGGGCTACCTGGGCGCCGGTATCTACCTCAACGAACCGAACATCCTGCACTCACTGCTGGGCGAACAATATTACCGTGACGGCTCCTATCTCTATGTGGTCGACCCCCAGGGCCAGTTGATCTATCACCAGGACCCCGAGCGCGTCGGCGACGTGATCAAGGGCAACCCGGCCATCGACGCGGTGATCGCCGGCGAGACCGGCAGCCTGAGGTTGAAAAACTCCAAGGGCGTCGACATGCTCACCGGCTATGCCCCGGTGCCGCGAATCGGTTGGGGCGTGATCAGCCAGCGACCCACCTCCATCACCCTGGAGGGCCTGCAACGGCTGATGCTGGAAGTCGCCGGTTACGCCGTGCCGCTGTTGCTCCTGTCGCTGCTGGGCATCTGGTGGATTTCGACACTGATCAGCAAACCGCTCTGGCAACTGGCCAATACCACGCAGTATTGGGGCTCCTCCACCGCCGCCCAGTCGGTGAGCAAGGTCAAGGCCTGGTATTACGAGGCCGCGCAGTTGAAGAACACCATGCAGAAGGCGTTGATGTCGCTGCACCAGCAGTTGGGCAAGCTCAACCAGGAAAGCGTCACCGACCCGCTGACCGGTCTGACCAACCGACGCGGCCTGCAATTGATCCTCGACGACTGGGAAAGCCACCGCCAGCCGTTCTCGCTGATCGCCCTGGATATCGACCACTTCAAGCAGGTCAACGACAGCTACGGGCACAGCGCCGGCGACCTGGTGCTGCAACACCTGGCCCAACAGATCCGCCGCCACTCCCGGGAAAGCGACGTGCTCTGCCGCCAGGGCGGCGAGGAATTCCTCATGCTGCTGCCCTCCACTCCCGTGGCCCAGGCGGCACTGGTGGCCGAGCGATTGCGCGCGGCGATGGCCTATACCGAAAGCCCGAACGGCATTCCGGTGACCATCTCCCTGGGCGTGGCCAGTTGGCCCCAGGACCGCAAGAGCGTGGCCCAGGTGCTCAGGGAAGCGGATCAGGCCCTCTACCGGGCCAAGGATGGCGGGCGCAATCGCGTGGTGCGCAGCGATGACGAGCCCCCGCCGGATGCCCCGAACAGTTAGACTGACACCTCCCTGGCGACACGCATCGGACCGCCGTCCCAGGCCATGAACACCCGACGCTTTCGGGGATTTCTTTCGAGTTTGACCACCAGCATGACCTTCAACTTCGACACGCTGATCGACCGCCGCGACACTGGCAGCACCAAGTGGAGCCGCTACCCGGCCGACGTCCTGCCCATGTGGGTGGCCGATATGGACCTGCCGGTGGCGAACGCGATCACCGAGGCCCTGCACAAGCGCCTGGAACATCCGCAACTGGGTTACAGCGTGGCCCAGGACGCCCTGCGCCAGGCCATCATCGCCGACCTCTGGAGCAAGTACGCCTGGCGCGTGGAACCCCAGGAGCTGATTTTCCTGCCCGGTGTCGAGCCGGGTTTCAACATGGCGCTGCACGCCTTTGTGCAACCGGGCCAGAACGTTGTGGTGCAGACACCGAACTACCGTCCCCTGCGCCTGGCGCCAGGTCACTGGAACCTGCCGAAAGTCGAGCTGGAGTTCGAGCGCGATGCCCAAGGTGACTATGTCACGCCCTTCGGCGCCCTGCGTAACGCCTTGCAAGGCGGCGGCGCGCTGCTGTTGAGCAACCCGCACAACCCGCTGGGCAAGGTCTTCCCACGGGAAGAATTGCAGCAGGTGGCGGATATCTGCCTGGAACAGGGCGCACTGATCGTCAGCGACGAAATCCACGCCGACCTCTGCTTCGATGGCCGTCGCCATGTGCCGATCGCCTCCCTGAGTCCGGAGATCGCCCAGCGCACCATCACCCTGATGTCGGCGAGCAAGGCCTATAACATCGCCGGGCTGAAGACCGCTTACGCCATTGTCCAGGACCCGGCGGTACGCGAGCGTTTCAACGCCGCCCGTTCGGGGATGGTCGACAGCGTCAACGCCCTGGGGCTGGAGGCGACCTGCACGGCCTACACCGAGTGCGGAGGCTGGCTCGCAGGCTTGATGGAATACCTGCAGGCCAACCGCGACTACCTGCAACACGCGGTGGAAACCCGCTTGCCGGGCGTGCTCCTGCGTCCGGCCCAGGGTACTTACCTGGCCTGGCTGGATTGCAGCGCGTTGGGCCTTGCGGACCCGTACCAGTTTTTCCTGGAAGAGGCCAAGGTGGGCTTGAGCGCGGGGATCGAGTTCGGCGACGACGCGCAGCAGTTCGTGCGTTTGAACTTCGGTTGCCCGAGGGCATTGCTGGAGGAAGGTATCAGCCGGATGGAGCAGAGTCTGCGTCGGCGCTGAAAACACGATGCCGGCCTGCTACGGAAATGGGATCTTGAAGACACCACACAACCTGTAGGAGCCAGCTTGCTGGCGATGCGATCCGATGGTAGGCATCGCTGTCGCCTGGAAAACCGCTATCGCCAGCAAGCCGGCTCCTACAGGGACCGTGTTCAGACTTGGCTGAACGGGGTCAGGCCTGTTTTTTCAGGCGCGGTTTGGCCTTGGGGAAATACGGCTGCTTGACCAGCACCGTCGACGCGGGCTTCACGGCCTTCGTCGCAACCACCTCGACCGGCACCTCCCCACCAAACTCCGCGACATAAGCCGTCTGGCCACAACGCAGTCGATTGTTGATGGGAAACTCGTCCCCGTTGTCATAAATGTACGCATCCTTCATAGCCATCTCCTTTTCAACATAATTGGGCCGTACCGGCAAATCCCCGGCGGCTTCAAAAACATTGAGCGTAGTCGACCGACGGCGACTCGCAGGCTCTGGTGCAAGGTTCCGACGAATGACCGCCTGGTCACGAAATTTTTATTTTCCTGGCCAGGCTTTCACACGGATTTCACTTCTGCGCGCCTAGGATGGGCTCACTCCTCGTTTCAATCCCATTGGACTCGCCTTCGTTGCGGGTCTTTTTTTGCCCGCGCAACCGGTCGAACCACAGGTAGACCACCGGCGTGGTGTAGAGCGTCAGCAGTTGCGACACCGCCAGCCCGCCGACGATGGCGATCCCCAGGGGCTGGCGCAATTCCGAACCCGCGCCGTGACCGAACGCCAGTGGCACGGCACCGAGCAGCGCCGCCAGCGAGGTCATCAGGATCGGCCGCAGGCGCAGCAGGCAGGCCTCGTGCACCGCTTCCCGCGGCGCCATGCCAGCGCGCTCGGCCTCCAGGGTGAAGTCGACGATCATGATCGCGTTCTTCTTGACGATACCGATCAGCAGGATGATCCCGATCATGCCCAGCACCGACAGGTCCTGCCCGCAGATGATCAACGCCAGCAAGGCGCCGAAGCCGGCCGAAGGCAAGGTGGAAATGATCGTCAGTGGGTGGATGGCGTTTTCATAGAGCACGCCGAGGACGATATAGACCGTCAGGATCGCCGCCAGGATCAGCCAGGGTTGCGACTTGAGCGAGTCCTTGAAGGCCTGTGCGGTGCCCTGGAAACTCCCCGACACCGTATCGGGCAGGCCCACCGCCAGCGAAGCCTTCTCGATGGCATTGACCGCGTCGCTCAGGGCCTGCCCGGGCGCCAGGTCGAACGACAGGGTAATGGCCGGGAACACGCCCTGGTGGTTGATGATGATCGGCGCCAGTTCGTTGCGGATACTCGCCAGCATGTCCAGCGGCACCATGCCCCCGGTGGTCGAACGCACATACAGGTGCTTGAGGGTGTCGATGGACATCTGCCAGCGCGGATCGAGTTCAAGAATGACGTGGTTCTGGTCCAGCTGGGTGAACATGGTCGCGATCTGCCGTTGGCCGAAGGCGTCATAGAGCACGTCGTCGATCGCCTGCACATTGACCCCCAACCGCGCCGCCGAGGGCCGGTCGATCACCAGGGTCGCCTGGGGTGCCGCACGCTGCTGGTCCGACGTCACGTTGCGTAATTGCGGCAACTGCTTGAGGCGGTCCAGCAACAAGCCGCTCCAGTGGTCCAGTTCCTGGCTGTCCGGGTCCTGCAAGGTGTACTGGTACTGGGTCTTGCTGGTCCGGCCACCGATCTGGATATCCTGGTTGGCCTGCAGGAACAGCTTGATGCCCTGGACCTTGTCGAGGGCCGGCTGCAAGCGCGCGATCACCTGCTGGGCGCTGGCCGTGCGCTGGTCGAACGGCTTGAGGTTGACCATCACCCGGCCCTGGCTGACCGTCGGGTTGGGGCCGATCCAGTAATAGGCCTTGGCCACCGCCGGGTCGGCGCTGACGATATCGGCCAGCAGCGCGACGCGCTGGCGCATGGCCTCCGGCGAGATGTCCGAGGCGGCTTCGGCAACGCCCTGGATCAGGCCGGTGTCCTGCTGCGGGAAAAAGCCCTTGGGGATATACAGGTAGAGCATCGCCGTGGCGACGAAGGTGGCGACCGCCACCGCCAGGGTCAGGCGCTGGTGATCGAGCACCCACTCCAGGCTGCGCCGGTAGCGCTCGTGAATCCGGTTGTAGACCGCCTCGCAGGCATCACCGAAACGGCTCGGACGCGAGTCGTGTTCCGGTTTGAGCAGCCAGGCGCAGAGCATCGGCGTCACGGTCAGGGAGACCACGCCGGACATCAGGATCGCCACGCTGACCGTCACCGCGAACTCACGCATCAGTCGCCCGACAATGCCGCCCATCAACAGGATCGGCAGGAACACCGCGATCAGCGACACGGTCATCGAGACAATGGTGAAACCCACCTCGCGCAGACCGTCCACCGCCGCCTGGATCCGCGACTTGCCCATCTCCAGGTGGCGGACGATGTTTTCCATGACCACGATGGCATCGTCCACCACGAAACCGACGGCAATCGCCAGGCCCATGATCGACAGGTTGTCCAGGCTGTAGCCCAGCAGGTACATCACCGCAAAGGTCGCCACCAGCGACAGCGGGATGGTCAGGGTCGGGATCAGGGTCGCGGTGGCCTTGCGCAGGAACACGAAGATCACCACGACCACCAGGGCGATGGACAGCAGCAAGGTGAACTGCACGTCGTTGACCGAGGCGTTGATGGTCTGGGTACGGTCGCCGACCACCTGGACCTGGACGTCCCGGGGCAAGGACGCGGTCAGGGCCGGCAGGCTGGCGCGGATATTGGCGATGGTCGACAGCACGTTGAAACCCGGCTGCTTGTGGATGTCGACGATCACCGTCGGCTGGCCGTCGATACCGGCCGCCTGCTGGGTGTCCTCGGCGCCATCGATGACCCGACCGAGATCGCCGAGCTTGATCGGCACCCCGGCCTTGTAGGCCACCACCTGCTCGCGATAGCCCTTGGGGTCGAGCAACTGGTCGGTGGCATCGAGGGTCACCGAGCGGTACTGGCCGTTGAGGTTGCCCTTGGGTTGATCGAGGGTGCTGAGGCCGACGATGCTGCGCACTTCTTCCAGGGTCAGGCCACGGGCTGCGAGGGCATCCGGATCGATCTGGATGCGCACCGCCGGCTTCTGTTCACCATGGAAATCCACCAGGCCGACGCCGGACATCTGCGACAGGCGCTGGGCCAGGTAGTTGTCGGCATAGCGGTCGAGCTCCGGCAAGGGCCGTGTCGGCGAGGTCAGGGCCAGGGACAGCACGGTGAACTCCGCCGGGTTGACCTTGTTGAAGGTCGGCGTGCTGGTCATGGTTTTCGGCAAGGTCGCGCTGGCAGTGTTGATCGCCGTCTGCACGTCCTGGGCCGCGCCGTCGATATTACGCGACAGGTCGAACTGCAGGACGATCTGGGTCTTGCCCGAGGAACTCGAAGAGGTCATCGAGGTGACCTGCGGCACGGCCGCGAACGCCCGCTCCAGCGGTGTCGCCACCGAGGTCGCCATGGTTTCGGCGCTGGCTCCGGAAAGCTTGGCGGTGACCTGGATGGTGGGGAAATCCACCGTCGGCAACGGTGCCACCGGCAGTTGGAAATAGGCGACGGTGCCCAGCAGCATCACCCCCAGGGCCAGCAGGCAAAGGCCGGTGCGGCGCTGGATCAGGCCAGCGAGCAGGCTCATCGCTTGCCTCCGGCGCTGCCGGTCAGCGCCAGCTCCGGGGCCGCCGGGTCCGACTCCAGGCTGACCGGCTTGACCTTGAGCCCAGGGGCAATCCGCGACTGGCCCTGGACCACCACCACTTCACCCGGCGCCAGGCCGTCCTTGATCCACTGTTGGCCGTCGACCACTGTCGCCGCCTTCACCTGCCGCGGTTCGACCCGCTGGTCGGCATTGACCACATAGACGAAGTCACCCTTCTGCCCTTGCTGCACGGCATTGGCCGGCACCACGGTGGCGGCCTTCTGGGTATTCACCAGCAGGCGCGCGCCCACCAGTTGGCCGGGCCAGAGTTGCTGGCCGCCGTTGTGGAATTGCGCCTTGAGCTGGATCTGCCCGCTGGCGGCAATCACCTGGCTGTCGATGAAATTCAGCGACCCGCTCGCCAACTGCTGACGGCCATCGCGACTCATGGCGAGCACCTGCAAGGGTGCCACGGCGTTTTCCTTGAGGATCCGCGCCAGATCGTCCTGGGACACCGAGAAGGCCACCGAGATCGGGTCCATCTGCGTCAGGGTCACCAAACCGGTGGCATCGGCACCGTGGACAATCGAACCGACGTCCAGCAGGCGTTGCCCGGTGCGACCGGTGAACGGCGCATCGATCCGGGTGAAGGCCAGTTGCAGGCGGGCATTCTCCAGCGCCGCCTGGTCGGCCTGGACCGTGGCCTGCTGGGCCGCCAGTTGCGCGCGATAAGTGTCGACATCCTGGGTCGGGCCGGCCTTGGCCGCCGCCAGCTTGCTGGCCCGATCGAGGTTGACCCGCAAGTTGGCCAACTGCGCCTGGTCCTTGCTGACCAGCGCCTGGGCCTGGGCCATTTGCGCCTGGTAGACCCTTGGGTCGATCTGCGCCAACTGGCTGCCGGCATTGACCATCTGGCCTTCGGTGAACAGGACTTTCTGCAATTCGCCGTCGACCCGCACCCGCACATTGACGGTATTCAGAGGCTGGACATTGCCGATGGCATCGATCCAGATCGGCAGGTCCTTCTGCCCCGCCGCCTGCATCACCACCGGGATGGCGCTATCCACGGGGGCTGCCGGTGCCGCCTGGGCCCGGTCGATCCATTGGCTCTTGATCAACAGCGAAGCACCGAGCATGGCCACGACCAGCAGGCCGAGGCGCAGACGACGGGGTTGGGATGGCGCCTGGGGTGAGAGCTTCATGGCTGAACGACCTGAGAGGGAGAAGAAGGAGTGGCGGCGGCCAGGGTGGGCACGCTGAAGTCGCCGCCAATGGCGCGAAACAGGCCGACGGCGGCCTGCAAATGCTGGAGGCGCACCTGCAACAGGCTGTCTTCGGCCTGGTACTGGGTGCGCTCGACCACCAGCAGCGTCTGGAAATCGGTGGAGCCGAGCCGGTAGCGAACCTGGGCCAGGCGCGCGGCCTCGCGGGCCGAGCCGACGGCCGCCTGGTCCAGGGCATAGGCCTGGTCCAGTTGTCGAGCGGCGCTGAGCTGGGTTTCCACGTCGCGCAGGGCTTCGATGATCGAGGCGCGATAGCTGGCGGTCAGTTCCTGCACATGGGCCTGGTCGGCGTGCAGTTGCCCGGTCAGTTGGCCGCCGCTGAATACCGGTTGGGTCAGGTTGCCGACGATGCTCCAGATATGCCCGCCGGCCAGGGTGTCGATACCGCCCAGCAGGTCCAGCGAGAGATTGGGCAGGAACGCCGCCCGGGCCACGCCGACGTCAAAGTTGGCCGACACCAGGCGGGCCTCGGCGGCCTGGATATCCGGACGCTGGCGCACCAGGCCGACGGGCAGGCCGACCTTGGGTTGCGGCACCTGGAGGGCGTCGAGCCCGGTCTGCTGGACCTTGAAACCTTCCGGTGGCACACCCACCAGCGTCGCCAGTTGGTACTGCGCTGCGTCGAGTTGCTGTTGCAACAACGGCACCGCGGCCTGGAAGGTTTGCTGGGCATTGCGCTGCTGTTCGACTTCCAGGCTCGACACCGCGCCCTGGCTGGCCTGCACCTGCACCAGGTCGAGGACCTGGCTGGCATCGGCGGCGATGGACTGGGCCAGGCGCACGCGGTCTTGCAGCGAGAGGACCTGGAAATAGGTGTCGGCGATGCTCGCACCGAGGGTCATGCGCAGGGTCTGGGCATCGAACTGGCTGGCGTTGGCCAGGGCCTGGGAGGAATCGGCGGTGGCGCGTTGTTTACCCCAGAAGTCCACTTCATAGGTGGCCTCGGCGAAGACGCTGGATTTTTTCGTGCTGCCGTAGTTGTTCTGCCGCTGATAGTTGCCGCCCAGGGACAGGTTGGGGTATTGCCCGGCACCGGCCACCTGGGCGATGGCCCGAGCCTGGTCGACCCGGCTCACGGCGGCCTTGAGGCTGTAGTTGTCGTTCAGGCCACGGGCGATCAGGCCATCGAGTTCGGCACTCTGGAACTCATGCCACCAAGGGCCGCCCGCCGCGTCGGCTGGGGTCGCGGACGGGTCCTTGGCCGACCATTGCGGGGCCAGGGGCAAGGCCGGCTGCTGGTAGCCCGGCACCAGCGAGCAACCGCCCAACAGCGTCAGGCCGGCCAAAGCCAGGGCGCGCAACAGTCGGCTTGGGGTATGAGGTGGATGAAAAGCCTCGAATCTCGGCGTGAGAAGCATCTACGGGATATCTCCAGAACCTGTGTGGCAGAGCCATCGATCAGATTCCGAAGCTATCAGGCGCAGGCCCGCGTCCCGTTCCTCCAAAGCTAAATTTTAGTTTAGGTAAATTCATCTTTACCCTACACCGGCTCTTCACCGTCCTGTAGCAATCGGTACCCGACCCCCGGCACGGTCTGGATCAGCGAATGGCTGAACCCGGCATCGAGTTTTCGGCGCAACCGATAGATGTGTTTATCGATCACGTTGTCGATGGGGTCGAAGTCATAGTCCCAGGCGCTCTCCAGCAACATGCCGCGGGTCACCACCTCATCGCAGTGGCGCATGAGCTTTTCCAGGATCAGCGACTCGCGCTGCTGCAAGGCAATGACCTGCCCTTCACGGGTGGCGGTGCGGGCGGCGCAGTCCAGTTGCAGGCTGCCGACCCGCAAGGTCCGCGACAGCCCCACCGCCGGGTCACGACCACGCTGCAAGGCTTCGAGCCGGGCGAGCACCTCGACAAAGGCATAGGGCTTGGCCAGGTAATCGTCACACCCGGCGCGCAAGCCTTCGACCCGCTGGGCAGTGGAGTCCAGGGCACTGAGCATCAGCACCGGCGTGCGCAAACCCTGGCGCCGCAGCGCCTGGACCAGCGCGAGACCGTCCAGTCCCGGCAGCTTGCGGTCGACGATCAAGGCGTCGTAGATCCCTTCCAGGGCCATGTCCAGGCCGCTGCGACCATCGTCGACGGTATCGGCGACATGTCCACTTTCGTTGAGACCGCGCACCAGATAACTGGCCGCCCGGGCATCATCCTCGACAACCAGAATTCTCACGGCCGGCTCCGCACTGACTCAGCTAAACTTTTTTTCATATTGACGCGACCTTTCAGATAAACCCGGTTTGGCACACTATGCCGGTCGACCAGCCAATCACGATTCACTGGCCAGCAGACTCCTCCGGGGTCCGTGCAAGACTACCACCCTCTCTCATTCTGCGAAGTGCCCATGACCCATGTTCTGGTCGTCGAGGACGACCCCGCCACCGCCCGGGAGATCGAAGCCGCCCTGCAAGACCACGGCTTCGACGTGACCCATGTCGATAATGGTCGGGAAGGCCTGGTGCGCGCCATCAGCGACAGCTACGACGTTATCGTCCTCGACCGCATGCTCCCCGGTGCCCTCGATGGCCTGGGCATGCTCACCGCCCTGCGCGCCTCGGGCATCGCCACGCCGGTGCTGATTCTCAGTGCCCTCAGCGCCCTGGACGAACGGGTTCGCGGCCTGCGGGCCGGCGGCGACGACTACCTGACCAAGCCCTTCGAATTTATCGAACTGACCGCCCGCCTCGATGCCCTGAGCCGCCGCCGGATCGCCCCCAGCGAGGAGCGGGTCAACCGCCTGCGGGTCGGCAACCTGGAACTGGACCTGCTCAAGCGTAGCGTCAAGCGCGGCGAACGGACGGTGGACCTGCTGCCCCGGGAATACGCCCTGCTCGAATACCTGGTGCAGCACGCCGAACAGGTGGTGACGCGGACCATGCTGTTCGAGGCGGTGTGGAACTACGCCTATGACGAACGTACCAATGTCATCGAAGTGCATATGGGCCGTTTGCGCCGAAAGGTCGATGGCGACGGTGAAGAACCGATGATCCACACCATTCGCGGGGCCGGCTATGTTCTCCGTTCACCTGCGTGAAATCCCCCGCACCATCAGTTTCCGCACGGCGCTGATGTCCCTGGCGCTGTTCAGTTGTTCGTTCCTTGCGCTGTTCGGTTATATCTATTGGCAAACCGCCGGCTACCTGATGGCCGAGGTCGATACCGCCCTCTATCGGCAGATCGACAACCGTAGCGCGCAGCCCGAAGACCTGCGCCTGGCGGAAATTCGCAAGCACTCCGACCAGGATATCGACGGTCGCCTGCCCCACGGCCTCTACGATGCCCAGGGCCAGCTGATTGCCGGGGCGGTCGGGAAAATGCCGGCCTTCAAGGGCTATGACAAACCCGCCGAATTCTCCTGGAAGCAGCCGCAAAAAAAGAACCGGCCGATCCGCTTCATCATGCATCGCCTGGACAATGGCCAGACCCTGATGGTGGCCCAGGATATCCATGACCTCAGCGAGTTCGACGAGTTGCTGGTCAACGCAATGGTCTCCGGCGGCTCTTTGCTGCTGGTGGTGGGACTGCTCGGGGCGGTCGGGCTGGGCTACGCGGCACGCCGGCGGCTGGATGTGCTGACCCGCTCCATCGAACGCATCGTCAAGGGCGACCTCAACGAACGCCTGCCGACCCGTGGCAATCGCGACGATATCGACCGGATCGCCACGGTGGTCAACCAGATGCTCGACGAGCTGGAGCGGCTGATGAGCGAGGTCAAGGGCGTCTGCGACGATATCGCCCACGACTTGCGCACGCCCCTCACCCGCCTGCTCGCGGGCCTGGAGCGCGCCCAACGCCGGCACCTGCGCGAAGACGAATACCAGGCGGCCATCGATAATGCCATCGAGGATGCCCAGGGTTTGCTGTCGACCTTCCGCGCCCTGTTGCGGATTTCCGAGATCGAGGCCAGTGCCCGCCGTAGCAGCTTTGCCGAGATCGACCTGAACCGCATCGCCGCCGATGCCGCCGAGTTTTTCGAGCCGCTGGCCGAGGAGCGTGGTATCGAGCTGACCTTGAATAACGCGCCGGCGCCGTGCCTGATCTTCGGCGATGCGCAGTTGCTGTTCGATGCCACTTGCAACCTGCTGGACAACGCCATCAAGTTTTCGCCGGACCACAGTCGGGTGCAGGTGGCGGTGATGGATACCCCGGAAAGGCGTGGGCTGTG
>Ga0302155_10000273_pt1 | contig 42489 bp, 35 predicted proteins | sample I_Bog_N3_1_FD_193508 | JGI IMG/M metagenome (GOLD analysis project Ga0302155, IMG submission 193508) | Peat permafrost microbial communities from Stordalen Mire near Abisko, Sweden - I_Bog_N3_1 | ecosystem: Environmental > Terrestrial > Soil > Wetlands > Peat | place: Sweden: Abisko, Stordalen...
GGCGCGGCTCACGTCCACGCCGATGACCTTGTGCCCCATCGAGGCGAAGCAGGCCGCCGACACCGAGCCCACGTATCCTAACCCAAAAACGCTAACCGACAAGCCCAAGCGATTTCTCCATAGATACCAACATAGATACCAACATCTTTTGATTCAATATATTACAAAAGCATTGTGAATCGTCGCCCGCATCGGTCCCGCGAAGCAAGCGTCGGCAAACCACTTCTATCTCACTCAAAACTCTGACGCCGATAAACCACCCCGCAATGCCATCCTACAGCAGCCCCCCTTGTCCCTGTCCGCGCCAACAATTGACAAAGTTACAGGGGTAATCGCGAGGTCCAGAGCGCCCTTTTCACCATGTAAGATAAGTGCACCTGTGGCTTCTCGATGGCAAAACAAGCTGGCCCGCGTTTCCCGCATGGACTGGGAAGAGCTTCGCGTGCGCGCCACACAGGAATTCCACAAGCACAGCGACCTTCTCCTGCACCGGATGGGCGTGCCTCAAGGGGCCACACGGCTGCGCGCAAGCTCCGCAACGCCGCCTCAATTCTTTTTTTCTAGCAAAGAATGCTCAGCCCGCGCCGAATTGTTGCGCCAACATTTGCCCGAAGAAGTGTCCGCCATTCTGCGCGACGCCGATGAGATCTGCGCCCATCGTTTTCGCCTGCTCGGTTATGAGAATCTCGACTTCGGCAGTGAAATCGACTGGCATCTCGACCCCGTGCATGGCAAGCGCGCTCCGCTCGATCCCTGGTGCAAAATCCCTTTTCTCGATTTCGCGGCGGTCGGCGACCACAAGGTCATTTGGGAATTGAACCGTCACCAGCATCTGGTGACGCTGGCCAAAGCGCAACTGCTGAGCGGCAATAAGAACGACAAGTGCGTTCGCGAACTCATCGCGCAATGGCGCAACTGGATCAACGCGAATCCCTACCCGCTCGGCATCAACTGGGGCAGTTCGCTCGAAGTCGCCTTCCGCAGTTTGTCCTGGATCTGGGTAGACCAGTTGCTGTCGGGAACGGCCGAGCACGAAGACCTTCACGCGGAATTGCTGCCGGCGCTCGCCTTTCACGGCCGTTATATCGAGCGCTATCTATCCACCTATTTTTCTCCGAACACGCATCTGTTGGGAGAAGCGGTTGCCCTGCTTTTTCTCGGAACTCTGTATCCCCAAATCCAAAGCGCCGCGCGCTGGAGAGAATCCGCCTGGAAAATTGTGCTGCACGAAGCGCAGCGCCAGGTGCGTCCCGATGGAGTGTACTTCGAGCAATCGCTCTATTACCACGTCTACGCGCTCGACTTCTTCCTCTATGCGCGCTTGCTCCAGGCGCGCAATGGATTCGAAATCCCCCCAGCCTACGACGCCGTGCTCCAACGAATGCTCGACGTCGTCGCCGCCCTCGCGCAGGCAGGCCCGGCCGAAGGCTTCGGCGACGATGACGGCGGCCGCCTGTGGAATCCGCGGCGCAACCGGACCGAGCACATGACCGACCCCCTGGCCTTAGGCGCGATGATCTATTCGCGCCCGTTCCCCGCCGCGCAATTGACCGAGGAAGCAATCTGGCTGTTTGGAAATCCAGCCGTGGATGCGCTCTCGAAAACACGCTCGCCCCAGCTAACATCCGCACCGCTCCGTTCGACTGCCTTTCCCGACGGCGGCCTTTACGTCCTGGCCGATTCCGATCCTTACCCGCAGGCGATTGTCGTCGATGCCGGTCCTCAAGGCGTGGGCCGCTCCGGACACGGACACGCCGACGCGCTGAGCCTGCGTCTCGTCATGGATGGACGGCGCTGGCTGGTGGACTCCGGGAGCGGCGTCTACATTTCGCAAGATCCCGCCGACCGCAACAATTTTCGCGGCACCAGCGCGCACAACACACTGCGCGTAGACGGGGCAGACCAGGCCGTTGCCGATGAACCGTTCTCCTGGACCAACATTCCAACCGTGCAAACGGAAAGCTGGATCGCCGGAAGAACCTTCACCTATTTTGCAGGTAGTCACAACGGATATGCGCGCCTGAAAGACCCTGTAGTTCATCGGCGGCACATTCTAAAGATCGCGGGCAGTGTGTACCTCGTGCGCGAAATCGCCCTCGGGCGAGGGGAACACCAACTCGACATACGATGGCATTTCGCGCCCGACTTGGAGGTTCAAGCCGTCAGCCCGGGACGGATCGAAATATCGAGACAAGGCGCTCAATCGGGTGAATCGCGGTTGAGCCTAATCGTGCCCGACGAAACCGTATGGCACGCCTCGACGCAAGTTACGAAAACTCTTCTCTCTCCCGCGTATGGCGCATCGCAGCCCGCTTCGCTCGTCCAATCCTCCGCGCGGCTATCGCTCCCGGCGGAAACCGCAACTGCGCTACTGCCCGGCACGGTCGAAATTCATCAGAACAACGATCCGCTGATCGGACCGCACATGGCCAGTGTCGGGCAGCCAGACGTGCAAGTGTACGAACTCGACTATCATGGCAAAAGCCATGCATTCTTTTTCGCACTCGGCAATGCCAATCAGTCGTGGAGTTTCGGCCCTTGGTCATCCGATGCGCGCCTACTCTACTGCCGCATCGCGAACGAAAGGCTCGAGCAATTGGTCGTAATCGCCGCAACCCACGTCGCCTGGCAAGGACAGCCGCTGTTGCAGTCGGCGCCATTTGAATTTTTCGAGTGGCGCAAACAGGATGCGTTGACCAATTCATCGCCCGGAAAATTGTCGGCTACGGCCCTGATTGAGGAATTGGCCAGCGGCTCGATTCCTTCATCTCCAACTCTAAATCGCAGTTCTTCGAGCCCGGGTCCTTCGAGTCAAGGTTCAGCGAGCCAGGGTTCACCGAATCAAGGTTCAGCGCCCTACGCAAAGACACACTAACGGACACACAAAATGTGCGGAATTGCCGGCATTCTCGAATTCGGACGCGACACCCGGGCCAACCCCGCCGCCTTGCGCGAAATGTGCCGCGCCATTACCCATCGCGGCCCCGACGACGAAGGCTTTTACACGGACGGCGCGGTCGGCATCGGCATGCGCCGCCTCAGCATCGTCGACGTTGCCGGCGGGCACCAGCCCATTTCAAACGAAGACGGCACCTTGTGGATCGTATTCAACGGCGAGATCTACAACCATCTTGCCTTGCGCGAGCAACTCATCGCCCGCGGCCATCGCTACAGCACCCACAGCGATACCGAAACCATCATCCACCTTTTCGAAGAATATGGCGCCGACTGCGTACAGCACCTGCGCGGCATGTTCGCCTTTGCCATCTGGAATCGAAATACGAAAACGCTCTTCATCGCCCGCGACCGTCTGGGCATCAAGCCGCTGTACTACAAGTTGTCGCCCGAGCGGCTCCTGTTCGGTTCCGAAATCAAAGCCGTGTTTGCGCACGGCGGAGTTCGTCCCGAGTTCAATCGTGCTGCGCTGCCCGAATATCTGGCGTTCGGCTATTTGTCGGCTGAGGAAAGTTGCTACAACGGAATCCTCAAGCTGCTTCCCGGACACACCATGACCGTGGCTCCGGATGGCACAGCGAATATCCGGCAGTACTGGGACCTCGACGCGTCGACGACCCACGAATCGCGCGACGAAAATCACTACGTCCAGAGCTACCGTGAGTTACTGGAGGGCGCCGTCCAGAGCCACCTGATGAGCGACGTGCCCTTGGGCGTGTTCCTGAGCGGCGGTGTGGATTCAAGCGCGGTGGCCGCGCTCATGACAAAATTGCGGCGCGAGTCGGTCGAAACTTTTTCCGTCGGCTACACTGAACAGACCTACAGCGAACTGCCCTTTGCTCGCACCGTATCGGACCACATTCACTCCCGGCATCATGAAGTCTTCGTCAGTGAAGACGATTTTTTTGGATCGCTGCCGCATCTGATCTGGCACGAAGACGAGCCCATCGTGTGGCCATCGAGCGTCTCTCTCTACTTTGTCGCCCGTCTGGCCCGCGAACGCGTAACCGTAGTTCTGACCGGAGAAGGCGCCGATGAAACCCTGGCCGGTTACACTCGTTACGCCTTCACGTTGAAGAACGCCGCCATGGATCGCGCCTATCGCAGCATGGTCCCGAGCTTTGCGCGCCGCGGGTTGCGCGACGCCATCGCAACCTCTTCCCTGCTCTCCGCAACCCTGCGCCGCAAGCTCGAACACACGTTTCTCGCCAAAGATGGAAACTCCTGGGCTTCTTTCTACTTCGATAATTTCTTTTCCGCCTTCGGCGCAGCCGAACAGAACGGATTGCTAACTGCTGATTTCGCGCAGGAAGCCGCGCCCAGCACGGCATACAACAACGTCCTAGCCTTTTGGGAGCATTCTTCGGGCGAAATGCTGCAACGGCTGCTCTACACCGACATCAAAACCTACCTCGTCGAACTGCTCATGAAGCAGGACAACATGAGCATGGCCGCTTCCATCGAAAGCCGTGTGCCGTTTCTCGATCATGTGCTGGTTGAATTCGCCACGCGAATTCCTCGCGAGGCTCAGATTCAGGGACTGGCCGGCAAAGGGGTTCTTAAAAAAGCTGTGCAAGATCTCTTGCCGCACTCCATTCTGTACCGGCCCAAGCTCGGATTTCCCACCCCGTGGAGCGGTTGGCTCGCCGGCCCCCGGCTAGAAACAATCCGCGCCATGCTGCTGGAGCCGCGCAGCCTGAATCGTGGATACTTCCGGCGGGAAGCGATTGAGAAGCTGTTCGACGAACATCGCGCCAAGCATCGCGACAACTACGATCGTATCTGGCGGTTGCTCAATCTTGAGTTGTGGCATCGCGTCTGTCTCGAAGGCGAGTCTCACGCGGAAATTGGCGAACCGGCACAAAGAATGGCGTCGACGCGCTAGTGTACTGAGTCCGACAGAACCCATGAACCATTATGGCCGCGAAGTGTCACGGGGAGTTGTGGTTTCGAGGCTTTCCTTCGTGTACCTTCGTGGCCTTGGTGGTGAGCGGTTTCGCAAACTGAGCCACTCCCGAAACTAAAGATCAGTTGCAAAGCAGGCCCAGTAACACTAAAGTACGTCGAGAGTAAAAGCGCGCCGCCGCGCGATCATCCGCACGCGGTATCCGCGGATCGCAAGCATCGGTTGGAAAGGATACGGAATTGAAGATCTCGCAAAAAGGTCTCTACGCGCTGGAAGCGTTAATGACCCTCGGCCGCCGCTACGGAACTGCAACCGTCAAGATTCGGGACATCGCCATCGATAGCGACCTGCCGGAAAAGTTCCTGGAGTTGATTCTGTTGGAACTCAAGAACGCCCGCATCGTCGAAAGCGTTCGCGGCGCCAAGGGCGGCTATCGTCTGCGCCGTGCGCCCGCCGAGATCAAACTCAGCGAGATCATTCGCCTGATTGACGGCCCACTGGCGCCCTTCGGCGACGCCGATCAACTCCGCGGCCTCATCACCACCGACCCCGATCATCGCGCCCTCTATAGCGTTTTCCTGGAAGTGCGCGACGCCGCCGCCAAGATTTTGGATAGCACTTCCGTCGCTGACATCGCCGGCCCGCCGCAGAAGCACCCGAAGCCGCCCAGCGCGCGAACCAGCCCGCGACCAAAGAAGAAGTCGTAAGAACGTTACGCCAGAACTGCCTCGTACTCACCGTACGCGCCCTTGAAATCGGTGATCTCGTGGTTGGCCTCGAAGTGCCAGATCCGGGTCGCGACCTCATCGATCAAATCTTCGTCATGCGTAACCAGCAGCACGGTTCCCTGGTAGCGTTGCAGCGAAATGTTGAGCGCGTTGATCGATTCCAGATCCAGATGGTTGGTCGGCTCGTCCAGCACCAGCAGGTTCGGCTTCTGCAGCATCAGTTTGCAGAACAGCAGCCTCGCCGCTTCTCCGCCGGAGAGTATGTCGGTCCGCTTCTCCGCGTCATCGCGCGGAAACAGCATCTGCCCCAGGATGCCGCGAATCTCCTCGGTCGAAGCCGCTGGATCCCACTGATGGAGCCACTCCAAAACCTTGATCCCCGGTTCGATCAGCGCCTTATGATCCTGCGCGAAATATCCCACCGCCGCCTCGTGACCCCAGATGACTTTCCCGCTGTCCACAAACGGTCCGTCGTAGCCGCTCGTTTTGCGCAATTCCGCTTCCGATGTCGTCGGCGAGTTCGCCAGCAGCGCGTTCACCAGGGTGGTCTTGCCCGAGCCATTGCGCCCCATCAGCGCGATCTTCTCGCCGCGGATCACGCTCGCCGTGAAACCGGAAATCACCTTGGCGTCGCCGTACGCTTTCGAGATGCCTTCGATCTCAAGAATATGTTTGCCCGACGGCCGCTTCTGCTCGAACTTCAAGTACGGACGCTGAATGTTCGATTTCGCCAGTTCCGTCACCTGCAGCCGCTCGACTTCCTTGCGCCGCGACTGCACCTGGCTCGACCGCGTTCCGGCCGCAAAACGCGCGATGAACTCATTGAGCTGCGCTATCTTCTTTTCGCGTTGCGCGTTTTGCCCTTCAATCTGCGAGCGCACCTGCGTCTTGGCGATCACCATGTCGTCATACGTCCCCGTGTAAGTGATGATCGTCTCGTAATCGATGTCGGCGATGTGCGTGCAAATGCCGTTGAGAAAATGGCGGTCGTGCGAAATCACAATCAACACGCCCTCATACTGATTGAGAAAATTCTTCAGCCAATGGATCGAATCGAGATCCAAATGGTTCGTCGGTTCGTCGAGCAGCAGCGCCTGCGGATGCCCAAACAGCGCCTGCGCCAGCAGCACGCGCATCTTTTGCCCGCCCGGAATCTCCGACATTTTCCGCTCGTGCATCTCGTCGGGAATGTCGAGCCCCTGCAGCAGAATCGCCGCGTCCGTTTCGGCCGTATAGCCGTCTTCCTCGCCGACAATGCCTTCCAGTTCGCCGAGTTTCATCCCGTCGGCGTCGGTCATCTCATGCTTCGCGTAAATGAGTTCCCGCTCTTCGAGAGCCGCCCACAACCGCTTGTTCCCCATGATCACCGCGTCGATCACGCGATACTTATCGAACGCGAATTGGTCCTGGCTCAGCACGCCGAGCTTCCGCGGACGCACCACCGTTCCCTTCTGCGGCTCCAGTTCGCCCGTCAGAAGCTTCATGAACGTGGATTTCCCCGCGCCATTCGGCCCGGTCAGCCCGTAGCGTTTCCCCGGAACAAAGCCCGTGGATACTTCGTCAAACAAAATTTTAGCGCCGTAGCGCATGGAAACATTGCCAACTGAAATCATGATATTCAGGGAACTGCGGGAATCGATCCAATTCGGAAGAAAACGCAGCTACTGTAAATAGAATATCACGCCCGCCAAACAAGATCGCTTCCCTTCGTATACCTTCGTGCCCTTAGTGGTTACGCCTTTGACGTCTAAGTCCACACTCGAAGCGGCCCCAAACTGAAGATTCATGTTAGCCTTTTCAACGTGACGAACGATCCAAGCTCAACTCCCATCAACCTTCCAGCCATCGACCTTCCCGCTATGGCCCGACAAATCATGCTGGCAGCGGGTTTCGAACCCAATTTCCCGCCCGCAACCCAGCAGCAACTCGCCGACATCGCCGCTCATCCGCCCCAACTCACGCCCTCCGCCAAAGTGCCCGACCTGCGCAACCTGCTCTGGTCTTCGATCGACAACGACACCTCGAAAGATCTCGACCAGATCGAGGTCGCCGAGCGCTTGCCCAATGGCGACATCAAGGTCCTGATCGGCATCGCCGACGTGGATGCCTTTGTCCCCAAAGACACTCCCATCGATCAGCACGCGGCCCGCGAGACCACCAGCGTCTATACCGGCGTCAGCATTTTTCCCATGCTGCCCAACGCCCTCTCCACCGGCGCATCTTCCCTGCTCCCTGACGTGGACCGCCCCGCCGTGGTCACCGAATTCGTCGTCAACGCCAGCGGCGCGATCGGTTCCAGCAACGTGTATCGCGCCATCGTCCGCAACAAGGCTCAACTCACCTACAATGCCGTCGGAGCCTGGCTCGAAGCGACGGCCGCCGCTCCGCCAAAAGTCGCCGCGTCTCCCGATCTGCAAGCGCAGCTCAAACTTCAGGACGAAGCCGCGCAGGCGCTCAAAAAACTCCGCTACGAGCACGGCGCGCTGAACATCGACACCAACGAAGTCAACGCCATAATGCTCAATGCGCAGGTGATCGACGTCGTGAAGCAGCCCAAGAACCGCGCCACCGAACTGATCGAAGACTTCATGATCGCCGCCAACGGCGTGGTCGCGCGCCTCCTGCTCAAAGTGTCTTCTCTCCGCCGCATCGTAAAAACTCCCGCCCATTGGGATGGCATCGTGCGCCTCGCGTCCGCGCAGGGTGTCACTCTTCCCGCGCAAGCCGATTCCAAGGCTCTCAACGATTTTCTAGTGCAGCGCAAAGCCGCCGACCCAGACCACTTCGCCGACCTCTCGCTCGCCGTCATCAAGCTCATCGGACCCGGCGAATATGTGCTCGAGCGTCCCGGCGATCCCGAGCAAGGCCACTTCGGCCTCGCCGTGCAGGATTATACCCACTCCACCGCGCCCAACCGACGCTTCGCCGACGTGGTCACGCAAAGGCTGATCAAGGCTTTGCTCGATGGAAAACCCGGCCCCTACTCCGACACCGAACTAGCCGCCATCGCCACCAACTGCACAGCGAAAGGCGACGCCGCCCGCAAAGTCGAGCGCGAAATGTCCAAGCGCATGTCCGCCATAGCCATGAGCCATCGCGTCGGTGAAACCTTCGACGCCATCGTCACCGGAGTCACTCCAAAAGGAACCTTCGTCCGCGTAATGCAGCCGCACATCGAAGGACTGCTGGCGCAAGGAGCCCAAGGCTTGCACGTCGGCGACAAAATCCGCGCCAAACTCACCCGCACTGACGTGCAGCGCGGTTTTATTGACTTCGTGAAGGCCTAGAGCTGAAGCTGCTGACGCCCTCTTCTGTAACTGTTGAGAAATCCACTCATCACTCCCCAGTGTGACAAACAGCACTGCCGATTTCGCGATTAAATCATATACTCACGGGTTACCCGGCATCGCCGTGAAAGCCGGAAATCGGAATTTCTTAAATGAGGTCTTAAGGTATAAGAACGGCACAGCCATTGGCGGGACCAATAGCACCGTGTACACCACGCCCGTTCTATCCACCACGGATAACGGCGACCAGTTCTACGTCGTCGTCAGCGATAACTACAACCGGAGCGTTGCCAGCAACGTTGCCACGATCACCATTAAGGGAGTCAGCGGAACCTTCGTTAACACCGGAACACCCAACCTCGCACGCGATTGCCACACCGCCACTCTCTTGCAAAACGGTATGGTGCTGATCGCCGGCGGACGCAGCGGCAATAACACACTCTCATCTGCCGAGCTCTACGACCCGACCACGGGAACTTTCACTCTTACCGGTTCGCTCTTGACCGCGCGCTGCGACCATTCCGCCACCCTGCTGCAAAATGGCACCGTACTGATCGCGGGCGGATACTACGTCGGCAACGGTTTGCCTACCATCACCGCTTCCGAAATCTATGACCCAACCACCGGAACTTTTTCCGCCGCTGGGCCCCTCGGCACTGGACGCTATAGCCATAGCGCCACCCTTCTGGCAGACGGCCTAGTGCTGGTTGCGGGAGGGGTAAATAGTAACAATGGCTACAACTTTGTCACGCTCGCCAGCGCCGAACTCTACGACCCGGTCGCGGGAACTTTCTCTTACACTGGATCGCTCAACACCGCGCGTTCCGCCCCCGCTACATTGCTGAACAACCGGAAGGTGCTTGTGGCAGGGGGTGGCAGCATTGGCACGGGCGCTCCTTTCGGCTCTGCCGAGATTTATGACCCAACCGTGGAAACCTTCTCTTACACTGGATCTCTCATCACGGCACGGTCCGGAAACAGCCAGACGCTCCTACAAAACGGGCAGGTTCTCATCGCGGGTGGCGCGGGCGCCAACAGCGCTGCTATGTTCGGTGAACTGTATGATCCTTCCGCCGCGACATTCTCCGACACTGGCTCGCTCAATCTTGGACGATCCGATCAAACCGCAACACTGCTCGCAAGCGGTCAAGTGCTGCTTGTTGGCGGCGAGGTTGATGTGATTGCTCAGCAGCTACTCAACTCGTCGGAACTTTACGATCCGGCCTCAGGTGTGTTCATTCTCAACGCGCCAACAAACTCCATGCGTTTCTTCCTGTCGGCTACTCTTTTGAACAACGGGAGAGTTCTCATTACCGGCCAGGAAACTTCGGCAATCACTGTCACCCAGCCCGTTCCGTCCGAGCTATACGAGCCATAAATGGATGTTTGCCACAACGATGCCGACACTCACGCGACCAGCTTTTCGTCACAAACTTGCCGTACCCCCATCACAGACTTTTTGATCCACCCATCGCAATAATGGCCCTTGGTTGGGGCAGCGAAGCGCGTGCTCGTCAATCGACAGGTCTATCGCGCCGAAGGTGCTCCAGGTTCCCGTCCGCCCTTTGGGCGCTAACCTGGGCGCTGGCCTCCTAAATCACCTCTGCGTTCTTTGACAATTTGAGACGGTTTAGCGGCGCGACCATGTCAAGGCGAAGGTTTCTTCCCCTTGACACGATTTACCCCCCTCCGAGGGGTAGGAAATGCGACAAATCCCGTAAGTCCTTATTCCGTAATACTTTGATATAAGTGCTTTCGATTCAAAGACCGAGTCAAAAAATCACCGCTAACTCACTGATTCCATTAGACCCGGGGGGAGGGGGGTGGGGGTATCAGGTAGCACGATTATTCACTTGACGTAACGTGATATGCTAGACGATAGTTTTTCGTATCCTCCATTTCAAGTCCTAGAGGATGAAGAGAAGCCTCTGCGAATGACTGTCGGTATAGGTGCGCTCTGCGAGAATGGGCGCTGCGTGGTTCTGGGCAGCGACATGCGGGCGTCGTATCCGGGCAGTTCCATTGATCCGAATGATCTGATCGGCAAACAGTGGCACTACTCCCATATTCCACGTTTTGAGAACGTCACCTGTGCAATGGCCGGAAGGCTTGGCATCTGTAGTGATATTGCCGATGCGCTGGCGCGGAAGTTTGGGCAACTTTCCAAGAAAAAGAAGCGCATCCGTCACGAAGACCTAGCCAATGCCATTGACGCGGCTCGCTGGCAGGTATTGCACAAATGTTACGACTGGGCATTGAAAACTCGCTTCGACGTACCGTGGAATAAAATCTTGCGCGGCGAAGCAACACCGGAAGAGTTCACAATCCCAGAGGCGATTGCCGAAGCCCGCGTTATCTGTGACAACTACCAGTTTAAGGCAGAGCTAATTGTCTCCGGTTTCGTTGACGGAGACCCTGTGCTGTTTCGAGCAAGCGGCAAAGAAGAATTGCAATCAGATTCCACTCTGGGCGTCTACGTGATCGGCAGTCGGGGTGCACAAGCCGCGATGAACCACTTGAACAAGCGCGGGCAGACATTGATGCGCGGGTTACCCAGCACTCTGCTGCACATACATGAAGCAATGGAAGCCGCAAGGAAAGCAGACAGGGAGCACATTGGCCCGCCAGCGATCTATGCGGTCATCTCATTCGACAAGGGTCTATGGCGATTCGATCCGCAGTCGCATCTCTTGAAGGGTTGGGCTAAGGCGTACAAGAATCGCGAGGACACCTCCTCGCTTGAAACTGAACTCGCGACGGAACAGGTACGGATGGGATTGTTTAAATGGCCCGGACATGAGGGCGCAAGGGCGGCAGAATTCTCACGATCAGGTTGACTACTTTCGAATACCGAAATCGAAACCCTGTGGCTGAGTTCCGGTCGTGATTAGATATTCTCCCGGTTTCAGGTCGGCATCGGGCGAGACTTCCCAGTTGCCATCATCCCGCTTGGTTGCGGTCGCTGTTGTGGTTTTCTTGGAGTCGAAACCGCTGTGACCGCCGAGCATACTACCCGTGATTGTGCGGGCTTCTCTGTGGTCTGATTTTTCATCCAACCGAACGATTATCAAGTCGGTAGGCTGTTTCAGCGTTGGGCCGCAGAGCGTAAGGAGTGGAACTCCGCCAGTAAGCCCGCAGACAATACGAAACTGCGGGCGATTCGTTGACAACTGGACTGGCGAATGACTTCCGCGAAACGTCCAGAAGATGCTCACCTTTACCATGCTGTTCGATGATTGCGTGCCTGAATATGCCGCTGGGGTGAGTGCTGACAGCGTGCCGTTTTGATCCGAATAAATTCCAGGTGCTTGCGTTTGGCCGAAGGCCATAACATCCAAAGTCAAGATCACGAGTAGCAGCATTGCTAGCGGTTTCATAGCGCCAGAATTGTAACTCACAACCCGCCGAATGGCGGGTTTTCTATCGGAGGAAATATGGAAAACCTAATGCCAGTCGAAAGTCGCAAGAGCGGAGGTTGGACAATTACAACATGGGCGGACGGATCAAAGTCGTTTTCGGTTGACCCACAAAACGTAAGGGTTCTCAGAACTGCTCAACAAAGTCAGATGGAGGGGACTCTGGGAAAGCAATAACTTCTACGTCGTTACGTGTGTACTGTATGATCTCACGGCACTCAACGTTACTGCATCTCATTTTGAAAAACACTGGGCAGGAATCAGGAATGTCATATTCTTCGCGTCCATCGTGAACGCCTAGATATTTCAGCACCAGGATTGTTTTACAGCGCCCACATCTGACCGAGCAGTAAACGTGATTCACCGAGCCGCCATTTGCTTTTGCGAGTTTCATGCGGTTAGTCCTTAGAACGGAACCGCTTCGCTAGTCTGTTCTGCTGGCGGTTTCGCGGTCAAGTTATCGAACGTGAGTGTTGGCGCGGTAATCATGTGGCGCAGGGTGTCAATGAACAGATCGGAGCGGTTTCGGCGATTGAAGCGAAACTCCATCTCTTGCAGATAGGCGGGAAGATGTTTGGCGCTGATCTTGTGCCACGAGCCGATAATGCCGCGCTTCAAAAGAGAAAACGCGGATTCGACGGTGTTAGTCGAGATGCACGCGCCGTTCTCGTAGCGGGCGTATTCCTTGGCGTTGTGGTTGACGGTTTCGTGTTTCATGTCGCCAACAGCGGACTTGTAAGCGGGCAGTTCGTCCGTGATGATTACGTCCACATCGGTGCTGATGTTTTCTTGGATGTACTTTGCCAGCGTTCCCTTGCGGGCGTCCTCTGCATGGAAGAAACGCACATCACCGCCGCGCTGTCGAATGCCGATCACAACTTGTTTGGCATGACGTTCGCCGCGCCAACTGTGACCGTAGCCTCGCGACTTTCCGCCGACATAGGTTTCGTCCATTTCGACCGTACCGTCCAACATCGGGCGGTCTACTTCGTTCATGGCTGCTCGGATGCGATGGCAGAGATACCATGCAGTCTTGTAGGAGCCTTTATTGGTTCCCCAGATGGTGCGCTTGAGTTGTAGGGCGCTCATGCCCTTCTTGGCTTCGACTATCAAGAGGACAGCGGTAAACCATGTGGTCAGTGGCAAATGGGAATCGTTGAACACCGTGCCAGCGAGAACCGAGAAGTGGTACTCACACTCGGAACAGTCGAACTGCTTATTGGCTTTGATCCACGAGATTTTCTTTCCGTGGCACCGTGGGCATTCGACGCCAGCGGGCCAACGCAGCTTGACTAAAACTTCGCGGCATTTATCATCGGTGTTGAACAGGTTTTGTACGTCAAGGAGCGTCATGGCTAGACCTCGCAAGAAGAAAATGGGCCGACCGTTTGAGGATGTTCCACTTCGGAAACTGGTAAAGAGCGTCCGGCAGGATATCTACGATAAACTGGCAGAAATACCACCTGCTGAGGCTGCGCTGGATACTCGTAAACCGAAGAAACAGTAACGTTTGCCTTCATTGCTAGAACAGAATAGCATTTTCGCTGCGTTACGTCAAGTGAATAATCATGTCAGGTAGTAAACATGCTTCGCAAAATCCAAATCTCTTCCACATTTCATACCCAAAGAAGAAAGTTTATTTTCAGGCGGTGTTGCGGAGACTCAGCCGCTCTTCTTTTCCAGTTCAGCCCAGCGCGTATAGAGCGCATCCAGCGCATCCTGAGCCGAATCGAGGTCAGCTTGAGTGCTAACCAGAAGCGAAGCATTCGTAGCATTCGCTGGATCTTCCAGTTCCGCGCGTTTCCCTTGCACCAACTGCTCCGCTTCTTCCACGCGCAACTCGATCGTCGCATATTCTCGCGCTTCCAGATACGAGAGCTTCTTTTTTGCTGGAGCAGCCGACGCAGAACTGCCCGAAGTCAGCGAACCATGCGTCGTTGCAGCGTTTGGCGTTAGATCTGACTTCGAGCGCTGCGCCTGCCATTGCTCCCATTGCCCGTAATCGGCGAAAGTATCAGCTCCGCCTTTGCCGTTCAATCTTAGCACGATGCTAGAAACGCGATCGAGCATGTAGCGATCATGCGTTACCAGCACCAGCGATCCGGGGAAATCGATCAGGCTTTCTTCCAGGATTTCCAGCGTCGGAATGTCGAGGTCGTTGGTCGGTTCGTCGAGCAGAAGAATGTCAGCAGGCTGAAGCATAAGCTGCGCGATCAGCACGCGCGCCCGTTCGCCTCCGGAAAGACGTCCGACAGGTTGGCTGAGTTGCTCGCCCGTAAACAGGAATCTTGCGGCCCATCCAGCGACGTGAATGACACGATCGCGATAGACAACGGAATCGCCGTCGGGCGCGAGCGCGCGTCGCAGAGTCACATCGGGATCGAGCGTGCGAGTCTGGTCGAAGTAAACGATGCGCAGCCAATCAGCGCGGCGAATCTCGCCTCCAGTCGGAGCAAGGTCGCCCTGTAGCAAACGAAGCAGAGTGGTCTTGCCGCTGCCGTTCGGCCCCACCAAACCCACGCGCATTCCGGCCGTGAGGATGAAGTTGAGGCCTTCAAACAACGCGCGATCTCCCATGTTGCAGGTGACGTCCTGCAACTCGATCAGCCGTTTGGTCTTGCGATCAGTCGAGGAGAAATCAATCTGCGTGGCAGTGCTGCGCGTCCTCTGGTTCAAGTCGGCCAGTTCTCCCATCAGTTCGCCAGCCTTGCTGATGCGAGCTTTCGACTTGCGAGTCCGAGCCTTCGCACCGCGCCGCAGCCATTCGATCTCCCCGTGAACCAGATTCTCCAGCGCTTCCTGACGCTTGGATTGCGCGTGCAGGAATTCCTCTTTCTTCTCGAGAAACTGGCTGTAGTTGCCATGAACGCGAAGCGAACCATCGGGATAAATCCGATTGAGTTCGACCATGTCCGTAGTGACGTTCTCCAGGAAATAACGGTCATGGCTGACGATCACGCTGGCAAATGCCGCTCCCTCAAGCAGGTCTTCGAGCCACGTGATTCCGGGAAGATCGAGATGGTTGGTGGGCTCGTCGAGCAGCAGAATGTCGGGATGCTGCACCAGTGCCTCGACAATGGCCAACCGTTTCTGCCAGCCGCCCGATAACTCGGTCGCTTGCGCATCGAGATCTTCAAAGCCAGCGCGCCCGAGCGTTTCGGCAAAGCGCGCGCCGCGGTCTGTGCCCGTGACTCCGCAGCGATCAAGCGCAGCTTCGATCACCGAGCGCACGGTCGTTCCAGGTTCAAAGCGCGAGTCTTGCTCGACGCAGGCGAGGCGCGTCCGCTTGCGAAACGACACTTCCCCACTGTCGGCAGAGACCTCGCCAGCCAGAATTCGGAGCAGCGTGGATTTACCCGATCCGTTCGGACCGATGAGGCCGATGCGATCTCCGTCGGAAATGGTGAAGGAAACGCGCTGGAAGAGCGGGTTCGCTCCGAAGGCTTTGGTGATCTCCTGGGCGTTAACGATGGGCGACGATATGGGCGGCAATGCTTTGCGGTCTCCGGGATTTCGATGCTGTGTTTGAGAGTATCAGTTCGAAGGGACTCGCCGCTGAGCCTATTGCGCGATGACCTTGTCCTTTAGATCCTGCGCGGCTTGCGCCAGGTTTTCGGCCCGGCCCAGATCGCGCCAGTAGTATTCATCGGAGCGGAAAGCAAGGATTTGTTCCCCTTGAGCAGCGAGTCGCAGATACGAGGTTATGATGGAAAATGCTCCGACTTCAGTCAACATCGCAAGCAGACGAGGCGAGATTACGTGAATGCCCGAAAAAGCCAGCGCCTGAAACTGCTCAGCAGGTCGAGCGAGTTCAGGCTCCCCATCGCTCCCGGATCGCCGCCCGCAAAGCTGTCGCCGATCACCAAAGAGCAGGTATCGAGAGGTCCTGCGGTCTTGCACTGCAAGCGTTGCCAAGGCCTGATTTTCGCTGTGATCCTTCACCATGCGCCCAAGATCAATCGTACTCAGCACATCCACATTGTGAACAATGAATGCTTGTTCAGACTGGCTGGAGTTCCCGACAAAGAAATGAGCGGTTTTCTTCAGTCCTCCTCCCGTGTCGAGTAAATCCTCCTCGCGCGAAACTTCGATGTGCATGCCAAAGTTGTCGTTCGCTTTCAAGTACGCGACAACCATGTCGGCGAAGTGATGCACATTGACAATCGCCTCTCTGACGCCAAACGTGCGCAGGCGTGAGAGCGTGATCTCAAGCAACGTTCGGCCGTTGACTTCGACCAGCGCCTTGGGACGATTGTCGGTGAGCGGACGCAGGCGCGTGCCGAGGCCGGCGGCTAGAACCATTGCCTTCATGGATTCAGTTGCTCCTGCTCGCGATGACGCACCACCACTTCGACTCCGCCGGTGGCGCGTAGATGTTGCGCCAGTTGCTCGGCAAGATAGACGGAGCGATGCTGACCTCCGGTGCAGCCGAACGACACCATCAAATGTTTGAAGCCGCGACGTTGATAGGCACTCACGCTGGTATCGACCAGCGACACGGCACTGGCCAGAAACTGGTGCACGGTTTCTTGCCGATTCAGATATTCGATAACCGGCGCGTCTTTGCCGGTGAGGGATTTGAACTGCTCTTCGCGCCCAGGATTGGGCAGGCTGCGTCCATCAAAGACAAAGCCGCCGCCGTTTCCGGTCTCGTCCTTCGGCAGACCGCGGTGAAAGGAAAAACTGAAGATTCGCACGGTCAGCTTTTCCGTTCTTTCCGTCTTGGCGGTCAAGCCCTGCAATTTTTCGGAAGCCACGATGCTCTTGAAGGCTTCCGTCAGCGCCGGCAACGCGACGGGCAACTCCACATTGTGCAGCAGCCAGCGCAAATTGTTCAGCGCGTAGGGCACACTTTGCAAAAAATGCTCTTTCCGTTCGTAAAAACCGCGAAAGCCATAAGCGCCCATCGCCTGCATGATGCGGACATAGACATATGCGTAGTAAAACTGCATGAACACAGCACGATCGAGATCGAGGAAACCGCCCAGGGTGTCGAGGTAATGATCGAGCAATTGCTGGCGCAGGTCCGGCGGCAAGTCGGCCTTGGCGTCGTAAAGAAGAGACGCGATATCGTATTGCAGCGCCCCTTTGCGTCCGCCTTGATAGTCGAGGAAGAACGGCTGGTCTTCATTCAGAACCTTGCGCAACATGATGTTGCGGGACTGGAAATCGCGATAGAGAAAATATTCGCGGCTGGCGCTGAGCAGAAATTTCGTCAACCGGCTGAAATCATTCTCCAATGCCTGCTCGTTGAACGGAATGCCGGCGAGCCGCAGAAAATAATACTTGAAGTAGTTGAGATCCCACGCGATCGACTGGCGATCGAAGCTGGCACGCGGATAACACACTTTGTAGTTCAGGTCGCGACCGGCGTCAACCTGAAAGCGCGGCAGCAAGGCGACAACCTTGCGATACGCCGCAACGGCTTCGGAGGCGATGGTCCTGCCTTTCCGATGGCCGGAGAGAAACTCGAAAAGCGTGGTGTCGCCCAGGTCTTCTTCCAGGTAAGCGCCGTGGCTTAAATCCTCGCCATATATTTCTGGCACCGGCAGGCCGTGGCGGCGAAAGTGCCGAGAGAACTCCAGAAAAGCGACATTTTCTTCGCGAACGCCATAAAGAATGCCGATCGCGCTGCTCGTTCCGCCGCAAAACCGGATGATCTTGCGGCCCGAACCGCCGAGCTGTCCCTGTAGCGGCTCCGCGCGCTCGACCGGGCAGTGGAAATGCCGCTCAAAGAGTCTTTTCAAAACTTCCATGAAGGTTTGTCCCAGCGCTGCACTACCAGCCTAAGATAACATCGAGCGCCGGGGGCAGGCTCCCGCCGCCGGGGACGAAAGGATCGATCCGAACTCTCGGCATCCGGCGGATACCGCCGAAGGATTCGCAATGCGGAGCCCGTCTATCTATGATTGCCGGGCGTAGGATCGCGATGCTTTCTCGCTTTACCTGGGACGTCCTGCTGTGAGCAGCGGAACCCTGGGTTTTGCGGTATGATTCTCACCTCTTACCTCTTATCTTCAACGACGGAGGTTAACCACGGGGATGGGCCGGCGCCGTGAGCCTCGCAAAGAGATCCAGGCGCAGGTGCGCATCTTCGGCACCGACAGCAGTGGCAAGGTCTTCTCCGACAAAGCGGTTACGGTCAACGTCAGCCGAAATGGAGCGGAGTTGAGCGGCGTCCACCCGACACTCAACCTCGACGAGATCATTGGTTTGTCCTATGGCACGAACCGAGTTCACTTTCGCGTCAAGTGGGTGGGCGAGCCCGGCACAGCAAAAGAAGGCCACGTCGGTCTGCTCAACACTTCTCCCGAAAAACCTCTCTGGGACTTTCCACTACCGGTTCCTGCACCCGACACTCACGCGCTGCAAGTTGCGGACCACCGAAAGTACTCTCGTTTCAAGTGCCAGAATTCGGTGGAGCTTCATACCCAAGAAGGGGCTTCCTTCTGGGCATCGACTTCCGATCTCAGCGTCGGCGGATGTTTCATCGAAATGACGATCCCATTGCCAAAGGGGACAAAGCTGAAAATAGGCATGTGGATCGGAGAGACGAAGCTGTGGGCGGAGTGCGAGGTCGCCTACAGCTCACCGGGATTCGGAACGGGCATGAAATTCAGCAGAATTGCTGAACCGGATCTTGAGCGAATCCGGCAATTCCTCGCAACCCTGCCCAGAGAGGCCGCCTTGTAATGGCGTGAATTCTGGCAGACGATAGTCACTCCATCCACAAGGCTGAAAACATCCCCAGCCGTGGCATAGGCGAAACTGCTGGAGGATGTCTGGAACTATGCCTGTGGCTTGCTTTGCTTGCGAGCTCGGTTGAGTACCGATTGGATTGTGGTCGCCAAGCGGTCTGAACCCTTGTCGAGTTCCAGAGTCGATTTTTCGAAGTACGCGGCTGCGCCTTGGCCGATAAGTCTCTCCTCGTTCTGCTGCGACAGGCTGCTTAGAACGATTACTGGAATGTGCGTGGTGGCGGGGTTTTCCTTCAGCGCCTTGAGCACATCGGGGCCGCTAATTTTGGGAATCATCATGTCGAGCAAAACGATATCGGGCAGTTGCTCTTTGGCGATCCGCAACGCTTCCTCGCCGTCAGCGGCGGTGCTGACCAAGAATCCCGCTCTGGACAAAACCCTCTCGGTCATGACCCGGAGAAACTTGCTGTCCTCGACCAGCAGCACCTTCGATTTCGAAACGCCCACTCGGAATTCCCTCTTGAACTTCAAGAACGGAACTCAGTTTACACCCATCCTGCCCGTTCGCGACATTACCCACAAAAGCCAGAACAGGTGTTCTCTTCAGCCGACGGGAACAGCTCGGCTGGCAGAGATGCCCGAATGCCGGAGCGTCAAAGACGGGATGGCCTTCAATTAGGCGCGTTCCTTAATCCGCTAGATGACGGAGACACAGGCCACCCAGTGCCTGTGTAGGGTAAACGAACGAAAGCGCCCCAAACTCTAGTTAGAGTCGTGGAGCGCTATCGTTGAACAGCCCTCCCCCGAAGTCTGCTCACCACCAGCCTACGTTCTCACCCTCACCGTGGGAATGGCTCCTGTGTGCCATGTACCAGCACTGCCGGGCTAAGATCTCGTGCGGGTTGAACGATCCCATTCTCTTCTTCTCAATGTTTCTGGATCACTTTCGCGATGCGCTCAAAGGCCCAATCAATCTCCTGACGGGTGATAACGAGCGGTGGCGCGATGCGAATCACGCGGTCATGCGTCTCCTTGCACAAGATTCCTTCTTCTTTCAGCGCTTCGCAATAGGGACGCGCTGCGCTGTGGAGTTCGATGCCGATCCACATGCCCCGGCCGCGAACCTCTCTTAGATCGGGGCTGCACAAGGTCTGCAGCAGGGTCAGGAAATAGGCGCCAAGTTCGGCGGAGCGCTCCACCATTTTTTCTTCGATCAGGACGCGCAGCGCAGTCCGCGCGATGGCGCAGCCCATCGGATTGCCGCCGAAGGTGCTGCCGTGGTCACCGGGCTTGTAGACGCCGAGAATTTCTTTCGAGGCCAAAATTGCCGAGACGGGGTAGAAGCCTCCCGCGAGCGCTTTGCCGACAATCAACACATCGGGCATGATACCTTCGTGCATGTAGGCAAAGAGCTTGCCGGTGCGTCCGAGGCCGGACTGAATTTCGTCCGTCATCAGCAGCACGCGATTCTGACGGCAGATTTCGGCGGCTTCTTTCAGAAAGCCTGCCGGCGGAATGACGATTCCGGCTTCGCCTTGAATGGGCTCGACCAGGAAGGCGCAGGTGTTGGGCGTGATGGCTGCGCGAAGGGCTTGCGCATCGCCGAAGGGAATGACTTTGAATCCCGGAGTGAATGGGCCGAAGCCATCGCGATATTGTTCGTCAGTCGAGAAGCTGACGATGGTGACGGTGCGTCCATGGAAATTATTGGCGCAGACGATGATCTCGGCTTTGTCTTGCGGAATGCCCTTGATCTTGTAGCCCCACTTGCGCGCCGTCTTGATCGCGGTTTCGACGGCCTCGGCGCCTGAGTTCATGGGGAGCGCCATGTCGAAGCCAGTCAAGTCGTGGAGTTCCTTGTAGAGCAGCGGGAGTTGCTCGTTGCGGAATGCGCGCGAGGTAAGGGTGACTTTCCGCGCCTGCTCGTTGAGAGTTTGCAGAATCTTGGGGTGACAGTGCCCTTGGTTCACCGCGGAATACGCCGCCAGGCAATCGAGGTAGCGCTTGCCCTCGACGTCATACACCCAGACGCCTTCCGCGCGCTCGATGACTACGTCGAGGGGATGATAGTTGTGAGCTCCATATTCGTTTTCGAGTTCAACGAAATAATCGGTGCGCGTGGATTTTTCTATTAGTTCGGTGGTCATAACTTCCTTTCGCTAAGTCTGCTCACGCCCGTTCGAGTAGCTGTTTGGATGGTGAGTACGCAATTTTCCAACCCGCAAGGCAGCCAAGAATGCCACAGTTGGCGCATCGCTCACCAACGTAGAGCCAACGAACCTCACCATCTTCATACAGGGAAAAACCAACGCCGATGTTGGCGCTTGTAGAGCCGCACTCGATGCATTTCCACTGCTCAGGCGTTGCGTCAGACCAGTACTCCTCGCTATCACATATGAACTTCCCTATAGCGCAAGATGTGCACGTTCGCTTCGCGCAGCCCTCGTCATCATCCGCAAGAAGTTCAAACGTCTCGCCGCCGCATTTGCATTTTGCTGGACGGAACTCGTGAATGCAGTAATTGTCTGCAGAATAGGCCTCGAGATATTCCCTGAGGTCGTCAACACTCGTGCCAATCCACCACTTGCCAGATTTATCGATACTCATGTTGGCAATTGTAACTGCCGAAAAGTCACCATTTCGCCAGCAGTCGCCGGACAGCGTTCCTCTCGCTCCCTACCACCACGCACTCCCCGCCGCCGGTTCCTTGTCCAGAAGCATGGTCAACAGTGCCATCCGCACATAGAGGCCGTTCATGGCCTGGCGGAAATACATGGCTCTGGGATCGGCATCGACTGACTTATCTAACTCGACCGTGCGAGGCAACGGATGAAGAATGAGCGCGTCCGCCTTCATGCGCTGAACGACTTTCGAATCGATGGCATAGCGTCTGAGACCGTCCGCATCTCGCAGTCGCTCGGGCCGGATTCGCGTCTGGTAAACCACATCGACTTCGCCAATCACGCGGTCGATGTCCGACTCCAGTTCGTAGCGGACGCCGTGTTCGTCGAGATAATCCAGGATGTCCGGTTTCATCTGCATTTGCGGCGGGCTGACGAAAAACATCTTTACCCGATCAAACTTGGCCAGCAGATACGCCAGCGATCGCGCCGTACGGCCCTTGTCCAACTCGCCGATGATGGCCACACTAAGTCCATCCAGCGGTCGCTGCCGGTAAATAGTGTACAGGTCGAGCAAGGCCTGGGTCGGATGCTGTCCGCCATTCCCATCTCCCGCGTTGATCACCGGCGCTATCGAGACTTCTGCTGCCCGCCGCGCCCCATCTTCGGCAGTGTGCCGAATCACAATCACATCCGAATAGCCGCTGATGATGCGGATGGAATCTTCGACCTGCTCGCCCTCGATCTCAGAAGAGAAAGCACCCGCATTCTCGGTGGACAAAACGCGCCCGCCCAGCCGATGCATGGCCGCTTCAAACGAAAGCCGCGTACGCGTCGACGGCGCATAAAACAGCGCGGTCATGATGCGGTTCTGGTAGTCGAGCGTGCCGCCGCGGGCCACCACATGCTCCATGCCGCGCGAACGCTCGAACAACTCCATGAGCAAGGGGACCGTGAATTGCTGCGACTCGATGACGTGTTTCAGTGGCATACCGTCTCGCAACGCCGGTTCCGATGCCGGAGACTGGAGTGGGATGACATTCGGTTGTGGCATTAGCGTCCTCCCACCGGAAGTTCGAGCCCTGCTCTGCGCTCGATCTCCCCGCAGTCATGATCGGGGAACATATGCGTGCCGACGGATCCGATCACCGCCTGGCACAGATTTTCGCACGAAGTAATGATAGCTTCCTTGCCGCCGCTGCGCAGAAAGCGCAGCACGGATTCGACTTTTGGGCCCATGTTTCCGGGCGGGAAATGGCCGCTGCTTGCGTATTGTTGCAACTCCGCCGCTCCAACCTGTCGCAGCGGACGCTGCGCGGGTTTCTTGTAATCCAGATACACGTATTCGGTGTCGGTGGAGATGACAAACAGATCGACGCCGAGGCACGACGCCAGCAACGCGGAGGCGCGATCTTTGTCGATGACCGCCTCGACGCCTTGCAGTTGACCGTCCCTCCAGACCACCGGAATCCCTCCGCCTCCGCAGGCGATCACCAGCACGCCGTGCCCGACCAGATCTCGAATGACCTCCAGTTCGATGATGCCAACCGGATCGGGCGACGGAACCACGCGGCGGTAGCCGCGGGCGGCGTCCTCCACGATCTCCCATCCGAAAAGGCGTTTGCGTTCCTCGGCATCGGCATGGGAATAGAAAGGGCCGATCGGCTTGCTCGGATGCTGCATCGCGGGGTCGTTCGGCAACACCAGGCATTGCGTGAGAACCGTCGCCACCGGCACATGCAAGTCGGCCGACTGCAACTCGGTTTGCAACGCCTGCTGCAATAGATATCCGATCTCCCCTTGAGTCGATGCGTCACAGACGTCCAGCGGGAGGCCCGGCACCTGGCTTGCTCCTCGTTCCGACCGCAGAAGCGCCGCTCCCACTTGCGGGCCATTGCCATGGGTAAGCACAATCCGGTAACCGGCGCGGATCAGCCCGACGATCTGGGCGGCGGTCCGCTGGGCGTTTGCCCGCTGTTCGGCGATGGTTCCCTTTTCTCCCGCGCGAATCAGGGAGTTGCCGCCCACGGCAAGGAGGATGGTCTTCATAAGTAGTGGCTAGTAGCTAGTAGTTAGGGGCTGGCTTTGATTCCTTAGCTCCTAGCTGCTAGCCACTGCGCTCGGGCTTTGCAGACCATGTACGCATCCCGGTCAGCAGGCGCCCAACTTCGTCGATTCTCGACAGCAATTTAGAACAGGATTCCTGGCTTACGTAATCCAGGTTCTTTGCGATCTCGATTTGCATTTCAACCTCTGCCAATGAACCGCGCGCCACACCCACGAATTGATGGAACTCATTTCGTGAATTCCGCCCGTACCCTTCCGCAAGATTGCTTGGAACCGAAACGGCTGCCCGCCTGAGCTGACTTACTAGTCCGTACAACTCATCCTTTGGAAAGTCTCGGGTCATTCGATAGATCTCGGTCACCAGTTCCATGGCCTTCTGCCAGGCTACGAGGCCTCGATGCCCGCACGCGTTCACTGCAGTTGCCACGCGGTTCTCCTAACTCCTAGCCACTAGCCCCCGAGCACTATATGTGTGCCAACTCCTGCAACTCGACCAAACCCGGCAATTTGACGAACTCGCCTTTCATCAATTCCAGCATGATCGCCTTTTGCGAGTGCAGCCGGTTCTCCGCCTGCTGAAACACCAGCGACCGTGGCGAGTCGATGACATCGTCGGTAACTTCATCGCCACGGTGCGCCGGCAGGCAGTGCAAAAAGATCGCATCCGGCTTGGCGCGGCGGAACAGAGTCGCATCGACCTGGTACGGCAGGAAGATGTGTTTTCGCTTTTCCGCTTCGGCTTCTTTCCCCATGCTGGCCCAGACATCCGTGTAGATCACATCCGCGCCGGAGGCCGCTTCGTCGGGATCATTGGTTACCGTGCAAGTTCCGCCTGTCTCGACGGCACGCTTGCGCGCCCATGCCACCGAATGCGCGTCGAGTTCATATCCCGGAGGCGTAGCCACCCAAACGTGCGCTCCGACCTGCGCTCCGGCGAACATCAGCGAGCGTGCGACGTTGTTGCCGTCGCCGATGAATGCGATCTTCAGGCCGTCGAGATGCTGTTTCGCCTCCCAGATCGTGAGGTAATCGGCCATCGCCTGGCAGGGATGGCTGTAGTCGGTCAACCCATTAATGATGGGAATGCTCGCATACACTGCCATCTGCTCGACGATTTCGTGAGAGTAGGTGCGGATCATGATGCCTTGCACCATGCGTTCCAGGTTCTTGGCCACGTCGTACACCGACTCGCGTTTGCCCAGATTGATCTCGACCGGCGAGAGATAGAGCGAGAAGCCGCCCAGTTGCTGAATGCCGACATCAAAAGTCACCCTCGTGCGCAAGGATGGCTTCTCGAAGATCATGGCCAGGGTCTCGCCTCGAAGCGCACTGCCGTAGGCGCTTGGGTGCGCCTTGACCTGACGGCCTAGCGTGAGCAGGTACTGGATGTCGGACGGCGAAAAATCTCGAATCGAGAGAAAGTCTTTGCGATTCGCATTGCCATTCATCTTCCGCCTCCCGCCAGGGCTGGCTCGTGCTCCCGCACAAACGTGGCGAGCATTTCAGCCAGGCCGGGCTTGGTGAGTTCTTCGACTTCATAGGTCACGCGCAGATTGGGTCGATCGATTTTGATCACCCGCGCCAGGTCAATGGGAGTGGCGATCAGGACGAGATCGCAAGGAGTACGGCGGATGGTTTCCTCGAGTTCGTGCCGTTGGATCGCGCTGTAGCCCATGGCGGGCAAAAGGTTCGTGAGGTGGTTGAAACGCTCGAAGGTGCCGCGGATCGATCCCACGGCATACGGCCGCGGATCCACCAATTCCGCCGCCCCACATTGCCGCGCCGCCACCACCCCGGCCCCGTAGGGCATCTCGCCGTGAGTGAGCGTGGGGCCGTCCTCCACCACCAGCACGCGCTGTCCCTTCACCAGACTCGGTTCGGGAATGGAGACTCGGCAGGCCATCTCAAAAACCACTGCCTTCGGGTTGTGGAGCTTTATGTTCTGACGAACCGTCTCAATGTCGCGCTGCTCGGCTGTGTCGACCTTGTTAATCACGATCGCATCCGCGCGCCGCAGATTGACTTCGCCGGGGAAGTACGACAGTTCATGCCCGGGCCGGTGCGGATCGACCACCACGATTTCCAAATCGGAGACATAAAAAGAAGTGTCGTTGTTGCCGCCATCCCACAAAATGACGTCGGCTTCTTTTTCCGCCTGGCGGAGAATCTTTTCGTAATCCACCCCCGCGTAGACAACCGTCCCTTGGCTGATGTGCGGTTCATACTCTTCGCGTTCCTCGATCGTGCACTGTTGCAGATCGAGGTCCTTCAGGGTGGCAAATCGTTGCACGGCCTGCGCCGCCAGATCTCCGTAAGGCATGGGGTGGCGGATGACCACGGTCTTCCGACCTTGCCGGCGCAACTGCTCCGCAACCAGGCGCGACACCGGACTCTTGCCGCATCCAGTTCGCACCGCGCACACGGAAATGACGGGCACCGACGACTTGAGCTGCGTGTGAGCGGTTCCCAGAAGCCAGAAATCCACATCCGCAGCCACCGCGCGCGAGCCGAGATGCATCAGGTTCTGATGAGAGACATCGCTATAGGAGAAAACCGCTACGTCAATCCGGTGTTCGAGGATCAGGTTCTCCAGATCTTTCTCTTCGAAAATAGGAATGCCTTGCGGGTACAAACGCCCGGCAAGTTCCGGCGGATACCGGCGCCCGGCGATGTCGGGAATCTGCGTGGCGGTGAAAGCCACTACCTGGTATTCGGCATTATTGCGAAACAAGACGTTGAAGTTGTGGAAGTCCCGGCCTGCGGCTCCTAGAATCAAAACTCTCTTCATAGAGTGACCCTCCGGCGAAGAATGTTTACTGGTTATCCTCTCTCTTAGCGCCTTTGACGGCTGTACCGTTCATCACAGGTGAGGGTGACCTTTTGGCGCGACCAGGAGAGCCACGGATCGCTGATGCGAGCCGCCATAATGCTCGTTACGCCGAACACGAAATTTTGATTTTCCTATAGTTCGAGGTGGATGGCGTTGATGGCGACCACGCTAACCTTCCGCAGACTCGCATAGGCGCTGACTACTACTTTTCCGCTGGGCTTGAATGTGATTGCGCAGTCGAGCGTCGCCGGCATGTCCGAAAAACAGCCGCAGACGTGAGGAAGAACCTTTGGGACCCGGTACGATTCGTCGCCGATGGTCAGAATTGTCCCTTCCAGTCAGTTCACCTTCTGCTTGCCCACGAGGTGTGCTTGGACCAATCGGTCGACTTGTGCAGTTACTGCGCCTATCTGCTCATCTCTAGACTGACCCGCTCCGACAAGCAGCGTCGTTGACGAAATTGATGGCTTCACCTTTGAAGCATTGAAATCTTGCAACTCTCTGCTAATGCGACTTGCAATCACCGCAGACCCGTTCGCATCGGTACATGCAATAATGAGAAAGGTTCCAACCGGCTCTGCGTCACTCACCGAGGGCAAGAGCACATCCTGGCCAAGATGAATGCACCGCTCCAAAATCATCCGAATCTCAGGCACGACTCCGTGGGCCCAAACCACGTCCACCGCAATCAGGGTCACGAAACCAGCCTCCAGGTTGGGGACGGTGAAGATGTGGCTATACAGTCTAGCCAGCGAGAACACTGGCAACGTAAGGTAAAAAGTGCTGCCGTGCCCCAGATCGCTTTCGACCCAAATCTTCCCTCCCTGGCGTAACACCAAATCTCTCGAAATGAACAACCCTAGACCCAGGCCGCAGCGACTTGCTTGGGCAGTGCTCGTTACCTGCGCCAAGCGCTCGAAAACCATAGCGCAATTTTCAGGGCTGATTCCGCATCCCGTGTCGGACACTGATATACACAGAAAGCTGTCGTCTTCCGCAAAGAGTCGGCTATTGACGGTGATACTTCCACATTCCGGCGTGAACTTAATTCCATTATCGATCAGGTTGATAAGAACCTGCCGCAAACGAGCAGGATCGGCCCAAGCAAACGGAAAATCATGTGCAACGTCAGAGCGAAGGCTGATGTGTTTCGATGCCGCATTCGCACGGCATGTGATGAGCACGTCGGCAATCAGCTGGATCAGATTCACATGTTGAGGCTCTACCGCGAGTTTGTGCGTTTCGACGCGAGTGATGTCGAGAAGATCGTTGACCATCGTCTGGAGTTGCTTGACATTGTCTAACGCGAGGGTCAGGTGCTCGTGCTGTGCGGGAGTCAGATCACCAAGGAGGCCATCCAAAACATTGGTTGTAAAAAGATAGACCGCTGTCAGCGGCGTCCGGAGTTCGTGCGAGACGTGAGAAAGAAGTTCCTCCTGAAGGCGCGAGCGTTCCTGCCTAGCCTCTTCCAATACCACTACGATCTTTCTCCGCTCGGTCACGTCTTGCACGATAACGGCAAAGCCGCAACTCGGGCCTGAATTCGCCAACAATGCTGCGATGTTGACGTGAGCCCAGAACTTTTCGTGGTTTGCCCGGATGCGCCATCCCTCATCTTCCAGCCGCCCCACTCGCACAGCTTCGATCAACTGTTTCTCGGGCACGTGATTTTGGATGTCTTCCGACGTAAACATGCAAGAGAAATTCTGACCTACGATGTTTGCCTCAGAGTGGCCAAACATTCGGTCGGCTCCAACACTCCAACTGGTCACGCGCCCAGTGGGATCGACGGTAAAAAGCGCGTGGTCTCTGACACCGTCGACCAGTAAGCGGAAGTGTCCATTGGCCTGCGCCAGTTTCGCTTCGAGGATCGCACCATAACGTTGCTGGAGAAAAGCATGACCCAGAGCAAAGAGCAAATCGCCAGATGCCTGAAGGACGGAGATACTTACTGGACGCTGCATCCTCGCCACATGCCAAAGTGTCTGCGCCGAAATACCACACTCCTTTGCCACATGCTGCAGCGGTAGTGGTTCGGGATATCGGCAGAACACCTGCCCCGCAATAATGGCCCCTAAGCATTGCTTGCCCAATAAGAGAGGGACGGCGATGTGAGTCAGGCCAGCTTGGTCATGCGACATTGCCACTCCGCCGACTCTGAGTGCCCTAGCAACCGCAGTACAGGGCTGATCCGTGTTTATACAAAATGGGCAGCCGGTCCAATTAGGTGCGGCGTCATGAACAAGAGTCCAGACCGGCTGGGCATTGTGACATTTCCCCAATACGTGACCGTCGGTATCGGTGAGTGCGACCGCCGCCCTCATGGTTCGACCGTACGTCGTCAGAATTTCGCCCCAGGCGTCCAGATCTAGCAAATCGGCGCGCAGCCTGGGCGACAGATCCACTGCGTCACCTTTATCTGCGAGGCTATTCTCGATGGAGCTAGTTATCGGAATCGCAAGGGGCGGCAATTCGAATGAGTCAGTTCGTCCACGGCCCTGCGCCCTCATTGTCTATCCTGTATTGCTGTTGGGCCATTCATTTTCTTTGGGAGAGATAACCTAGTGGGGGCTCTACTCAAGAGACTGGAGTAGCTCTGCAGCGGCAAGGCTTGGTCTAGGTCTTTTTCTAGCGGTATGAGAGAAATCCCTCCTGGTCCGATCTCGAACTCGCGAGTTTCAAATGAATGTTTACTCCCTCGCGCCTTGACTACCGACATGCATCGGTGAAGCGAGTTGTTGATTTCCACCAAGCTCATCAGAATGAGGTTATCCACGATGGAGCTGACCGGGAAATCCGGCATATAAGATGAGATTCCCAGGAACTCCGGATTCTCATAATTGAAGAACGTAGTCATCAGCCGCTGCTTGCTATAGGCTACGATGGCGTGAAAGAAGTCTCTATAGACGCCGGTTTCTCCGATGGCAGTGCTATAACTTGTCATCCCATCGATTACCATTCGTTGTACGTCACGCTCTTCGATGAGTTGGACAATACGTGCATAGTGTGCATCAATATCCAACTCTTGAGGACTTTCGAACATGATCTGAATCGTTCCGTCGGCGATCTGCTCTTCGAGGTTGAGTCCCAGAGTCTGCGCATTACGGATGATTTGTGCTGGATGTTCATCCAAGGACACGAGCAATCCCCTCGTTCCTTGTTTTAGCGCTCCTTCCCGCAGAATTTGCGTTCCCAGCACGGTCTTTCCCACTCCCGAAACCCCAACCACCATCGTCGTGGAACCGTCAAAAATGCCGCCGCCAATAAGGGTATCTACAGCCTCAACCCCGATGACTGATCGCTTGGCACTGGAAGTGGGTTGTTGCACAGAACAGGGCCGCAAAGGCGCCTGGACCCGCCGAAACACCTCGAGGCCGTGACCCCCGGTGATACGCAGCGTATGCTCTCCGGGTTCATAATCCTGGCCTCGGCTTTTCACAATTTCCAAGGAGCGGCGAACACGGCGGTCGCGCCTTTCCCGATTCAACTGGATAACCGTATCGGCGAGAAAGTCGGTCGCTTCTACGGTAGAAACCGAGCAACTGGCGCAGCCACTCTCGATCGAAAACATTGTAGTAAGATTCTCCCTGTTCGACGACTCGATCAATTGCTGCAACAACTCGCGGAACGCACCACGTGGAGCGTCGATAACGCTCAGGGCAGGGTCTAACAATCCGATGCCATCCACGAAGATCCGCTGGGCACGAATCTCCTCGGCGGTTTCGAGCAGCAGACTGCTCGGCGAACGTAATTCCTGCTCGAACACCTGCGGACTTGTAAAGATGATTTGCAGCTTCCTCTGTTCCTGCATTTCATTCAGATCCCATCCGAATTCGGCGGCGTCTCGGATGAGCTTCTCGGGGCTTGTCTCAAACACCACGATCAGCCCAGGCTCGCCATACAAGGCAATCCCGCGATAGATAAATTCCACACCCATCAGAGTCTTTCCGCTTCCGGTCACGCCCCGCAGCAGAATCACATTGGTCCTTGGAATTCCTCCCAGCAGGATAGTGTCGAGACCCCTAATTCCCGTCTTAATCAGACCGCCTTCAGACATAAACAGTCCTTTCACTTATGCGATCGAGCTAATTGTTCTTTGTGGGCGACTCTATTTGGATGGGCATCAGGAGTTTCATCAACAGCAGCCTCCCGGCACGACTTCCCGACATACCGACGAGTTGTCGAATGCAGCGCCGCTGTTCGACAATCAACGAAGCGAATACTCTGTGAATACGTGTTCCCTGAGGTGGCCCTACACGCTCGATGAGCTCGCGGTTTTCGAGGTGGTCAAGCGCGGCGGCAACTAGCGTTTTTTCATAGCCGATAAGCCGTGCAATCCGGTCGGTGCTGGTGAGACATGGTCCGTGGCGGTATACGAATACGAACATATCCCACTCACTAAGCGAGGAAACGCCGATGGTTTCCAGACAACTGTGGAGTAGTATTTCGGAGTCCGTTCCACGCTCGATGATGAATGTTTCGTAGAACGGCACATCGCTCTCCTCCAACACTCATACCACGTGACGAAGGCGGAAATCTGTGCAAAAGGGAACAGGTCTACGATTTCGGCTGATTCCTAACAATTGGCGAAATCCATACCTACATTGTTAGCAAAGGGATGGCACAAACACTGCGGAATAAGCAAAACCCCATCGTGAATCGGCGGTGGCGGCCCATCGCTGGTGACTTAGCAGAGATTGCCAGCACGATCGGACTTGATGACGACCGATGTAATATCGTCATCCTGGAGATTGCCTTGCACAAACTCTCGTGTCGCATGGTAGATACCATCTGCAATATTCAACGCCGAATTGTGGCGGAGATTGCGAATCTGATCAAGCACGCGCTGGGTGCCAAATTCGTGGCCATCGGGCCTGGTGGACTCGGTGACCCCATCGGTTAGAAACACTGCGATCTCTCCTGGATTGAGGCTAATTGGCTCCTGCAGCGAGAACTTGCTCCCAGGAAATAGGCCGAGGGGCGGCCCGGTACTGTCCAGCGTGCATTTCACTTCGCCGGAGTCGAGGAATACCAGGCCCGGGACGTGGCCGGCGCTTGCGTATGACAGAGTGCGATGCCTGGGATTCAATCGCGCCAAAAAGAGGGTAACGAAGTGACCATGTTCGAGATCTTTCAGCAGCATTTTGTTGGCGTGAACCAGTATTTCGTCCAACTCCAACTGCATGGCGGCAAAGCAGCGCACATAGGCTCGAGTGAGCGCCATGACCAATGCGGAGCTGAAGCCATGACCTTTGGCATCGGCAACGGCAATCACAAGAGAGCCATCGGCCATGGAGATGAAATCGAAGTAGTCGCCGCCGGTTTCGTCGGCCGGGTAAACGGACGCGCCAATGTCAAAGCCCGATATCGCGGGTGGGGCGGCGTACAAGCGCTGCTGCACAGCACGAGCCAGGTGCAATTGGAATTCCTGCTCCTGCTTCTTCCGCGACTCGGTGATGTCTTGAGATACCGAGACAAAGTGAATCAGACGTCCGGTCTTGTCGCGCATCGACGTGATGGTTTGTTGGGCCCAATAGAGTTCACCAGTCTTTTTGCGATTGATGACCATTCCCTTAAATGGGAGACCCTGAGCAAGCCGCGCCCACATCTGCCGGTAAAACTCCGCATCGTGTAGGCCCGACTTAAGAATTCGCGGGGTCTTTCCCACGGCTTCCTCTCGGCCATAGCCGGACGTCACCTCGAAGGCTGGATTCACATATTGGATGACGCCTTGAGTATTGGTCAGTATCACGCTGTCGGCGGTCTGCTCCACAACCCGGGAAAGCAGGAGGGAGGATTGGATTGCCTCGCGGTTTGGCGCAAGATCACCAGACATCAGATACTCCCGCGAAAGCCGTTGTCTCTGGACACGCACTCCAGCGTCCCATGGTCACCTCTTTAGGTTCTACTCAGCAGTCGTGACGCTAAAGGAGAGAGGATGGCCCTGATTCACTTCAAAGCCTCCCAACACTAGAAGTGGTCTCATAAATAAGTCTGGATCACCTGAAACGCAAGAATTTACCACGCCCCACCTTATTTATGAGAACAGTTCTAGCTAGAGGTGAGCTTGCCGCACCCGTATGGTTGTTTACGACGGCAGAGCCACAGCTGGCAAGTTACTCGGAAGTGCTGCGCGGATCACAGCCAATAACTCGCGGTTGTCCGCAGGCTTCTGGAAGAAAGCGGTTGCTCCCGCCTGCAGCGTTTTCTGTTCGTTAAAGTCGGCGCTTCGGGCGGTTAGCACAACCACCGGAATGCTCGACAGAGTGTCGCTCTCTTGCAACCGCTTTAGAACCGCAAAGCCGTCTCCGGCTGGCAGTCCGAGGTCGAGAATAATAAGACCGGGGTGCTCCTTCTGCGCCATTGCAATCGCAGAATAGCCATCCGAGGCCGACACGGTGTCATAATCATTGGCCCGCAAACGTGTTCTGAGTCCATGCCTCAGGTTAGGGTCGTCGTCGACTATCAGGATTTTTGCTCGCTCCATTTGAATCCTCCATTTTCAAGATCACACCACGAGGCGGAGGCGTCAAGGTTCCCCGTGTGCATGAGGCTTCAGTAATTGATCCTTCGGTCCACAGCCAACACCGCGGTGGGGGAATTACGGCACAGTTGCGAGTTTGTGCTCACGGCGGGGAGACGTGTTTGGCCCAGGATCCTAGCGACCGGGGTTTGTGAAAAAACGAAGTCCGAAAGAATGCTTCCTGCGGACACATCCGCCTCGGCGGAGCCGGTATTGAAGCCAACGGCACCGCAGAAGCGCAACCGGGACTATGGCACGCCGAGCGCAACTGTCCGAGATGCGGCAAGAGATGGGAAGTCCCGAAGTACGAGGGCAGGATCAAGCACGATTTCAGACGGAGCGCGGCGCACGAAATGTGGAGGGCACGGTCTACTGTCGATGAGTTCATGGAAGTGACCGGCCATGCGACGGCTGCCATGTTCAAGCGGTATGCCGATCTATTCAGTGAGGACGAACGGAGAACGACGCAGCGGAAAGTACAGGAACGGCGACGCTTGTGGCGTGGGGCGTTATCAAACTAAAAACGGACAAAACGCGGACAAATCCAAGAAGGCCGCTTACTTGGTCGGCCCCAAGTCTATGATTGCGTTGGTTGCGGGGGGTGGATTTGAACCACCGACCTTTGGGTTATGAGTTCGAAGGGAAACTGATACAAAACAACTTACAAGCGCACGGATGACACCTAAGCACCTGTAAGTTCGCGCAAGAAACACACCCCAGTCCCTCGTTTAGTCCCTCGGTTTTCGTCCGGCCCGTTGGGATCAGCACCCGACCATCTATTCGCCGCCAGTTCTGGGCGAAGGGTGCCCGCGCAGTATAACGGCTTTCAATATTGTCACTATTACCACATGTGTGGTAGAGTTTTACCACATGCTTGACCTTCGCTCAAAGGCGCGCCAGCAACTGCTGGCCTATTACTTCACGAACCCCACGGCCCGTCACCACTTGCGGGACTTGGCGGAGCGCCTAAGCATCGATCCGTCTAACCTGTCGAAGGAGTTAGGACGCCTGGAGCGCGACGGCCTATTTCGGTCGGAAGTGAGTGGCCGCCAAAAGTATTTCCAACTGAACCGGGAGTATCCGCTTTTTGATGAAGTGCGCAAGATCATTGCGAAAACTATTGGTGCGGCACCCGTGATCGCACAATCCCTCAAGAGAATTGAGGGAATAGACGAGGCATACTTGTACGGTTCGTTTGCAAACAACCAGCAGGACACTGCCAGCGATATAGACGTGCTCGTGATCGGCTTCCCGCGTGAGGAAGTCTTAGCACAAGCCGTGCGAAAGCTTGAGCGGCAGCTCGGACGCGAAATCAACTACACCGTCCTCACGCCGAAGGAATTTGACTCGCGCCGCGCCCGGAACGATGCCTTTCTGGAAAATGTCTGGCACAATAAGCGTGTTTCGCTCATAAGTCCAAATGAAGAAGTTAAAGCCGCACACCGTTGACTGGGCACAGATTGAACGCTTTCTGACGAGCGCAGACAAGAAGCTCGCCTCGGCCCACAGAATTCTCGCGTTTGACGAGGAAGCTTGTCTTCAGCAAGCCTACGAAGCAATGCTGAAAGCTTCCCTCGGGTTCATGTTCAGCCATGGGTTTCGTGCGAGAAGTCAGCCTGGGCACCACATCGCCATCATCGATTTTGTGGGGTCGCGCATCGACAAGAAACATGCTGGTCTGCTAACTGTCTTTGATCGCCTACGCCGGAAGCGCAATATGGCCCTTTATGATGACACCGGATTTGTTTCTCACCATGAAGCCGAACAGGCGCTTCAATCCGCTGGCGACTACTTGAACGTGATCCGAGCTGATATCGCTGCCCGAAAGCCTTGAGTCAGGAAACCGCTGAAGGGAGCCCCGCACGTTTTTCAGGTCATGCTTTCGATGGCCACAGATGCGCTTCATGGAGCAGGCTGTCAAGGACGCTTGTGCAACTCCGCGCGCGCGGGGGAAAAACTAACTCCCCGCCGTGCTCGATCCCCTCCGCTTCGCTCCGGCCCTTGACAGCCGGCCCAATGAAGCCAACCCCGCTTTTCTATCGAAAGCGAATATTTTTCTACCCGACCTAGGGCCGTCTGCTGATTCGCCCCCGAGAAGCGCATTCACCTTAAATTCTAGACGGGTGAGGTTTCTCGTCCTAGGCCCACTTTAGTGGGGGAGAATCACTTAGTCAGAACCTTCCGCCAGCCGTTCAAGAGCAGACGGGGCGGCTGTGCGAGGCGCTGGTTGGCAAGGATACACTGCATTCAGCACCACTTGTCGGGTGCCCGAAAAGCGAGACAGCGTAAAATTACTTTTGGAACGACGTGATGAGCAATTTCGAGATTCTCGAAGGAAAACTCAGCTTCCTGCGCTCCTTCTACCAACTGACTACCGAACCGCTTCGGGAGATTATGAGAAAAATCGAGGCCAGCGAGGAACCTTTCGTCCCGAACGCCGACCCAGAACGCTATGACCAGCAGCCGTTCTTGGGTGAGTGGTTTGAAGCTGAGGAAGGTCTGGAGCTACAGCAGCAAGTCTGCCTCACGGTGCTGCAGCGGTCGTTCAAGGAGTTTCTCGATGGAACAGTTCTACAACATCGCGACTACGCCAACAACAAACCGAAAGTAAAGAACCATAATTGGTTCGCCGCCTACAAAACTTGGTTCCTGGTGGAAGTGGCCATGGACTGGGACAAGGCACCCGTTTCCCTCAGCACAATGGAAGAGTTGACACTCGCCCGCAATTGCGTTCAGCACGGCGGCGAGTCAGCAAACATTGGACCAAAGACGGGCCTCGTGAAGATGCAGAGTGACGACTATCACGCCAGATTCCCTGATGGTTTTTTTGCTAATGAGTTTGAGAAACTGCTTCGGAAGGGCTCAGCATTTCCTCAGCCTGTAAGAATCGAGTTGACTTCAGAGAAGCTGGCTGCTGCAATCGAAGAGGTGTTGGCATTTTGCAAATACATCGACGAACATCTGCCCGCGTCGTTCCTTTCGGAAAAGCAGGTCTAATATCTCAAACGCCGCGCCCGGTATAGTGGGGCGCAGACACCGTGATGGCATGGGAAACCTCCGAGTTATTCTGTTTCTTCAAGAATAGTATAGGTGTAGATTTCTTGAGCGGGGTTGACCGCGGTCGCCACGTTCGGATTGGTATGCGCACGAATAGAGTTCCGCCTACGGCGGGTGCTGCTGAGAGTTCCTCATGCAATCGGAGCGCGTACCCCTCTGGCGTTTTCAATACTTCAAATCGGCGCATCCTTCCACTGTTCTGGCGTTGGTAGTGGCCCAGCAAGGCACAAGGATGTCAATGGCAGCCACTGCTCTCGAATTGGGCGAACAGCGCCCGTCTTGCGGACTGACCAATACATTTCGGCTTATTCCGTTTGCTGCCCCGACAGAATCTTGAACTCAATCACCCAAAACAGCCGATCTAGGTTAATAAGAAATCCAAATTGATCACCATCTCTCGCCGCGCATTGGTCCCCTCGAAAACCAACTACGCAGGTAGTGAAGAGTTCACCCTGATAGGTCGCCAGCCGCGAACAGTCACCCGCAATTGTCCGCACATCACGTTCACTACCGATTTTTGTGTCCTCGCACGCGCCTGTATAGACATGCTTGCCTTGTTCGACGGTGACAACCCCATTAAGGTATGACCTCAAGCGCCAGTCATTGTTGTTTTCTGCTTGCGAAGAAAGCCTTACGCGATCATGTGTAGGGGCTGCTGATAGTTCCTCAGGTGCCTCTGTTGGCACTGGGCGAAATTCCGCTAGAACGTGGTAGCATCCGGCGTTGCGGAAACATATTGTGGAGCCTCCGTCCTTCACGGTACCAGCGTAATCCCTACCAGCGAAATCCCTTTCCGTCCTTGACCGCTTTGATTTCAGAAGGTACCAACGATCCCCACTTTGTACCGCAAAATATTCGTTTCGGCCAGTGGCTCCGAGGCAATCCAAAACTTCTGCGCTGCTATAAGAAAAATGGCAATCGGATGTGACCCCTTTGCCCGGAAGGACTATGTAGGCAGAGGAATTTGGCTGCGGACCGACGTGCATCCAACCTTCCACGGGCGGCACAAATGGGTCTGAAGCGACTTTCCGCTTCCACTGCGCCAGCATATCCGCCCGAACCTCCTCGATTTCTGCCTCATGCCGTGCTTTCTGAGCACGCGCTTCCGCATCAGCCTTCTCTTGCTGCAAGATGTGGTCAGGAACGACGGCAAGTGTGCATCTCTTATTGTGCTCTGTAATTTGAGCTAAGACTGCCGGCGGTAGGTTTTTGCGTTGCACCCCAACAATGGCGATAATGTTGCGCTTCAACGAATCGTATTCCTCGTCACAGTGATTGTTTTCTGCTTGCGCTGGAATGGTCGCCTCGGCTTTCTCATCAGCCTCCGGCTCATCGGGAAGAGCGCGGGCTTTTGACAATCTCGCCACAAGCATGGGTTTCACATCGTTAATGGGGATGGCAAAATTCAGGTTGTCTCCACCCACAAGATGAGAGGTCGTGATGCCGACCACTTCCCCTGCCATATTGAACAATGGACCGCCGCTGCTGCCGGGGGATATAGGCGCGGTGATCTGCACAAACTTGCCCCCTTCGTTCTCGTCTGTGCGGAACGCGCTGACAATGCCGTTTGATACCGTCGATTCGAGTGACAGGGGGTTCCCTATAGCAACGACTTCCTCTCCGACTTGGAGCCGATCAGAATCGCCGAGAGTTAATGTGCGAAAATCGGCCCCGTGCGCCTTGATGATAGCCACGTCGCGATTCTTGTCGGATGCAAGCACACCATCGACCGCAAAGAAAGTACCGTTAGGCAGTTTGACGACAGCAGAGCTGCCGTTCTTGATGACATGGTAGTTGGTAACGATGCGGCCATCTTTGCTTATGAGGAAACCGCTGCCTTGGGTGATAGGATGGCCATCCTTGTCGGACATGACTATGGAGACAATCGACCCATTCGCTTCTCGGGATATCGCTGGGATATCTAGATGGCGGCCCTTGTTGGAGCTTGGCGCGTTCTGTGCCGACATCGCCGCCACCAGCAACAGAACGGCTGCCATGTACTTCATGAATGAGGTCCCTTCGCACCGGGGGCGCAGACCTGCGTTCTCCCCCATTGAATTCCATCAGGGAATCGAGGACCGATCAACTTACGGAAGTTATCTTCGGCTTGCTGCCGCGAACCTGACGTAGCCACCAACCAGCGCCGCGTCGAGTGACTTCGGTCACTTTCGCAGTATGGACAAAGATGGGGATGATAGGGATCACAGCGCCCTATGTCGGAAAGTGTCCGTGGAGACAAGCCGTCAGATTCCGTCGGCAGATGGTGAGTGGTGAGAGAGAACAATATGAAGAAAGTTCTGTGTATTATCGGCGTCGCTTTTTGCGGACTCGCTAGTTTTCGAGCCTTGTGTGCGATGGTCGGGCTGCTCATTTATGCGGGGCTCAACACGGCGACTGTTGGGGCCTCGATGAAGGTCATGCAAAATATTGTTGTCCAGTTTGCAGTAGCGATGCTGTTTGGCGGATTTACGGTACTGTCGTGGAGGGGATTCAGGTCGTCGTCAACACCTAAAACGGTGGACAGACGGCTGATTGTCGCAGTCGCAGCGGTTGTTGCCCTGCTCGTCGGCTTCCTTACCTACACTGTCTTCTCTGCCAAAAGCACAAACACCGCTCAGTCTGTTCAGACTGTTCAGACCGTTCCGTCCGACACGTTCAACGAGCAGATGGCCGCTATCAATCGAGACTCTGACAAGCTGGACAACGAGTTTGATGCTTCAACATCTAAGACAAAGGTCACGAATCCGGAGGAAGCAGCAGCCTACTTGACCATGCTTGAGAACTATCACGCTGGGGTGGAAGACATATTCACTGTTAACGCCAGCGAAAAAGTGATCCGTTTCAGCCGGTTTAGGCCGGAGCCAGGGATCCAGTCGAGAGCCCCTGTTGGCGGGGACGCGGTAGGAACTCTACAACAGTTTCTAAATTGATTTCGCCTGCGCGCTTGCGAAGCTCGCGAGGCCTCGATTCTCCTCAGTGATTCATCCCCATGATTCCTGAGGAGTCGGCTTGATCCAGTCCCGCCGTTGTCCGTACTGCCAAAGTTCGTTTCTTCCCTCTGCTTATTGTGCTCAACAAAGCGTGTGCAGTCAGCCGGAGTGCCAACGTCGGCGCCGCAGCGATTATCACCGGAAGAAGCTGGCGACAGACCCGGAGTATTTCCAAGTGGTGCGCGACAGCCAGAAGCAGTGGTGGGCCGAACATCCCGGCTACCAGAAACAACACCGCCAGCAGAACCCGAAGCTGGTCGAGAGCAACCGTCAGCGTCAAAGACTGCGGGATCGGAAGCGTCGGGTTGAACTTCTTGTCAGGAACAACTTAGCTTTGGACTTAAAGCATTCAGCGTCAGAGGTTTGGCTGGTGGGCCCCAAGGTGCGCAAGCTTGATAGGAACAACTTAGCTTCCGCGCACGTCCTGATTTTGCCGTCACTTGGCCATTTGCCGGAGGACCGCGGGCCGTCTTGATAGGAACATCTCTATGGCTGGCGGACGCGGCTGGCTTTATACGGTTACAGCACAGTCATGCTGACCGCAGAACAAATCAACTCCATTCATCGCCTGCACTGGGCCGAGCACTGGTCGGTGCGCAAGATTGCCCGTCATCTTCACCTGGCACGCAGAACCATCTCCCAGTATCTGGTCACACCGGAGCGCAGCGCCGCTCGCCGGCAACGTGCCAGCAAACTGGATCCGTTCAAGTCCACCATTGCCGAGTGGCTGGAGCAAGACCCGAACGCCAGTGCCGTGGTGGTTGCGCAACGGCTTGGCCCGCTTGGCTTCACCGGTGGTCTGAGCATCTTGAAAGATTACTTACACGCGGTGCGAGCGCAGACCGCGGCCAAGCGTGCCTATGTGCGCATGGAGCCAGGGCCGGGGGAACGCTTCGAGATCGACTGGGGGCATTTCGGTGCCCTTCTCTACCAAGGTCACGCGCGCAAGCTCTATGCCTTCTGTCTGGTCGAATGTCACAGCCGCAAACTGTTTGTCGAGTTCACGCACAGTCAGAGTTTCGAGACCTTCGTGCGCTGTCACATCCACGCCTTCCAGTCGATGACAGGAATTGCACGGGAACTGTGGTTCGATAATCTGGCAACGGTTGTCGCTGAGCACGATGGCAACCTGGTGCGGTTTCATCCCCGCTTTCTGGCCTTCGCTCGCGAATACAGTTTCCTGCCTCGCGCTTGCCACGTGCGGGCGGCCTGGGAAAAAGGAAAAATCGAGAGAGCGGTGGGATATTTACGGCAGAACTTCTGGCCGCTGCGCACCTTTACCGATTTAACCGATGTCAACTCGCAGGTGCGCCGCTGGCTCGAACAGGTCGCTAACCAACGTCGCCATCGCGAAACCGGAGAGACTCCCGAGGCCCGCTTTCAGCCCGAGACTCTGCGAGCTCTACCTGTGATCGCGCCCGACTATCGGGACAGCGCCGAAGCTCTGGTCCACAAAGATCTCCGGCTATCGTTCGATGGCAACCGCTACTGTGTGCCGCCACGCTATGTCGGCCGTCACCTCACCATCAAGGCCGACGCTTCCGCGGTCACCATCTACGACCAGTATCAGGAGATCGCTTCCTACGCTCGCTGCTGGCAACGCGGACAGACTTTCGGCGCCGAGCGTTTTCAAAAAGAACTGTTGGCCCAGTTAGCAGCCGCGCAGCGCTCGGCCGAACAACAGCGCCTGGTTAGCTTGCTCGGTCCGGCCTCGGAATCTTACCTGCGTCGCCTGGCCGATACCGACCGCTCGCTGACCCGGCAAGTTCGAGAACTGCTCCACCTCATTCGTGAATATGGACCCGACGCCGTGGCGGCCGCGATAGCCCAGGCTCATGCTGCCGGTGCGTTTGGCGCTGATTACATCGCCAATCTTCTCCGTCAGCAACGAATGCGTCGCGACGTGCAGCCTCCTCTTCGTTTCCAAAACCCACAACTCAATGAACTGGCTACCGATCCACTGTCGTTGGCCGACTACGACTCTTTCATACTTCGTTCCAAAAAGGACTCCCATGACCTCACTGCAACAGAAACTGAATCAACTGAATCTGGCGACCATGAGCCAGCAACTGGATCAGATGCTGACTGACGCCACCGCCAAGAATCTCAGCCTTGCCCAAACTCTCGAAGCACTCGTCGATCGCGAGCTCGAGTCCCGTCACCAACGTTCCATCGAACGCCGCTTCAAGCTTTCCCGCTTGCAGAGCATGCCTTCGATCGATAGCTTCTCCTTTAACCATCACAAGTCGCGCTTACAGCTCAAGACCCGCATCCTTCGTCTGCTCGATCTCGACTTCCTGCAGAACGGCACCAGCGTGTGTCTCATCGGCAATCCCGGCGTAGGCAAAACGTACCTGGCCAAGATCATCGCCTGGCGCGCCTGTCAGGCCAACCAGCGCGTGCTATTCACTACCGCCATGGACATGCTCAACCATCTCCTGGCTTCTCAGGTGGATCATTCCCTGATTCGCAAACTCAAGATCTATACCGAACCTTCTTTGTTAGTGGTCGATGAACTAGGCTATCTTTCGCTCGATCAACAGACTTCCAACCTCTTCTATCAGGTCATCTCGACCCGCCATAGCAGTAAACGCAGCACGCTCATTACGACCAACACTGCCTTCTCCGACTGGGGCAACATCCTCTACAACACCACCATCGCTACTGCCATCGCCGATCGCCTGGTGGAAAACTCCGAGATCTTTCTCCTCGCAGGCGAAAGCCTTCGCAAAGGCAATAAGAGCCAGCCTTCCTCCGAATAATCACCTCGGTTGGCTCAGATCAGGCGCCGCTCTGTGGCGATATCCCGCACGGAGGAGTCCGTCGGGTAACCCCTCAACGGCGCTGCCGGCAGGGGCGCGGGAGCATCGCTCCCGCTCTCTGCTTTCCATCCTCACTCCTATGTTCAACTTCAGCGCCAATCATCTGCTCTTGCTTTCGCGTATGGAATACCGCACCTGTGTCGTGTTCCTCATGAAGGACGACTCCACCCGCCGGGTCTACCGCCTGTACGACTTCACCAAATCCCAAATCATCACGTCAGACCACTATTACTGCGTGTCGGGAAAGGTCAACAGCGCGGACAAACTCTACCTGGTTATCGAGTCGGTCAGGAGGGACACCACACACAGCCCGGACCCGCAGTTACGCCTCGAGTGGACGGCGCGGGAGAAGCGCTCTTGAACTAATCATTCGGCTGGGAAAAAACTCGCAATCGTGACTGCTTGTCTTCGTACGGCGGCCGCCGCATTCGTGTGCTCCGCGACCACCGGCAAGCTCTCTGGCTCACCTCTACACCGGCTAAACTGGCTCCCTTTTAAATCGGCGCTAACAGTCCTTGACGTATTGCGAGTCTGTGAAGATTTGCACACGAGTGACGCTGTCCCACGGACCACTCTCGCGAATCCATTT
>Ga0302155_10000279_pt1 | contig 42027 bp, 57 predicted proteins | sample I_Bog_N3_1_FD_193508 | JGI IMG/M metagenome (GOLD analysis project Ga0302155, IMG submission 193508) | Peat permafrost microbial communities from Stordalen Mire near Abisko, Sweden - I_Bog_N3_1 | ecosystem: Environmental > Terrestrial > Soil > Wetlands > Peat | place: Sweden: Abisko, Stordalen...
GGGGGGTGGGGGTTTGGGGGGGTGCGGGAGTGTCCAGTGAGGTCGAAATTGAGGGAATTTTTCAAAATTTATCTTGGTGCATTACAATAATTTTTCACTGCTCCACCTTTCCCCCCCCCACCCCCCCCCCCCCTTCACCCCCACCCATCCACTATACCCAACACGGGCAAGCCCCCCCCACCGTACAATGCTGGGCGGCGGGCGACAGGTTGGTGTTGGGCTTGCCCGTGTCGGCGTATGGTGTGCAATGGTATGGGAGCTGGCACACGGGGTGGCGGGCGCGCAATGATATGGGTTTGTCCGAGTGGTGGCAATGCGGGGGCTTATGGGTGTGTGATGTGAGGGGCGCGGATGGAATGGTGCATGGCTCACCACATCCCACACATTCCCCACACCCCCTACCACCCACCAAAACAACAGGCGCGACGAATACATATATATATAGTGCGCAAACTATTTTCAACCGATAGTGTTTTTTGTTGAAAATAGTTGTTGCGTTGTGTCGACTAATGCACTATAATTATTACATCGAGTGGGTAACAACACCGATGAACAGACGCTATCACGTGGTATCGTCTAACTTTTAAAGAGGTTCTACTATGACTACGAGCAAAAAAACCCCCGATATCCAATCGGACATTATGGGGACAATCCTGACCATTACGTTCTCAACCGGCCACTTCTTAGAAGTGGACGTGACGAAGCTCACGCCGGAAATGCAGGCACAGGCCATGTTACATGGGATGAAACAGAAGTTGGTGGATGCCGCCGCCATTGCCCGAGATACCACAACAGGAAGAGCGGTAACAATTGAAACTAAAATTGACGCGGTACGGGAGGTCTATGACCGCGTCGTCACGTGCGGCGTGTGGAATAAAGTTCGCGGGGATGGCAGTGGAAAAGGCAGCAAATCGTACCTATGTGAAGCATTGATGGAAATTACAGGAAAAACACGGGAATCCATAACCGCGTATATGGCTTCAAAAACTAAAGAAGACTTGAGCGCGCTCAAATCGACTCCCCGTATAGCTACGATTATCGCACGGATTGAGGCCGCAAAAGTCGATGGCGTTGATGTGGAAGGCTTGCTGGATGAGTTAGATAGCATCTAGACAGAATCGGTGGGGTAATACCCACTACAACATAGGATAGGAACCATACCATGCCAAATGACGAAACCTACACCAAAAGCGCACTCGGTATGTTGTGTATCGAGTGCACACTTGGCATACAACAGCTTCTGATTCGTATAGAGATAGCGATTGACCTATGTCGGGGGCAAGCGCGGGAGGGGAACCTATCCGCAATGATGGCTTTGCGGGAAGAGCTCTTGGAGGAGCTAAGAGGGATGCCACCACTATAAAATGGTGGCATAACATAGTCCACGCACCACCCCACACCAAACCCATGGCATAGCCCACGCACCCACGCACCATGGGATAGCCGTGGGCTTTTTTACGTCCATCCCCACCCACGCACCACGCCACATGACAGGGGAAACCATAGGAAACTCCACCAAATCCACGGGGTACCTATATGGAAACTATAGGGAAATAAACTGTCAACTATGCCCTACCCAGTGCACGCGGCTCATGGCATAATTCAATTCATGGCGAATTACAACCGAGTAACCCGCCGGAGAAACTCCCCCCTAAACCCACTAAAAAGGCCGTCACTATGTGTAACACTCCCCAACCTACTACCCCCCACGCCACCCCACCATCACCCCCCATAGACTCACCTACTGTCCCAACCACTGCCACGCTCTATTTCGCCTTAGAGGTTGACCGCTATAAAGCCATGAATGCACCTGAAATATGCAATGCCCTATTTTGTGCATGGGCGCGCTCCCATCTCAAGCTCGAAGGCAGCGATCTTGAGCTACTACAGTCCCTAACCCCGCACTTCTTTATCTGGCAAGCAGCTTGGAAAGCAAAATCATGAACAACATCAAACGACCTGAGACCTCCCGTTTCCTCCAATCACCTGACATGCGGGAAGCTCAACAACGACTGTGGGAGGCCTCCTTGTCCCATAACCACTTGGACACCGCGCACCTCTCCACTGCCTTGTGGTACATTGAACGGGAGCTGAAGCATCGTCGTTCGCTCTCACAGCTCCAAAATGGCACTCGTAGCCTTGAGGAAGTCCTAGCCGACACCCCCCACAGCTTCCCCGTCCCTGCCCCAACACCACCTGAAGGGTCAAAATGCCAAGAACTTCCAGAGTAGCCGCCTACGGCGCTGAGTATGAGCAGCTTACCCTCCTTGCCTTCAGTGCCGAAGGGGAAAAAGCCTTCACTTTCAGCAGCGCATCCCTAGCCAACAGTATGAAGGGGAAAGTTTATGCCTATTGGCGTGCCCTTCGCACTGAGAACCTCCGCCCTGACCTCATTGAAAAGTCTAATCAGCTATCCATGCGCGTTGATGTCACCTCCTTGGTGTTCTTTCGTCGTGAGGATAGCTGGGATGCCAAGCTCCTCCGTGACGCTATGGGGCTGGAAAAAGGGTTTGCTGATACACTTGGTGAGGGTGTATTGGTTGCTAAGTCTCCCACAGACCTCCTTGTTGACCGCCTAGAAGCACTCCGTGGGAAGTCCCGCAGTACATAAAATTTAGATTGACATACTGGAGAGGGTACGTCATACTACATTCATGCGATGAAAAAAGCAGAGCCGGTCAGGAGTGACCGCAGGGCATACCAGTAAGCACCCGATTAAATGCTTACATACACTAAGTTGGAGATATAAAATGGCACGTGCAGAAACTCAGTATAATACAGTAACAATGTTGGATGGTCGTATCGTGGAATTCGCTGGCAAACGTAAGATGTTAAAGTCAAGCATCTTCAACCATGATGGCTCTGTCCAAGTTCGTGTTGATTTTGTCAATGGCGAGTCCCGTCTGTTGACTTTACGTGACGACATGCTGTCACGCTACGCTGCCCACGGCGCAGAGCAAAAATTAGGTGATGAAATTGCTGGTCTGGACGACATTGATGACTGCGTTCTGGCCTTGGATGACCTGAAAGACCGTCTGGATCGTGGTGAATGGAACGTCAAACGTGAAGCCGGTGGTTCGTTGGCTGGTACTTCTATCTTGGTTCGCGCATTGGTTGAGCATACAGGTAAAACTGTGGAAGTAATCAAAGCATTTTTGTCCGCAAAATCACAAGGCGAAAAACTTGCCTTGCGTAACGCACCTGCAATTCTCCCAATCGTACAGCGTTTGGAAATTTCAAAAGTCAAAAAAGCTTCAACAGTTGACACCGATGCTTTGTTAGGTGAACTGGGCGAGTAATTTAGCCTGCGGTATGGCTCTGAAATTGAGCCTCCAGAGCCATACCACTACAGAAATCCCCCCTCTCGCTTCAGTGATTGGGGGGATTTTTCACATAGGGACTCGAAAAACTTCAGTTGGAGGTACTACATAATTACAGTTAGATTACAATTTCTTGCGATACTGCTGCTTTTGGGCATCATCTGCTCTGGGATGCTAGAAATCCAGAAAGTTGATGGGGAACTTCGAGCTTCCCAAGCCACGGTGGTGCAATTAACGACTATTTTAGTTAAGGTACGGCATACTGCCACCGGCTGCACAAGCGAAGATGCAGTAAAATGGTGGGCGGATACGACTTCACTGAGTACGGCACGCCAAAAGCTCTGCGGGAAGCAGCAACAACCGAAGCACAATCACCAACACTTATGAAACACAACAAACAGGAGCTGCACATGACACTGCTATTCGTCCAAAATGATAAAGCCCAGGAAGTCCCTCCAATCGTTTTCACTAAATGGGAGCTGGCGCAGCTACTCTCATTCACTGCCGAAGCTCAGGAAATGGTTGATACCCTAATTAACACTTGCCCCGACCCTACAAAGCACCATCAAGGGCTAACTACCCTGATGCAAACCTTCATCAATCTTGGGGATTTGCAGAAGAAATTGCAAGTCGCAACTGAAAGTGTCTCATCAATGCAGGAGGGCGTATGAAAAAAGTAGTCAGCCCTGCCATCCGCACTCACTCCGGCAAGGTGTACCAAGCAGCAAAACAGGCGGATCATGATGCCTTGGAAGCAAAAGGCATCAAAGGGACCAGAGGGTTTATCCTCTCCAATGGGGCTTTCGCTGACCGGACAGAAGCGGCAGCTGTGGCAAAGAAAGCTGGGCAAGTCCCTGAAGGAATTCAATCACTTCACTCAGACCACCTGAGGGACTACAGGAAAAAGAAAGAAAAAACTGGGAGTATTTGACCCTGCGAGAGTTTCTCCGACCAATTACAACCGAGTAACTCGCCGGAGAAACTACTTGGCTACATGGAGTATAACTGGATTGCATTTCTCGTCGCAATAATCTATAATAATTACATGGTATCGGGTAACGCCAATACCAAATTCCCTGCCCAAGGTGGCAGATTTCTTCAGGAGGCTCACTCATGAACACAGTACACCATCAACCACACACAATCCCGACCTTTACCGAATCCCCCCTTGGCTTACTTGAGGATCTTCTCACGGAAGCCACTGCCCCAGTCGATGATTTGAACGACTTCAGTTCCCTTGAGGCACTACTAGCTGACTCACTCTCAGCACGTCGGGAAGCAGACGCGATTAAAGAAAAACGCCGGCTCTTGGCAAATGGTAAAATCCCCACAGACGACCGTGAAAGTGTTAGTCGTCTAATCCGTTCTTGGGAACTCAAGCGTGAATGGATTCCGGCTGCTGCTGTGCAATTCTTCAGTGCACAACAATGCAGCAATTGTGGCAGCATCCACCATCACTACACAGGCGAGTTTCAGCGGCAAATTAGTAAGCATAGCAAAGTTAGTCGATGGATCAAGTCGGATGCCATCGCCAATCGGAACCTCCCACAAGAAGCTAAATGTGAGGAATCTACCGCACCCGTATGCGCTGACTGTAGTTCAGCTTTTGAGGATGCTTAATGGCACTCCTAATCAGCCCCTCACGCCCCTCTCAGCTACTTCGGGCGCTCCCATTTCTACTGGGGGCAGTCGTGCCCAGTGCTTTCGCACAATCGGCGGAGTGGACTCCAGCCCAAGTTGAGGGGGAAACTGCTTTAATTGCTTTCCTTGGTTTGGATGCCTACCAAACCACGAAGCTAAAAGAAGCCCCATCGTATCGGGAAACAAATCCACTGCTAGGGAAATCCCCCAGTGACCGAAAAACTATTATCTACTTCAGCATAGTAGAGTTGGCACAGTTTGTTGTTGCTGACTCTCTCCCACCATCCCCCAGAAATTGGTTTTTAGGTGGTCTATTAGGCTTGGAAGTTGTTGTAACAGGCAGTAATTGTCGTAAAGAACGGTGTGTGCTGGTAACGACTCACTATCGGTTTTAACTTACCTAAAGGATATAAGATGGCTAGGCCTAAAAAGACAGTCCGCACAGTGTATCTACACGTTGGACTCCCAGAAGATCTCGCGGCTCAGGTGCAGTTGCACCTATTCAGTGAGCTTGAGGGAAAGATCCCGCTGGGGGCACAGCAAGAGTTCTTCGTGAGTTTGCTTCGCTCTCATTTTATGGCAACGGCGCAGCAGGGGGTATTGTGATGGGCATACTCCCAGATCCACCAGCCACACCAGCCACACCAGCCACACCGCTAACCAACTTAGCCGTGTATATAGCTGGACCAATGACGGGTATCGCAGACTTCAACTATCCCGCCTTCGATGCTGCTGAGAAGGAACTTCGTGGACTCGGGTTTGCCTACATCATCAACCCCGCCAACACAGGCCGCCGGTTCGGTATGGCAAAGTCGTATGACTTTTACCTACGTGAAAGCCTTCGACAAGTCCTCACCTGCGAAGCGGTAGCTCTTTTGGAAGGTTGGGAGTCCTCCAAGGGAGCTATACTGGAATACTATATGGCGAAAACACTGGGATTGCCGGTTTTCCGATTCCTCACAGGTATCACATTAGAAGAAATTCAAGGGCAACAGCCCACAACCTACGAAGGCAAAGCCTTCAAGATAGCAGAAAGCACACAAAATGACAACCTCAGTCACAATAACCTCACTGCCACGATCAACATCCGAAACCCTGATGGGAGCTTCTCCAGTCGTGAGTTCGTCCCCGGCCCAGGCTACTCCCATATCCCTAAGTGAGGAGCAGTCTGCTGCAGTTACTAAACTCATTGAATTTCTCCAAGACCCAGAACCCGAAGACTTGTTCTTCGTCCTTAGTGGATTCGCTGGGACAGGAAAAACTTTCTGTATGCGTGAAGTCATTCGACGATCTGCTAAGAGCGCAGCGAGATTTGCCTTTACAGCGCCTACAAATAAAGCAGCCAAGGAACTCCGTAAAGTGGCCGAAAAGGCAGGCACAATCTACAGCCTTCTCGGACTTCGAGTGGACAAATCTGGGGAACTTAAGAAAGTCGTGGAAGGTAAGCCGCCACAAGACCTATCCGAGCTGGATGCTATTTTCCTTGACGAAGGGTCAATGGTATCCGCTAATCTTTTCCGCATCCTGCGTGACGTATCTGATAAGCACAACATCAAAGTAGTATTTATGGGTGACGCGGCTCAGCTCCCCCCAGTAGGGGAATCCAATTCCCTGATCTGGAGCTTACGAAATGGAGCACAGTTGACAAAAGTCATGCGACATGATAACCAGATCCTGGAGTTAGTAACACGTATCCGATCCCAGGTGGATAGTATTGCGCCTTGCATTGACATCAAGTCTGACTCCTCCGGCGGTATGGGTGTAATTAAGGGGACAAAAGCCGCTTTCCGTCAATCCATGTTTGACGCGGCTCAGGCAGGGAAATTTGCTGATGGCACTCAGGCGAAAGCAATTGCATGGCGCAATGTTCGGGTGGCAGAGTATAACAATCTAATCCGCTTTGCTATTTTTGGTGCAGCGGCTATTCCGGGCCATTACCTCATTGGTGATCGCATTGTGGCCGCTGGCCCAATCATGAAGGGGGATGAAGTTATGATGAACACTGATGATGAAGCTATTGTTGAGAGCTTCGTGGAGTGCCACCACCCACTAGAACCTAAGTACCGTGGGATTGAGCTACTCTGCCGAACTGAGCAGAACACGATGGTTAGGTTACTGGTTATCCATCCGGACAGTGGTGCAGATTTTGGTCGGGATAGTATGCACAAAGCCCACGACGCGAAAGGCAACCCGAAGCTGTGGAAGAAGTTCTGGGAGCATAAAGAGCTGTTCCACGATGTTAAGTATGCGTATGCCTTGACAGCACATCGAGCACAAGGATCAACTTATGAGAATGTCTGGGTTGATTATGGCGATATTCTGTATAACCGCCAGCGAAAAGAAGCTTTTCAATGTTTGTATGTCGCGTGCAGTCGCCCGACTACCCGTCTGTATTTGTCTGCTTAAGGGGGGGGGAAGTATGAAACTCTACTCAGTGAAACCTGACTACCTCTATGGGGAGAACAAAGCCGCAGATCGGCAGAAGCAGGTTGACTTGCTGAAACGGCTAGGCATTGAAGAATCTGAAGTTTTGGGTGTTGCTTTTTGCAATGCTGAGCAAGCTATTGAATTACTTAATGAGGGTTACTGCGGAACATACGTCAGTCCTAGAGAATACATCAAGCCTGTCTATAACGGCAAGTCAGGGATAGATATCAGTTCCATTATTGAAGCATCTGTGCGTAGTTCCGCTGAAGCTGTGGAGAAGTTGTTCAACACTAAGTGTCAACAGGAGCAGCCAAGCACAAACCTTATGGGCATAGATGACACAATGCTCAAAGAGGATTGTTGCACAGACGAACTTCAAGAGGCCTTATCTAAGGGATGGAGAATCCTTGCGATATGCCCACAACCTCAACGCCGCCCTGACTATGTCTTGGGTCGCAAACTTCTACCAAAATCTGCGCAGCGAGGATAACCGCTGCAAGAGAATTATTATTTATAAGCAAGGGATATAAAATGAACAATACAAAAGTCTACTCATATCGACAACGAGTAGTGGCTGAAAGAGACGAACTTCGTATTAAATGCGATGCGCTTGCCCACCTTATCCTATTTAACCCTGCATTTAGTTTCCTCCATAAATCTGAACAGAATCTACTGAGTAAGCAGAGCGCTATTATGTGGCAATACCTAGACATTCTTGAGAATCGTATCATAGCATTTGGGGGGGGCAACCATGAAACTAGATATTGATTGGGCGAAAGTGGAAAGCCGCTTCAAGTACGCTGCGATGGATTCTGGTGGGAAGGTGTACCTATATGTAGACCTTCCGTCCCCACAAAATTCACTATGGGATTCTGGCGGGGACTATAAATCACTCGGATACCATGCAACAAGCGTGAGTGAACCAAATTGGGAAGAAACACTGACAGAACGGCCAACTGAGGAAATTAAAATGAGTACACCAAACAATACCCACCTACACGCTGCCATTATTGCGGAGGCAATAAAAGACACCAGCCGTAAGATTGACGGTAGGTACACAGCACATGGTAGATGGGTTGAAATTAGCCTTGATACTGTAGTTAACGCGTCAGAGGATTGGGAATTCCGCTTTGCCAATACAGCGCCAACAGTAACATCGCCACTCACAGACGACGAGTTGATAGCTATATGGGATGAATCGGGAGACCGTACCGCCACTTGCAGAGCCATAGCTGACGCAGCAGCAGCTAGGGCAATTGAGGATCTGCCAAAATTAAAGGTTCGCATTGACGATGGTACACGTGCGTCACTAATGGCTGTCGCTAAAGCGGTCGTCGCAGATTGCAATGAACAATTGAGGAAGACAAAATGACCAATCAAGAGATATTGAAGCTGGCGGATAGAGCTGGTGTTCCCTACGTCGTGCGACGACCGTATGTCCCGTCAGGTGAGGTTACTACAATCCAGCATTTTGCAAGACTAAAGGAGCTAGTAATGACAACTACATCGAACCTCCCTCAATACTGCTACATAGGTGTTGAATACTGCCATCACGTGGGGTTATAATTGAGGCGAGTTACAAATTAGTAACTCGCCGTAGAAACGCCCCATACACTATAGGAACCTTACCATGAGTGACGTAATTGTGAATAATATCCAGATCTGGCGTATGAAGTCAAAAGAAGGCACTATGACTATTGACGACTATCGCGCAGCCATTGCAGCTATCCGCAAAGAACGAGTTGGTGCGAGTGAAGTCAGTGCCACTAGTCGAGGGAAGAAAGCAGCTACAGCTGCAAAGAAAGTCCCTGTTGATGGGAATAGTTTGCTGGATGAATTGGTAGGGTTATAATCGCTGCCTATCCCCCCATCCCCATCCCCACCACTACCACCAGCAGAAGCTGGCAACAATTGTTATTAGCTAACGTGACACAGTCACTTGAAGGAGTTATAGAATGAAACCACATACCCTTGCCATCCCCAGTACCACAAACCCCCGTCTATGGGCTGAGGCCTTTTGCGATTACCATACCCTGTCAGAAGTTTCCATTAATACTGTTGCTTGCTGGTTTGAACTTGCAATGGCCGCAGCGAAAGCGGAAGTGTTATTCTCGATTACAGCAATCCCTACGGACCCCGCCCCTCACCCAGACGATAAGAATCTCCTACTGCGAGAAGGTGACATATTTGCTCCTGCCCCCGCTATAGAAAGCGCCAAATGACGCTCTCACAATCCCAAGCCCAAGCCCGCCCAATGTTCCCACACACAATCGACAGTACCATTCTATCCACATTTCGCAGCTGCCGACAAAAAGCCTTTCGCCAGTATGTGGAGCACTGGAAACCTCAAGCACAATCTGTCCATCTTGTAGCTGGTGGAGCCTTTGCGTCCGGCATTGAAGCAGCTCGTAATGCCTTCTACGTCCTCGCCCACAGCGCAGAAGACGCGGAAGCTGCTGGCCTCTCCGCCCTTATCAAGCACTACGGCTCTTTTGAGTGCCCACCAGAAAGCGCAAAGTCTCTTGAACGGATGTGTGGTGCGCTGGAGTTCTACTTCCATAACTACCCACTCGGAGCTGACGGAGCCGACCCGATCACCCTCCCAAGTGGTCGTCGGGGGATTGAGTTCTCTTTTGCTGAGCCCCTAGCAATTGCCCATCCAGTCACAGGTGACCCAATCCTCTACACAGGGCGCTCTGACATGATCGCCAACCGCGCTGGGGGAGTGTATATCTATGACGAAAAGACCACGACCAGCTTAGGGCAGAGTTGGGGGGCTCAGTGGGAAATGCGGTCACAATTTACTGGCTATGAATGGGCACTGCAGAAGCAAGGGATTAAGGCAGATGGTACAATCATCCGTGGGGTCAGTATCCTAAAGACTAAGTATGACACGATGGAAGTGCCTACCTATCGGACGCAGTATGAAATCGACCGATGGGAGCAGCAAACTCTCCGTGATATCAGTGCTATGATTAAGTGCTGGGAAGAAGGGTATTGGGACTACGACCTGGATGGGGCTTGTAACAGTTACGGTAATTGCAGCTTTGTAAAGGTATGCAAATCATCTAACCCTGAAACATGGCTGCCAACTTTCTTCACACAGAAAGTCTGGGATCCTCTGCTGCACAAAGAAATGTCAGTGGCGGATTACGAAGCTTCTTGGGGGCACGTTCGCAGTATCGCTCTCCCACCTTCGCCCACCATTACCACTGTAGGAAATCTAGGGGACCTATCAGGAGCTGATGACGAACTCGCGGTAATGGTCGCGGCAAGAACCCACAAATAACCAGCAGCCATTATGACAATCACTCAGCACTATTTTGCAGAAGGTCGCTATCTCGGGGCAACAGAGAGAAAGCTTATCAGGGTACATGATACTCTTTCTCCTCCACTTGGCTCTGCTTTCTTTTGCCCTTACTGTGCTGAGGTTTGGGCACGTTGTCCAGTGGAAATCAACGGCTCCTCACAGCTCACAATGGTGTGGACTTTGAGCTGCCGAAAACATCCAGCTCACTACGGGTGCGGAGTCCCAGGCTCCCTCTTCCTGACGTGGGACAAATCTTTCAATGACTCCCTGCCGGAGGACGCTATTCGCAGGGAATTTTCAGTCCATATGGACTTTGCAGAATCAAAAGGAATGATATTATGACTAACACAGTAGAATTGGCCGCAGCAGCCGTTTCGGCCCCCACTAGCGCCCTCCCAGGAACGAATGTCCTCCTAATGGGGCCAGCTGGCACAGGTAAAACCACAGCCATTGGGACTTTAGTGGATGCTGGGATCGAGACCTTTTACATGGGACTGGAGCCAGGCCTTGAATCCCTCCTTGGGTACTGGACAGACAAGGGGAAGCCCGTTCCAGCTAACCTGCATTGGCACGTTCTCGAAGCCCCAAAAGCAAGTTTCGCTGACTTCTTGGAGAGTGCCACAAAGGTCAACACGATGAACCTAGAGTCTCTGGCGAAAATGGCTGACCCAAAAAGGAGTAACCACAACCAGTTTCTGAAGCTCATAATGGCCGTGAATGATTTCCCAGATGATCGCACAGGGCAGAAGTTTGGTTGTGTTGACACTTGGGGGCCAGACCGAGCCTTTGTCGTGGATGGACTGGCGGGGCTGTCCAGAGCAGCAATGTCCCTAGTGGTTGGTGGTAAGCCAGTCCGATCTCAGATGGATTGGGGGATTGCTCAGGATCAAGTAGAAAAGATCATCCGTATGTGGACAGATAATTGTCGCTGTCACTTCGTGCTAATAGCTCATGTGGAACGGGAGACTGACGCGGTCTTAGGTGGCGTGAAGATCATGGTGAGTGCACTAGGGAAAGCCCTTGCCCCGAAGCTTAACCCAATGTTTTCTGATGTTATCTTGACTGTGCGGGAAGGTACAAAGTTCAGTTGGGATACGGGGAGTACGATGGCAGATGTGAAGACACGGAATCTTCCTATTGCACAAGGACTGGCGGCGGACTTTGGGAAGATTATTAGTAAGTGGAAATCACGTGGGGGTATAGCATGAAGGAGGTGCAGGGCAATTGCCACTGAGAGTAACTCCGCCGAATTACCCGTCCGTAATTCGGCGGAGTTACCCGACCAACCAAAACCAATAACTGAATAAAAATCTGTTGCATACTGCTACCGCCCATGTAACTATACAATCTCACCGCGTCGGGGACTAGCGGTTTAATCTCAGTCCTCAGAAGCTTTCGTCATTACTAACACTCTACAACTTGACTACAGCCCTCAGCCATACATTTTATACTTTCCTTTAACCTTCGGTCTTCAGCCTTTTCAGGAGTTTTACCATGTCCTTCGACGCACAATCATTTTTAGATGCATCAGTTTCCGGCGCACTCGATACTAAATTAATCCCAGTACCTATTGGTGAATACCAAGCTTTTATTGACACAGTTGATGCCCGCTCATGGCAGACAAAAGACGGAACCAAATCCGGTTTGGCTTTGGATGTTGTATGGGTAATTGAAGATCAAGATGTTAAACAACTCTTAGGTCGTGACACAATTAAAGTTCGCCAAGGGATTATGCTGGATTTAACTCCCGAAGGGAAGTTAGATATGTCCAAAGGGAAAAATATCAACCTTGGCCGCTTACGGGAAGCAGTAGGGAAGAACTCAGCCCATGAGCCATTCAGTTTCACAATGCTCCCAGGACTGTTTGCTAAAGTCGCTGTGACCCACCGCCCAACTGATGATGATGTTTTTGCTGAGATCAAGAACGTTGCCAAGTTGTAATTTGCTCCCTGCCTTGTAACCTGTACTACGCACCACGAAGGTCAGAGCAACACATCGCTCTGACCTTTTTTCTCTTGCCCGAACGTCATTTGACCGAGCTGAAGCTATGATTGCCTCTACCAGTACCCATTCCAGTACCCATGCTATAACAGGTATCCGCTCTACCCCAGCCCCGCACCTCCGTGGTGGCTCTCGCTATCCCCCCTATACTCTACCCTACCCCTACCCACAATATCGCCGTGGCGGTAGGTTTTCGCCCTCCCAATCACTAACAGAAAGCCCAGAAAATGCAAACTATTCACATTGATTCTATCCTTATCACTGGCGACAGGCAGCGTAAAGATTTCGATGCAGAAGCTATGGAATCTTTACGCAGTACGATTGAAGCCAAAGGCTTGCTCCACGCCATCGTCGTGAGGGAATCCCCTGAAGGTCTAGTCCTAGTTGCTGGAGAACGCCGCTATCGAACAGTGCGAGATATCTGGATGCTCACAGGTGCTCTGAAGTATAACAACCAGATGGTTCCCAAAGACCATATCCCGTATGTTACTCTCGGACAGCTCACGCCACTTGAAGCAGAGGAAGCTGAGCTGGAAGAGAACCTGCAACGAAAGGATTTAACATGGCAAGAAAACGCTGCCGCCATGTCCAAACTCCACTCACTTCGTAGCCGACAAGCCCAGTCCGAAGGTCGTATCCATACCATCGCTGACACCGCAATGGAAGCCAAAGGTCGTTCTGATGGCTCCTACCATGAAGCGGTCAGGAAAGACATTATTGTCGCACAACACCTCCACAATCCTGAAGTAATGAAGGCTAAGAGTACGGAAGAAGCCTTCAAAATCCTCAAAAGACACGAAAACACAGCTAAAAATATTGAACTAGCAGCTACCGTTGGGAAGACCTTTACCCAGTCCGCCCATCAAGCTCTCAATACAAACTGCTTGCTATGGATGGCTACCACCTCCCCAGAGCAGTTTGATGTAATCCTTACCGACCCCCCTTATGGTATGGGGGCAGATCAGTTCGGTGATGGTGGCGGTGGCCGACTTGCCAATAACGAACACCACTACAAGGATGATTACGTCAGTTGGAAATCCCTGATGGGGCAATGGTGCGCTCTCGCCTACGCAGTCGCAAAACGAGAAGCCCATGCCTATGTGTTTTGTGACTTGGATAACTTCCATGAACTCAAGAAGATGATGCAGGATGCTGGTTGGTATGTTTTCCGCACCCCATTTATCTGCACTAAACCAGGCTCCGGTCGTGTCCCACTCCCTGATGAAGGCCCTCGACGCCAATATGAAACAATCCTGTATGCAATCAAAGGTCATAAAAAGACTACAGCAATTTACCCTGATGTTATCAGCACTGTTGCCGATGCTGGTCTTCTGCACGGCGCGCAAAAACCGGTGGCACTTTTTGAAGACCTCTTGCGACGTAGCGTTAGGCCTGGCGATAGCGTGCTTGATAGTTTTGCTGGCAGTGGAACTATATTCCCTGCTGCCCATAACTTTAAAGTTAAAGCTACCGGAATTGAAATGAACCCAGAATACTTTGCACTGTGCTACAAAAGAATTCAGCAACTGGATAGTGCTGCAGCAAGTGATGGCCTGACAAATGAACTTCAAGCAATGCTTCAGGGGAAATAATGACTGATCAACTAAAAACACAAGTTGGTGGTAACCACTATAAAGACTTTCCGATACAGCCAATTGAGTTCATCCATCGGAATGGCTTAAGTTATTTGGTGGGTAACATTATTAAGTATATAGTTCGCTATAAGCTGAAAAATGGGGTTGAGGACTTGAAAAAAGCTCAGCATTACCGGGAAATTCTAATTGCGGAAGAGACTTCAAAATGATCCCTACTCACTTCGTACCAAATTCCAGTATCCTTCTTGTCGGAGACTTTGCCTCTGAGATGGATATAGTCTCTAACACACCTTTCTCCCGCCAGATCGAGCTTGACAAGATGCTGGGGGAAGTTGGGCTATCTCGCGCAAGGGTTTCTATGGGGCTTACTCACCCAGACCGTGCCCCAGGCGGTCGTGTTGAGGGATTGATAGCTGGACGCAAGATGGACATAACTCCCAAGCACATTCTGTTCCAAGGCAAGCACGTCCTCCCCTCTGTTGTCGCCGGTATTGAGCAGCTCCGATTGGATATCCTCCGCCTAAAGCCCAATGTGGTATGTGCTATGGGGAATCTCGCTCTTTGGGCCCTTACAGGTGAATGGGGGGTGACTAACTGGCGCAGCAGCATCATGGAGTCCACCTTGATCCCTGGGTTAAAAATCATCCCAACGCTGTCCCCAACCGTGGTACAGAAACAGTGGTCACAGCGCCCATTGATTGTACATGATCTGAAACGGGTTGTCAGGGAAAGTAAAACACCTGTAATTTCTCGGCCGAATTACTCTTTCGTAACTCGCCCTAGTTATGGGAAAGCACTGGAGACCCTGAACTTCCTCATTGACAAAGCCCTTCTTGCCTCACGCGCAACAGGCGATTCGTTGAAGATAGGGGTGGATATTGAAACCCGCGCAGGTCACATCGCCTGTATCGCCTTCGCATGGACTCCCACTGATTCCATCTGCATCCCACTAATGTGTCAGCACTCTGCTGAAGGCTATTGGACTCTGGAAGAAGAAGCCGAACTCGTGCAGCTAATGTGCAAGCTTCTCTCCATAACAACTGTCATAGGGCAGAATTGGAACTACGATGCACAGTACATCTACCGCCACTGGCATTTCCTCTGCCCCTCCGTAATCGACACCATGATTCTCCAGCATTCTTGCTTCTCCAACTTGCCAAAGAACCTAGCGTTCCTTTCCAGCATGTACTTGGATGACCACCTCTACTGGAAAGATGACCGCACCAACTGGACAACAGGCCCGAAAGGGGAAGGTGAGGATAAATACTGGATATATAACTGTACTGATGCTGTTCGTACCCTTGCGATCGAAACTGTCCTCCAAGTCGTTGTTGACAAGATGGGGCTCCGCGCTGTAAATGAGTTCCAGCAACAGCTCGCACCGATCGTACTCAATACCATGATTAAAGGTATTCGAGTAGACCTCAAGGGGAGGGAAGCTTTCTCTGAGGAACTCCAGAGAGAAATTGCCATACGCGAAGCCTGGATCCTCGAAGTCCTCGAACAGCCCCTGAATATCCGCTCGTCAAAGCAGATGGCTGATTTTTTCTATCGTCAGATGGGACAGAAGGAAATCAAACATCGCTCCGGCGCTGGGTACAGCGTAACATGCAATGACGAAGCCCTTCGCACCATCGCTGCGCGGGAACCTATCCTCCACCCTCTTATCAAACGTATATCCGAACTCCGTTCCTTGGGGGTATTCCACTCAACATTCATCACCGCTCCCTTGGATATTGACAGAAGACTCAGAACAAGCTTTAATGTATGTGGTACGGAAACATACCGATTCAGCTCTGCCAAGAACGCCTTTGGAACTGGCTTGAACATGCAAAACATTCCTAAGGGAGGGGAGGTCGAAGATGATGGTCTCGACCTCCCAAATGTGCGCAAGATATTCATTCCAGACCCTGGGCACACATTCTTCGATATCGACTTGGACAGTGCTGATCTCCGAATAGTGACTTGGGAAAGCGACTGCAAATGGATGAAAGAAAACTTCAAGGCTGGGAGGAAACCTTATATCGAAGTGATGAAGGAATACTATCGGAACCCTTCAATGACGAAGCACTCACATCCACGAGAATATGCGATGTTCAAATCCCTGTGCCATGGGACGAACTACTTGGGGACGGCAGATGGGATTGCTCCTCGTATTGGTCTGAATGTCTTAGAAACGGAGCGTATCCAGAAATGGTACTTCGGTTTATGCCCAGAAATTAAAAAGTGGCAGGATGATATCAAACGCCAAGTCTCTGGCCGTCGCTATGTTGAGAATGCCTTCGGATACCGCAACTACTTCTTCGACAAGATCGAAGGTACAATTTTCAACCAAGCTGTTGCATGGATCCCACAGTCCACAGTAGCTTGTCTCATAAACCGCGCCTACGTGAACATCGACCGGAACCTGAAAGAAGTAGAAATCCTTCTCCAGGTGCATGATAGCTTGGCAGGTCAGTTTGATTCCTTGCATGGGGATTGGGCACTGCGGAGGATTGTAGAGGAAGCTAATATTGCAATACCTTACCCAGAGCCGCTGGTGATTCCGGTGGGGATTGTGAGTAGCTCTACCTCATGGGGTGATTGTGGATAGGTGCGGTAATGGGGTAGATTCCGCCGTGATGACGTTCAAATTTTCCGGCAATACCAATGTGACACCCGATTGATGGTGCCCCCCAAACCATTCATGTACTGATAACATAACTCCGGCGAATTACACCATCGTAATTCGCCGGAGTTATTCCTTCCAGACCTTCCCCTTTACAGTGATTCCAACGCGGCTTTCATCTTCTCAATCCAAGCCGCTTTTGCATCAAACGATGCTATCAGTTTCGCTTCCTCTTCGGTCAGTGCACTCCGACCTTCCGACACCACCTGCGACACAGTCGTTGCAATCTGTGCTGCCTTTGTCAGTAAGTCTTGTGCAGCGGCATGTAACTTTGCTTGCAGTGCAAGCGCTTCGGTATGTAACAAGATCACTCCTTCTTTGGTTGGTAGTATGGTTCCAGTTGCGGTTCCAGTTGTGGTTCCGGTTGCGCTCACCACAGCGACCCTTGGGTGGAACTTCCCCAAGAGCCAATCAAGCACAGCGAAAGGGCTGCGCACCTTAATTCCCTTTAACGGAATTTATAATTCCTGGGACTGCATGTAACCCCCCCAGCCCCAGTAATGATGTAAGCATCAAGCTAGTTGTGCTCGTATCAACAGGCGGCAGCACAAGTGCATGCCCTACAACTGCTGACACCCATTCAATGAGTGGCTTCAGTACTGTCACCCCTAGCCCGACAACACAAACCCAGCCAGCTCCGTCCCGAAAGTGCATCCCTGGTTGAGCGGCTTCTGCCGTATTAGCTGCAATCTGTGCCTTCGCCAGATCCTGTTGCCCTTGCCAGAGTTGCAGTGCCTGCGCCATTCGATCTTTCTCTTGTTCAGTCTTATCCGGAAAGAACATTCCCAGGATATCCTTCACCCCTGTGACTGCTTCCCCAACTCCTGTTGCATCCAATCCCATATCAAACCCCCAGTCCTTTTCGTAAGTTTGCTGCAATGCGGTTCATCCGTCCATCCCCATAACTTGGTTGCTTCAACGACGCCAGGTATTCCAGTCGATTTGCATTAAACAATGCTAGTACTTTCCAAACATCAGTACCAGCCACAGCCCCCAAGGTTGCTGCCCCAATAACCCCATCAACTTTTGCCCCAACTGCCTCTTGTAACCACTGTATAGGATGGCCACCATTGTAAGCAGTATCAAAAACCTGAAAGGCAATAGCATAAGGAAGTTTGTCACAAGAAAAAACATCCCAATATGCCCCCTTGGCGATGGCCTTTGCTGCAGCCAATGGCAGATCATGCAGATCACCTGAATACCCATGAGCAACAGCCACACGTTTCGTAATACCATACATCGTTTCTCCACCTGGATCGTTGGGGTCATTGCTGTACCCCCCCTCTTCCAAGTGAAGGTCGTTAAAAGCATCATCATAAGTCTGTGTCATGGTACATCCCTCCCAGCTCTCTGCTCTTGTGTGGTTCTATGTTCCTTACGTTCCATATATGCGTACCTGATCTGGATCACATACCAAATGATGCCACAGACTGACAGAATGCAACCTAATACTTCTGGGAGAATATGGAAGAAGGTAAGCAGTCCCGTCCCAATTGCACCTGCAGCTGTGGCGTGTTCTTGCGGGGTTGACATAGTGTTATAGCTCCTGAAGAGTGGCGAATATGTTAGCAAGAATTGCCAAAACTGCCGCCGCGTCGATTAAGTGTTTTAAGTGATCCATTAGTTACCTTATTTGCCTGTTTGCTTCCTATACCACGCTGCAAATACTTCATCTTTCATATGTAAACTGATTTGTTCGGCAGATAATTGACCGCTTTGTATACATTCAAGCAATAGTTGGTAATGGCTCATTTTGCACCTCGATATAGTCTTTTTCGAGAAGTTCAAAAGCCCGTCCAATAACTATAACATGACCAAATAGTTTTCCGATACGCTCTTTTAATACACTTATTTCTTCCGCAGTAAAATCGACTACTCCACCCGTATTGATTTTTATTGCTAACGAATATAATTTCATTTTTTGTTCAACAGTGCTATTTTCATCTGATCTGTGCGGGCTTGTAACTGCCGAAAAGCATATTGTCTTTAATGTCGAGTTGTCATCGAACGGGACACCATCTAGTGTCAAAATCATTTCATTTAAATTTCGTTTCATTTATACTTCCTTTACCATGTCGTTGTTGAGATTGGGATATACCATAGCACCCCGTTGCCATCCATAAATGCTAATCTTCTTGATGCTACAAAATTAGAAGGTGTTGTAGCTACAGTTGATCCATATGTTACTTGAAATACACCTGTACCTTTAGGCTGGACTTTAATATTGATATTTGTATCGCTACCCACAGCAGCTAATGTCGGTGCGCCTGTAGTAACATTACTAATAATCGCAATGTTATTTGCCGAATATGGTGTGTTCTCAATTTGGAACTGAGTGGTACCATCGGTGGAATTTGTAAAATGGATACCATCGGATTCAAATATCATGCTCTGGCCTTGGGCACTTGTAAGACCTGCTACGGCATAGATATTGCATACTTGATTATTTGAATTATTAAACCATGATATTGTATGGCCCGTTGCAAGAGCTATTGCAGTTCCTGTTCCTGTCGCCCCATTTGCTCCAGATATTGCTTCGTTATGAAAGATAATACCTTTATCCCACTGAGCAATGGGTAGATGCAAACCTGCATCATTTGAGACTATATTCAGTGCAACAGATGAAATACCTACATTCTGTACATTAGTTGACTCACCGCCCGCTGCTAAAAACATACCGGCAGTTAAACCCGAAGTAAATGGGCTAGATGGGTATAAGTACACTGTTGCCCCCAGGTTTGCCACATCGATTTCATGTCCGATAGTTGATCCACCCACACCGGATGCTCTTAGCAGTGTGGAGTAATTACCCCACACATAACCCGAAGTCGCATGGTCGTTATATGCAAAAGATGCCCACCCAATATTTGCCGATCCTGCTAATCCAGTACCAGTAGAACTTCTAACAGCAGAGAAACTAGAAATATTATCTGCCTTTGCTCGTGGATTAAATGATGAATTCGCTTCTAAGTATTCATATGCTCCAGATAATACAGTATCCACCCATGTTAGCGGAGAAGGCCCAAACTTAATCTGATTAGAATTCGGCAGCACTCCTGCCCCGGTGAAAGTAGCCCCGTTATGAATAATCCAAGTTACATTACCTGTGGGTGTTGGACTTGTTGCAAGATTCCATATACCAGCCGTAATATTTACCTCGATTGTTGCAGCTAATGAACCGGCAGAAGTAAATGCAGCAGTGCTCGAAGTAACCCCAGTAGGATCTGCTCCTGCCATATCCGCAACACTGACAACCTGTTTATTCTTAGTTTGTTGCAGTATTGTTGCGGCACCGGTTCCGCCTTGGTTATAGCCCATCATTGAAGCGCCATTTGAAGCTGCTAAGGCTGTGTCGGTAGCGTAATTATTTACTGGCATATAATCCCTATTGAAATTGTTTAACTGAACCAAACACTGAATAAACAGCATTCCCAGTTTTTAATATTTTGTATGCGTATAAATCAACACTATTTGCATCGCCTGATGTTGGCGCGGAACCACCATCCCATTGCGGCGTTACCGACACACCGTCTATCTGAAAAGCAGTCTGAAAAAATGGTGTTGCGCCATTTGTCACATAGAAATTGATTTCAATTAGCGTACCAATGGCGAGTTGCGAATTGAGTGACACTCCAGACGAATACCCCACGTTTAAAATCCAGTTATTTACTGCATTAACCGTGGTGATTTGCGTTACGCCATTTGATGTGTAGTAGGGCTGCATACTACTTGGTGGATTGGGGATGAGGATAAAACTTCCCATACCTAAGGCATTATACACAACATTATTTACATCATTCAGCCAAGATGCCGGAATAACAGTTATATAATCTGTGAAAACTGTGGAAGACATTATAAATCACCTCTGCAGGCTGCGTGAGTTGTGTGCGTTGCACAAGTTATATGTAAGGGCAGACTAGAAGTACACAGTCGGCTGCGGATATATAAACCCTGCCCGAGCACATCCAGCCACCGCATTCCCTGCATAGCCCGAAGAACCTGTGGGGGAGCATACTGGAGGAGCAACGAATGTATCTGCTGGCTCCGGTCGGCTCCATGGAACAGTTTGGTCATCCTTCACACCTTTCAAGAAGTCTTGTGGGTTTCTCTGCTCTTTGTGCTTCCGGCAGACATAGAAATTATCCCAAGTTTTCACTCCTTTGGAACTCTTTTCCTTCCGCCCACATAAGTCGCAGAAAAAATTCCACTGACCATTTGCGAAGAAATCTGCACTCATAGCAGCCGCCTATTCGTTATTAGTTATTGCGCCGAGTTACGGACGGGTAATTCGGCGGAGTTATTAATACAATCTCTGCCACGTCCCAACAGCAATTCCATTCGCAGCATTTACTGCCATATACTGGAACGCAATACCCACATTAGCTACCAGTGCTGTTGGTGCCCCAATCACACTCGTGCCCCCTGTTGATGTTACTGTAAGCGCTGTCACAGCTGCACTTGACGCCACACGGAGCATACTACCATCAGAAACACCCGATGGCAACTGTACAGTTAACGAGGCGAGTGTACCGGAGGGGCGGAGTAGCGCTGATGACACGTTCCCTGGGACAACTACCACCCCACCAGTTACCGGAGAGACCGTATAGTACCCATTCGTACCCTGCAGTGCTGTGTTTGTTAGCTGCTGCACCTGCGTGAACCACTTCTGATCTTGTGCTGCCCTCTGTGGGTGCGGCGGCAGCGGGGGGAGTTTCTGTACCATACCCCCTCCTCACCACTTCCAAGCTGTAGCATAGCCCATTGCTTGAAGTTCCGGCAATTGCTGCTCCAGTCTCTGCCCAATATCATTGCGCACAATTGGGCTGTTTGGGATAACGAACTCGTCCAAGTTCTCGTACGCTGCACAAGCCGCCTCATTGACACCGGCGCCATTTCCTGATACAATGAAAACGTAGTCACCGCAGGATACCAACATCGGAATGGGGGTTAGTTTTCCCTCCACCAATTCAGGAGCTGTGCCCAGCATCATTTCCGCTGGGTGGAAGTTATACCTGTTCTTCTTCGTGACCCCCCAAACTGGAAAACCACTCACAGCTTTACGTGTCAGGTGGCCATATGGAAAGTCAGGTATTGCAACAACAACACCAACTGCAACATCTTCATAAGGAGCGAAAGTGTCCACACCTTCCAAAGCATTCCGCATCCAGATTGCTGTGTCTTGGTGAAGGGATTGCTGGATCTGAAACAGTGGCCATCCTGGTCGAGACGTGAACTCCAGCGGCCATGGATTCCCCCTCTTGTCAATAATAACAGCTACATCCACATACCCAGTGTACCCAATCCGAATCAGGGCTGCTTCCAGTGGGAGGAGGACTCGCTGCGCGAGGAGGCTGTCAGCAGCTTTAACATACTTCATTGCTGTGCCCATTTCCCCAGTATTTACGCCATAATCCCCTGGCATCAGCTTCTTAAACTCGAAGTTTTCAAGGAAATACCCCAGGAATCCGTCCCGACCCATCCAGCCCCCCACGGCCATTTCAATCCCTGGGACAAACTCCTGAAACAAAAATGGTACTTTTTTCTTCTGTGTGGCTTTCCAGTACTCCAGCATGAACATCATATCCCTTGAGTCCTTGCTTACATAGCTGAGAGCTTTGTCAGCATCCCCAGTTGGCTTGCTAACATACCGCTTGGATGGATCAGCCTGTAAGTGTGCTATGGCTTCATCATAGTTTTTAAAAATGATGGAAGGGATGATAGGGATGCCGTGATCTTCAAAAATCCCTTGTCCGGTGCCACGTTCAAGTTCCCAATTGGTTCCTTCGACGTTTGGGCCGAATATGGGAAACCCCCGTTCACGCCAAACGTCGAGTTCTCTGATATACTTTACATTGTCAGAGGTCAGGATAAGTTCAGCCCACTTCATACTAGGTCGCCAGTCTTTCACCACATTCAACAGCCCCGCACCGATTGGCGACTTGCTTCCATCTTTCAGTGGTCCCATAAACACACGGACTTCGTGACCTTCAGCCTCACATCGCAGGGCAAAGTCGAGGAAACTGGAACTAGCATCAATCAGGAGGATTCGCATAATAGGTCTTTTGGGTCAGGTTGGGGATTTCTCCGACGAGTTACAATAGAGTAACTCGTCGGAGTTACTACAAAACATCTTCGCAGTGGGAGCTTACTTCGTTTGATTCAGTTCCCCTGTTTGGAACTTCCCATGCCCGCCACCAACTTTCTCTGAATGGCGACCACCAGATTGAATTGTACGCAGTCCCATAGTATCTGAGTTACGTTTTGTCATGTTCTTCGCTCCAGTTGCTGTCTGCTTCTCTCCGGCTGAGTTAGCTGCTTTCATCCTAAACTCCTTCTGTTGTTGGTTGATACTACCATAAATTGTAAAAATACCCTATTGAGGGGAAGTGGGCAATCCTATTACTGCCCTCTCCCTCTCACGCTCCCCTTTCCTCTGCACCGCCTCCACTGTACCTACCACCCCAGCATTAAAGCACACTCGTTGCAGGTCAATCAGTTGTGCTTTTGTAGGCTCCCCTCCCTGCTTTGCGATTTTTGCCAGAACTTGCCCTACCTCAGGATCGAACATAGCCGCTTCCCGCAACCTCCCCAGTTCCTCATTTCGAGTCTTGAAGAAGTACCTCCCACCCACATCAGCTACTACATACTCAGGCTTCAGCCCCAATGCTCTGTTCATGTTCATAAAGCGACTTAACAGACCTTTGGCGCTTGTCCCAGTAGCCTGTTCCACAGGATCCGCCATCTTCGCCAACTCAACTTGTGTCGGAGCCTTCACCCTGGATGCAATCTCTCCCATTTCTGCAATATCTTTCACATTCTGCCAGTGCCCCTTCCCAAGCTTCTCAAAGATAGGTTGGAGTGTATCTTGGTGTGCCAACAGATACTGATAACTGTCAGGACGTGCAGCAATTGCATCCACCAGTCCCCGAGAAACAGCTTTCTTCCCATCCTCTGTAATAGCCCCAACCACCAGTCCCTTCATCTTATTCGGATTTCTCAGTGCATCCTCAATAACTTTATCCGGTTGTGCACTCTTGGAAATCTTCGCAATCTCTGTCCTATCCAACACTTGCCGCTGCTTCACTGCCTGTAATCTCCTATTGACCAGCATTCCGCTGACTTCCGTAGTATTCATCAAAGCAGCTTTCATTTCCGGCAACTCTCCCATAGCAGTCCCATGTTTGTGCATCCATGCCTGAGCCGCTTTCGGGTTAAACTCCCCAGTACGCATAGCTTGCTTAGAGAAACTGTCCAAAATCCCTTCTTCCAGCAATCCTACAGCCTTCTCATCAGTCCCATAGATATTGAAAAAATCCTGAATACCTTTCTTCTTGTCAGCAGTCTGCAGGAAACCTTTCACTATATCTTCGCTGTCCGTTGACAGTCCATTCCGAGTACGCTTCCGCAGCGCTCCACCAGCACCCTCGTTGAAAACTTGAGCATACTTAGCATAGTTGGAGTTGAACTCTTTGAACTTATCTGCAAATTGACCATACTTCGGGTCACTATACTTAGAGACTTTCGCTTGAAGCTGCTGTTTTATCATATCCATATAGTGGGCTTTGGTACTGTCGCCAGCCATTATAGCATCTGCCCAGTCTTTATTTGCTTGTTTATACAGCGAGTGCAGTTCCTCAAAGTTAGCTGTACTTTTCCCCTCAACTCCCTGTGATGTGGTAGTCCGATACACTGGCTTCGTTGCTCCGGCCTTTGTCACCGCTTCCCGCGTCAGCTCCCCTGCTTTTCCCTCTGGGAACTCATTCAGTACCTTACTAAACAGTGGCGGAAGGTTCTGAAAAGTCTGCCTATCGGAATTGACAATCTTCTTTACAGCTTCCCGAATGTCGGACACATCTTCTTGAAGGCCAATAGCTTTAGCGTGTCTATACACACCCTGTAACTGGGAGTTCAATGCCCCTTTCGCTGTATCTCGTGCTTCCCAGTACTTTTCACGCAACTGATCCCCAATGACTTGATTATCAGCTGTACGTTGGAATGATGCCCCCAGTCTCCGAAGATCCGCTGTAGCTTTTTCTGCATCCATACCCATTACGGACTTCTGTGCGGACAATCTCGCACGTGCTGGATCTGTTGCACCAATTACACCAGATTCCGCACTGGCTTTTGGGAATGTGCGTTCTTTATATGCAGTAATAGCTTCCAGATTCCTCATGTCAGCTGCCGCGGCTCTCGCTAAAGACTCAGCTGACTTATTTGCAACCTCTTTGTGGATAGCAATAAGTCCTGGGGCTCCAGTCATCTGTGCAAGAGTAGGTTTCCATTCTGGGATTTTCTTCGAAAGTTCCAGGCTTCTTTGCAGGTTTGCCACGCTCTGTGGTGCCGCTTCCATAGACTTATTAATATCCTTCTGGAGCAAGCTGTTTGCGGATGCTTTTTGGGCATCTGCCGAAAACCCATAAGCACTATTTTTTGCCAGAGTACTTTCAACGACTTTAGATGCCTGAAGGTACTTGTTGGCGAAGGTTGTCGGGCCTGTGCTGAGTAATCCTCCTACAGCTTCCCCGATAGCGGCGCCTTGTTCCTCATTCAGTCCATAGTAATGTGCCATGTTCTTCCCCCAGCCCTTACCCTCTACACTTAAGGTAGCTGCATTGAAGGTTCCTATGGCTTCCGCAGTAGCTGTTGCAAGCTTCCGTTCAGCTACTGCTGTCGTGGCCGCACCTGGGACAATCATAGCACCGGCAAAATTCGCAAGTGTCCCTAAGTATTGTGAGCTCTTGCTGTACCCGCCGGATATTGGGTCTTTTGGCTGTGCCCAATGCTGGACGGCAAAAGCGGATTCCCCGATCTTAGTCATATGTTCCACCCCACCGACAGGATGCTCAGAACTCACATGCCGGCCTTGTGCCCCTGTGAGCTTATTGTAACCTATATCGGCAGCCTGTAGTACTTGATTTACAGCAGAAACAGGAAGGCCAGCCAAGCCGACAACTCCAGCAGCACCCGCGCGGAATTGATCAGCCATATACATACCGATGCCAGGTTCCTGCCCAACTGCAGGAGTGTTCGAAGTAGCTTCAAGGGAGAATCCTTCTGGGATAGCCGGTGCCGTATGTTTTGCCGATGGCTCCCCACCGTCAACCGTAAAGCCTTCAGGAATTGTAGGGGTATCGCTCATGGTACTGGTACCCATTGGTTATTTTTAAGCACAAGTTTTTGTCCTTTTCCATTGGAGATCACTGTCCCTTCCACAACAGCAGGGGATTTTCCGCTTGGAGCTTTGGTCGCAGTGGCTCTCGTTGTCGCAGGAGCTGTAGAAGTCGGCGCTGTGCGGTTAAATTCCCCTTCAATCTCCACGTGATCCGCATCCAGCCCATAACCTTTCGCTTTTTGCTTCTGCTGCCCTTCCAGCCCACGTAAAGCAGTTTCTGTTGAACCTTTCAGTTGTTTCACCACGTTAGAAATGCCTTGTCGCTCTTCATCACTATACTGACCTGTGAAGCCATGTGAAATAAATCCAGTCAGGCGCTCTGCGGCATCACCAAAGTTCTTCGTATCCTTGTAGAAATCTGCTGTCGCGCGAGTGCGAAATTCACTGCTCAAATTAGTCAGTGCTTGGTGCAGTTGTTTATCTGCTAAGGAGCGAGAGGAGTCGCTTGGGGAAGTAGCTGCCACGTGGAGCAAACTCTCAACTGTATTAACCTTGTGCAGATCTTCCACATAGGGCTTAGCTTCCCGCTGTAATTTGGTATTGAGTACTTCGGTTTCAGCGAAGTCTGTTTTACGTTTTGCCTCCTCTCTCCGAGATGCTGTAGCTTCCGCCAGCAGCCCCCGCTGTACAGCAGTAGCTTCTCTCGCAGCAGCTACATCCCGCTCATGATCTCTGTGGTCAGTTTCATGATCCTTAATCCGCTGTTTTCGATCATCATCCACCTGCTTCGCTGTATTCGCCTTCTCAATCAGCGTCGCATGTTGCTCAGCCGTCAGTGCACTTGTCTGCGACTTTCGGGCAAAGGTAGCCCATCCAACCACATCACCTGGTTTTGGTAATGTCATAGGAGATACTCCAGCCGCAAGAGCTTTATCCACAAGCGCTCGCTGTGCGGCAGGGTCATTCATATCCCCAGCAGCAAAGTTATAGGCTTCTTTCGACAGATCTTCTTGGGTTTGCTTTTTCTCCACAGCCATTCTCGTCACCTGATCTTTGGCTTCTTGGTAACTCACTTTAGCATCAGTTTCCAGTTCCTTTCCTAGCTGGAAATTCCCTTCCTTGAAGGCCATCGTAGCGGCTTTCTGCTGCATTTGCCCCATCTGAATCGGGTTATTCACTAAGCTTTTATCAGCATCAACTTGGGATGACATAAAGTTCCCAACATCAGTCTCTGCTTTTTGTTTCTGCTTTTGCTGCTGCATTGCCATCTGGTTCATCTGCAGCTTTTGGTTATTAAGCTGTATGTCTTGATCAGTTTCCTGATACTGCTGTTCACTCCGAAGCGCCCCACCAATATTGGAGAGCGCCTGCGCAAAGAATCCCCCTGCCATGTGTGTTTCTCCTTATGCGTAGGTAAGCGAAGTATCCGTGGTGGCCGCTGGCTGATTATTGTAAGCTGTAACTGCCTTCCCAATCCCACCAGCAATCGTCCCAAGCCCAGCCGCTGCAGACGCATTCCCAGCTGTAATTGCTTGTGAAGCTGCTGCAGGGCTACCAGTTGTTGCGCCTGACAACAATGCCAAGTTGTTGAAATCCTGCTGATAGGTGCTGCTGGCTAAGCCTTCGGCATATTGAGTCTGTGCTGCATCATTCATGCCTGAACTCCCCAGCCCACGAGCAGCGTTCGTTGCCTGCGTCGCCTGTAACCCTTGCTGAAGTTGGAACTGATAGCCAGGAGTACTTGTTACTGATGAAGGATTAGCCATTAGTGATTGAAGTTGCGCTTGGTACTGCGGCCGTTGTGATGCAAATGGGTCGGCTGCGGCTGATGCAGAGGAACTACTGCCACTTGAGAGTAGTGCTCCCCCGACGACACTTACAGCAGCTCCTGCGATTGCGCCAAAAGTCATGATAAAGTCCCTTTCAGTTTCTCCGGCGAATTACTACGCTGTAACTCCGCCGAGTTATTCAATTCAACCTTCGGATCATGCCAGCCAATGGCAGTGTAGGAAGGTGCAATGACTTGGTGTTCTATTTCGTCTGGGTCAGTCAAATAAGTTGCGTGCGTTGTAGTCCATTCAGTCTCTTCATGGGTGAACAGGAGTCGCTTGCAACCAGCAGGGGAGATCATGCTCACAGGGGCTGCTAGGACTTCCAAACCACTGGCTTCAGTGAGGATTGACACTATCCCCTTGGTGATGACATTGTAATGGGCTTCTTTGTGGATGCGCCCAATCACCAGATGCCCAGCAGGAATCGTAATCTGACGGATATACATTCCAGTAGCATAGCGATGAAGGAGTGGGTAACTGTCAACGGTATTGACAAACTCCCCAGCCCCTTCAGACTGCCCCATCAAGAGCTCAATTTGGCAGATTTTATGTCTAATCTCCTCCGGTGTTGTGGAAGGGAATACAGCAGACCCTGTTAATTTCGCCAGCAATCTCTGAAAGTTATTGTGGAGCCCTTCAGTAATCTCATTCATTCGTTATCCTCCCCAACTGGTGTATATTCAATCTCCAGTGCACGTACCCTGAAATCCGTTACATCTGTATGAGTCAAATCCCAGCTCCGATGCCGATAACTTCCCCCACGTACCATCTGCTTTTTCTGCGTGCTCAGGTCAATAGTGCGAGGGACTGCAAAAGTTTGGTAATCATCATTGCTGTATGTAACTGATACAGTAGTTGAAATTGTGTCAGAGTGCAAGTAGGCACCTGCAACAAACTTTACAGCATAGGTGCCTTCATCTGTAGAGGGAGTTCGGATAAAGCAGGTAATAGCCACATCCGTAAAGTCTTGGTAGTAACCTTCGGATAATGTGCATACTGCCCCATTCGTCAGACCTACTGCGAAGGAGGAGTTGAGGGTACTGTAGAAAGACGCACTCCCTCCGGTCAGATAAACCCCTTGAAAAGATCCAGCACCGGTTGTCCAGTACGTCCATAGGCTATCAGTAATATCATAGCATAAAGTAATGCCCCCAAGAACACCGTAGGAGGGCAACGTAAGGAGATACACAGGCTTCCCAAGTACCACTCCGCAGGAAGCGAGTACTGTAGGAGGGGCTAGCGGCAGTCCATATCGTGGGATAGGCTCTGCAAGATTGCTTTGTGCAAGGATCTTCTCAATCGCTGGTGTAGAGATCCGTTGAAAGGTTAATGCAGTAAATTGCCCTACACAGAGAGAACCATCAATATCCCTAGCGAGGAAGTATAAAGTATCCTCAAAAGATACTACGCTTCGCCCATTGGCACACCCAATACCAACTGCCCCATTCGAGACTTGTGCAATAGGTGCACCTGGACTAATCCCAGCATCATAGAAAAACTGCGTACCGCTCTCCATCAAGACAACAAGGTAAGCTGTATGGGCTGCAATTGCAACCCCATTGCCATATGCTGCATCCGTGTTGACAGTGTTCAGTCCTGGCCAAGTTGTGTAATCCCCATAAGCTGAGGCATAGATTGTGCTTCGGGACATTACATAATATGTCCCATCTAGGAAAGCCAGCCCAGCACACGTTCCTGCGGGGAACCCTGAGATAACTGTAACGACTCCCCCACTGTAGGTATAGCCCCCATCAGTAGACTTGAACGCCGGCGCCGTGGTAGCATTGTCAAAGGCAGGGAGAGCATCGTACAGCACTCCGGTAGTTGGGGGGCCTGGGATAGCAGACCCAGTCGGGGGTGTCGCCCCACGCGTAGAGACAACCTGATATACCATACCACCTATGATATAACACAGCGTACCAATATAAGAAAAGACACCTTGTGCCGGCCCAGGCCCATAAGAATACCAGATATCCAGTCCTGGACGCTTTTGCAGCGTCGGTCCAGAGGAAGTCATCGTGAGAACCATATTCCCTACCTTGGAATCTTTGGACATTGTACCGTCTCTGGTATCAATTCCCCAAACAAGTGGAAGTTGTTTTCTTGTTGGCATCACCGACTCCGCTGTGATGGTGTGAAAAACACGCTGGTTTGCTCCTGCTCCACTTCGAAGAACTCTTTCCGAAGTATCAGTGCTCTCCCAGCAATCTCGGCTCGCTTAGGGGCAGGAGTATCATATTCAATCGAGATTTCATCTGCTAAGCACCATTTGAGCATACGCAGTGCCTCTTGAGGGAAGTCCACATTGTTCAGCCCACTTGTCAAATCCATCACCTGCATCTGCACAACGACAAACATCGTGTGACTTGTGTCAGCAGGAACATCATACAGGGTGATAGAGCCAGCCCCAAGTTGCGGATCATAGTAATACTGATTCGGAACTCCTTGAGAAGCCTTTTCCCCTAATAAGTTGTAATCATACCGTGACTCCAGTGTGAGTTCTACATCATTCCCAGTAGAATCTCTCAAAAAGGCTTGCAGTACCCGCAGTGGGAGAGTTGAGTTAGATACTGTACTTAGATTGTATGTGGCCTGCCCCGCTACCATAGGCACTAACAGAGTTGTCACTTTCCACAATGGCAGTCCTTCCAGTGCAAGCTCTTTCATCAACACTTCCAAAGCTTGCTGCACATTCAGCATGTCTGTTGATGGTATCGTGTCATAAGGATCAAAACGACCAGTGAGGCGCAGTGCCGCACTGATCAAATCATTCCCCACCATATTAAACTGATAGAGTCCGCTGGTTGCCATTACTGTCCTTTTTTGCCAGTTCCTTTAGTGGGTTTCTGCACTTTCTGCTGCATTAACTCCCCCATCTTTCGCAGTGCTGAGGTTACGCGGGGAGAGTACTGCACTTTCGCAATACCCCCCACGGGCCCAGCAACTCGACGTGTTGCCATTCCGTTCTCCTTAGTTACTTGACACCAACGCCATCAGGACCAACCTTCTCCAACCGGAGTATGAGAGTAAAGACCTGAGTGCCAGAAGTCCATCCAGTAGTTTTCACGTCAATACCGCCCGTCACACCAGCTGCACCATTATCTGTCAGCCCCCCAAACTCCTGAAATGACATACGCCCCCTACCAGCAAGGGGCACCATTTCCAAGTCCGTGGTAGCTGTCCACAGCAGATGTACAGCGAGTTGGTCTGTGATACTGTAGTCAATATGCATCACCCGAAAGCTTTTAGGGATCGGGAAATAACTAGCAGGGGCTACAATAGTCACTTGAGCCACATCACTGGTATCTTGAACTGATGTGATCTTCACAGTGGCATGTCGAGGGCCATCTTGGATAATCTGCGTAAGCAGTGAATTTGCCATAATGCCCCCTTAGGTTATCGGTGACGTTCCACAACAATGTAATCTGTTGTAAGAGTTCGTGCAGCAGCCGAAGTGTTTAGCAGGCCGAAAGAAGGGTTCAGGATTTGCGCTGTCACTACTGAGGTAGCAGTAGTTTGTAGCAAAGTAGCTACGCGCCCGACAGGCTGACCCAAAACTGCCTGTGCATAGCCCACGGGATTATCCCCTGTGGTTGGATTCCAGAAAACTTCCACATTGCCCTGAGTATCCACGTGAATGCCCAGTTCAAATTGCACACCAGTAACTGGAATACATGCAGCTGGTAGAGCAACTGTGGTGGAGACTCCGCCAATTTTACTAACTAGGAATAGTGCGGCTGACCCACTGTTTTTCGTGACATACAATCCATCAGTCGCGGTGAGCGGTGTGGCTGATGTTACAATAAGACCAGCATAAAAAACATCATTAATAACGTCACTCAAAACACCTGAGTATTTGAAGAAAGTTTCTTTTGGCTGAATACCAACACCCGAGAGCGTACTGCCAATCTTGAAACCAGCAGCTGCGAGTTGGTAGTAGTTGGCATCCGCAATACCCGCAGTTGTCGTGGACAGCAGAGCGCCGCCATCGAAAGGTGTTAGGGCGGATGTACCAGCACCAACCAAGGTGACAGTCCAGTCTGAAGGTAGATAGGTGTTGAAGTCATTGAAGTACTCATGAGACCAAGTCGGGTCTTGCGTCCCACAGTTTGCCATTGTCTGCCACGGGGCAGCATTGGTCGAGCCTGTTGGGGTTCGTGTAGTCTTACCATTGAAAGGCATAGCAGTTTCCTTTGAAGTAACTCCGGCGAGTTACAATCCCGTAACTCGCCGGACATTCAATCAGCCAAATTACTTAGGCTGCGTTCGAACCAAACAAACCACGTGGGTTTGCCCAGAGGAACAAATAACGCTCATAGGCGCCGACCTTGAAGTTCCGTGTATCCGCATCATTATCCTCCCAGATATCCAATGCTTCACGCTCTTGCCAGATCATACCATCTTCGCAGTTGGTAGTGATGAACCAAGGGCCAGTCGCTGTCAGGTAAGGATTGCTGACGATCCCACCAGTGAGCAATCCTTGCTGATTGATCGGATTGATGTCATTCAGGTTTGTACCAACGTTCTTCGATGTTTTCAGGATCCGCTCTGCATTGAAGTAGTTATTAGGGTGAACAATCAACTTATCCCCCATCAGTGGTTCGATGTAACCACGATCATCCTTGGCTTGCATCATCAGGATCAGCATGTCCTCGATAGCTGCTTGGGATAATGCTGCATCAACCGCAAACTTGTTCTGCCATGTACCTGCGGTGAAGTTTGGGTGCGCCGCGTTCAGCAAACTCACACCGTCACCGCCTAAGTAGCTGGAGTTGAAGGCGCGATTGAAGACATTGGTCGCATTGATGTTTTTTGTTTCCGCAAAGGCTCGGCGTAACTTGTTGGTGCGATTCTTTGTGAGCTTCACATACAAGTTATCCATCAACTCTTCGTGAGTGGTGATGATTCCCAAGCCATAGGCGATATTCGTACCACGTGTGATAAAACCTTGTTGCATACCATCATACGTGATTGGTTGGCCTTCGGTCTTAACAGTAGCTAAGCCCAAACCGATGGACTGCACGTATTCTTCATAGTTCTTTTTGGACGTTTCCTTACGGAACATCAATGGAGCGAACTGCGGCGCGGAAGCTGCCGCAGAATCCCACCAGGCTTTTACACCTTCCCAAAGTCCCTTGGGATACGAGCCTGTGTTGACGATACTTGACATATACTACTCCTTAATTAGTTATCAGTTGCACAGATTAAACGCCAGCTGTGTTACCCATCAGTTCGTGCTGATTAATCATGACAAGCCATGCAGCATTCACACCATAGGCATTGTTAGGCTTTTGCACTAGACCTTGCAAGCGCAAGTTCAATGTAGAAGTCGTCGCAACTGACGCTGTATTCAATACCGTGGCCGAGTTTTGCTGTGGTGAAGTTGGATTCGTTACAGTAAAACTTGCATTTTTGTTGCAACTTGTTGCTGTCAATACATTCAGCCCATCATCTGCAAGCTCGTACAGCACATCCATATCATCCACGACCAATACGTAGTAATCATGGGCCTTGGTTGCTGGGATATTCTGGATAGTCAGATCCAAGTTGACCCCAACGAGACTTGGGAGGTTAGGGCCGGCCACCAACACACCAACTACAATACCACGGATAGTATCAGTGCCATTGGTGATCTTGGTTACTGCTGGAATGCCATTCGCATCGCCATTCGCGGAGGACTTAACAGCATCCCCAACGTTGATTTGATTGGGCTCAGCAGCCTGGACAACGTATAAATTTGTGCCGCCTGTCCAAGCATTACCTGCTCGGTAGCGGGAGGGGACAAAGCCCCTAGGTGCAATGATATTTGCCATCTGGAATATTCCTTAAAGTGGGTCAGAAACAGTTTGAATTAATTTCCCGCTGCTAAGTCAATACGTGCATGTGTGTTTAAGGAATTATTCACACGTTTCGGTACATACTGACCTTCACCACGAGGGGCTGTTTGGCTTTGTCGTATCGCATTGTCCCAAGTATCTGCTTGTAGATAGCGATGCGCTTCGCGCTCTGCCCATATCTCTTCCTTGCATTTCATTAAGTATGCACGCAGTGGGGTATTGTCCGCTTTTGTCCCTACATAGCGACTGACACGATGTGCCACATCACTATCAGCAACAACGGCACGACTCATGGCGACTTCTTCAGGGGAGACAAACTCAAAACCTTCCATCAGTAACTGCTCGATAGCAGAATCTTGGTCATTTTCCCAGTAGAGGTGATAACCTTCAATCGTACCCATTACGTGCATCTTCAACCGTAACCCACCAAAATCTGACTGACGTTCCCGAGCATCCTCAGGACGTTGGTTCTGTGCGCGAGTGGCTTTAGCAGCAACATGGGCTTTCCCACGAGCAGCCGCAAAGTCTAAACGGGCTGAGTCTTCAGCAGATTCTTGGATTACTTGTGTACCAGCGGACTGGTTTGGTTCATGTGACATAGTGACTCCATTTGATTTTTAAAGAAAGGGCAGACCTGCGGGTTAATTTCGAGTAAAGTAGGACTTCAGAAAGGTTTCTTCCGTATACAGGCCGTCCTCAATGAACTGCCGCATGAGAGCGCGATCAGAAGCTGGAAGATCTCTGGCTGTTCGGCCATTGATGCTGACAGCGCCACTACTACCAGCTCCACCATTCCCGCCACCAGAGACACGGCCAGATGCGGCTGGTGCTGCTGTGGTACGGAAGCTACGAGGGAATTCTTCCCGCATCTTCTCCGCAATCATATCCAGGAATTTTCGACCGCGCAAGGTTTCCCCACCTTGGATCAGCTTATCCCCCAATGCCACTGCGTATGTGCGGAGCTTGTCATTTTCCTTGAACCAGCTATTCCCATCCTCAATCCACTCGTCCAGCAATAGGCTGTCTTGGGGTGCGGGAGGGGGTGCGGAAGCTGCTTTGATCTCAGCTACTGCTGCTTTGGTGCTGGCTTTGAGTGCATCAATCTGATCTTCCAGCTCCAGAGCTTCATCATCTTCCCCGTTGCGAATGGCTTCTTTGTGCTGTAGACGCAGCTGACGTAAAGCGGCCTGGGAATCAGAGTCTTGTTTTACTGCTTGAGTTTTCTGAAACTTCTCAAACTCCGCAGCAGTGCCTTCAAATCGCTCTAACTTTGCCTTGACTGCGGCGAGTTCAGCTTGGAGATTGGTGACAAAGGCGTCCCCGCGTTTATTAAATGTGACCGCATCAGTCCACTGGGATGCCGGCTTTCCTTTTGCAATCCAAGTTGCTTTTGATACCCAACCCTTGCGACTGGCGAGTTCTTCAGCAGCTTGCTCTGCGCTCGGGGCTGGTGTGGCAGGTTTAGTCCCACGCGGAAGGTCTGCATGAATGTCGTCGTCTTCAGTCCGAAGCTCTGAATTAATCAGGTCGAGTCGAGCGAGTTCTTCATTGATATCTGTCTGGGATCGTGCGGAGGTTCCACCAGCTACTCCTCCTTCTCCTATGATGTGATCTTGTGGCATGGTTCAGTTTCCTTTTGTGTTATGAGTTTCTCCGACGAATTACGACGGAGTAATTGCGCCGAGTTACTCTCCGCTACCTGCCAGCGGAACCAAGTAACTAATAATATCCAAGTCATTTACGAATCGATACTGCTTCCCATCATGCGGCCCATCACGGAAGATCCCTGTGTACAGCCCCACCAGCACGCGATCGCCTACTCCGCAGAAATCGGCACACTTGTCACTCCAAGCATCCGGCCCAATCTCTACCACAGTCGCCCAAACTGACTTATTCTTCTCTGCATCCACTGCTTTCGACGGGAGAACGATGCCACTGGCTGTGATTTCCTCCACAGCATCGCAGAGCAACAGCACACGATGGCCAGTAGCACGAAAACCACTCTGGTTTGTAGGTGAAACTCCTTTAGCGCCACGCCATCCATAACACCCTTTAAGGTTTTCAGTAACTAGCTGTGTCATGATGCGCTCCTCCTTCAACAGTTCCACTTAATTCTTCTGGTTGGTAGCTGGCCAGCAACTCCAACACCTTATTTAGCAGGTCAATCCCGCCAAGTGCTTTTGCATTTTGGGCTGCTGTCTGTTCCTGAGTTGCCCCAACATAATGCTCATTTGCCCAGGCTTCCATTGTCTGCTGCTTACTCTCCCCCAGAAACCCCACCAGCTCCATCGTCACTGGGTGCTGCGACCATTCCGCCCGATCCTGTATCGTTACCGCCATGACTCACTCCAATCTTCTTGTGTTCCAATTCCATCTGCCCTACATGGGCGTGTGCTTTTTGGAGTAATTCCAGGGACTTCAACACACCTTCTTGCTCTGCTTTAGCAGCGCCTATCTGAGCATTCAGCATAGCAATATCATGCCCAGTTTGCACTCCTTCGGCTTCGGCCAATTCTTTCTTCGCTTTAGCTTCCCACTCCATAATTCTAGCTTGGTTCACCAGAGCGGTCTGTTTCAGCTCAATGATTTGCAACTGGACACCAGTCTCATGCTCTTTCTGTTTCTGCTGCAACTCCAGCATTTTCAGGTTCGGTGGAGGTGGTAGTGCATTCCTACCTTCTGGGTCAGGGAGCAGTCGATCAATGTCCTCTTCTTCCCAAGCTTCCAGAAATTTCTTCTTCGCCAAATACACATTCATCCCAGGACTTGCCATCGCAAGCTGGAGGGTGTTCTGTGCCTTCGCCCGCCGCTGTGTGGCAGAGATTGCTTCAGGAGAAGCAGCCGGCAACACTAGGAAGTTCTGGTTATCATAGTCATCAGGGGCAACGATTGCGGCTTCACTGGAGGTCAGCAGGGTGAAGAGAGGGGACTGGTGAAAGTATAGTCGGTTCAGTCGATACATAGAGCGGATTTCGTCACGAAAAGCCCTATACATACGAGTGTAGATCCCACTGAACAGCATCATCCCTTGCTCAATTGTGTTCCGACTGGTCTCAGCTGGGGTATTCTGACCTGGGCTAACACCTGTCATGATGTCAGTTGAGCCGCTAATCTTCTCTGCATAGGAGATCAGTAGTCCGAGGAGCTGAAATAACACTGTGGAAGGCTCTTTCGCCGGCAGTGGTACGATGTTGTTCTTTAGGTCAGCTCCGGTAGAATCAACTGGCTTCCATTCACCTGGTGCAAAAGCACTCGTCCCCCCTTTCATCTTCACGCCACGCCCCAAGAAGCCTCCCCCAAGATTGGACATTGTACCTGCGTCAATGAGTTGGTTCAGGGTAGTGTTGACGGCGGCATTGGAAGGTCCAAGGAGCGCACCAAGTCCGTAGTCGTAAAAGCTGCCATCCGGAGACGGGATAAATGTGTACTTAGTGAAATAACGTTCAGGGATAATCCGAATAATATGGTTATCACTAGCAGCGCCCAGCGAATGTATTCGCTTCTCCGCCGCGCTCTTTCTAGCCATAAGCGCAGGGATATCCGTAGCACTTTCCACTGGTGGTGGGCCCTCAGATGGAGTTGGCGAAGTTGGTGTAGTTTTTTGTTTAAGTTCAGCTTCCTTAAGTTCATCCTCAATCCCCTGCAACTGTTGTTCTACTAGACGAACCTGAGCGTCATTGTTACGGATCACATCGCCAGAGTCAAAGTAGCGAGCAACGATGCGGAAGAGCTGCTTAGTGTCACGACGAACTGTTATGATGTACGGCTCCGCATAACCATCACCATCCAAGTCCAGCCATGTGTACTGCTCCAGCATTTCATAGGGCATACTTTCATCATCTGCTGGCTTCTGCAGCCCACTGGCTTCATCTTCCAGTTGCTTTGTAATACCATCAACTCCCATTGTAGGAGGTGCTGCGTTTTCATGGGCTTGGTGAAGAAACACTCCACGACGAATCCGTTCCTGTATGTCGTTCTCGTCCATCAGGATTAAGTGGGTTGCTCGATGCGCTTTTTGCAGATCTTTGCAGAAGTAATCCACTACAAAGTTCTGTGCTGGGACATACTCGGAAATATTAATACCTTCAACGGAGTCGAAGTAAGTTTTTTTGAAGGAAGTCCCAACGATGGAGCAGGCAAACTTACACTTCTCGTCATCACTGAGCCAATTTACATCCTGTTCAGTGAGTTGCAAGCTGATGTGAGAAGAAATCCTCTCCGCTTGCAGCTGCCGGTGCCCCATTGGGTCTTGCCCGAGGACGTCCAGTTTTACTAATTGCTTCCCCTTGGTCATAATTGCAATGCGAGCAAGGAACTGTAACGCAGCAACAGTGATTAAAGGGAATTTTACGTTGGAACAGTTCACCCAAGGGAACGATTTCTCCTCAATCACTTGGAGCGCGAGCTTCATCCCAAGCTCGTTCCGCTGTTCCCAGACTGTGCGAGTGGATAAGTCGATATCATAGCCACGGACAACAGCGATGCCAATTGCGTCGCAGATTTCCTTCGGGAGATCTTCTGCAATGTTAGGGGAGCTGATGAGTGTATGAAGCTGGAGCTTTGGGAGCTTCTCTTTCACTGTCTTGGGGAGGTTAATCATCTTCAGTATCCTGTCGTAGTTGAACGGCCTTGAGAAGCCTTGGGCGTCATGTGCCGTTCAGTAAGTTCATCATCTGTCATAAAGTCTTCTTCATCCAGGATGGGCATATCATCAAACCCCCTGGAGAGTATAGCCGTACTGTCGAACTGATCGTCCAGCACCGCATCACTGTAACCTGTGAATCGAAGCAGCTCAGCTTCATATTCCGCGTACCAGTCTGCTTCCTTGTCGAATAGCATACTCTGGCTCCGCATCCTCTTCCGCAAACTCCTGCCCCTGACTGCTTTGTCCTTGACTGATGGCATTGGGATACACAGCATGAAGCAGCCTTTTGCCCGCATCTCTTTGTTCAGCATTGGCTCCAGAGCTTTCCAGATCACACCGTCCTCCACGAAGAAACAGATGGGGTCATGCTGCTGCTGGATATCAATCATAGTGTCGATGATTTCCTCTGTATCCCAACGCCCGACCCTCTGATCAATTATAAGCGCAGTGTTCGTTGCTGTCAATCCCCCCACTGTTAAAGATGAGCGGTTTGCTCTATCTGCTTTTGACACAGCGAAGTCCACACCCACAGCGATTTTCATCTCCTTCTGGAAGTCTGCATCCGTCATTCCGAGAAGCCAAGATTGGCGGAGGTAGGCATCACTACTGTCAAATGGGGAATTGAGGTACTCTTGGCTGTAGCCAGGTGCATCGAAGTCCTCAATGTAGCCTTGCCGCACAGCACGTAAGCCTTCTTCGCTGAACTGCTCCGGCCAGAGGATCTCAGCAAAGTCGTCGTAGCTCTTATGAGCCTTGTAGAACAAAACTTTCCACCCACTTTGCTTACGGAACCTCGGAAGGAGGGCATCTTCGTGGAGGACAGTGCCGTGAATACGTAGCTTGCCTCCACGACGAAGCGCTGGGATGACGGCTCGATTGAACCACTTACGGAATTTATCTCGACGCTCCTTGTTCTCCACCTGCTCATCGTCTTCCAAATCGTCGCAGATGATTAGGCCAGGTCGACCTCCGCGCCACTTCCTCCCACGCATCTTCTGCCCACTACCACGAGCGAGGAGACGGAACTGAGGTCCGTCCAGGAACTCTACAATGATTTCGGTTTTACTGCTTACTACCAAACCCTTGATTTCAAAGTCTTCAATGAGTTCTTCATTCTCTGTTAGTTCTCTGGTGATATCCCCCAGATGCTCAATTGCGAGTTCTTCATTGGTACTGATGATGATGGCGTATGTTTCCAGACGAAAAAGCATCGCAGCTAGCCCATACACGTGGGTGAGGGCACTGGATTTAGCGTGCCCCCTGGGGGCGATAACACATGCACGCTCTGCATCGCTGGCGTATAGTGCCCAAGATTCCCTGTGGAACTGTGGTGTGGGTTTGGGCTCATCGAAGTTTTTGTACAGGTAGGTCAGAGCGAATGCTTCAATCATCCTGGAAGTTAGGATTGTTTTGGTCGGCTGGGGTGGGAGTGTGGACGTGGACGTGGACGTGGACGTGGACGTGGCATCAGTAGCAGCTTCGGCCCCAGCTCCCGCCGAGATGGATTTCTCCGGCGAGTTACTCGACTGTAATTCGGCGGAGTTACTCATTTCCCTCCCTCCGGCACTTCCACCAACACAGCTTCGAGTGTCCGTTCAGCGCTGCGACGATCCATTTCTGCCATTGCTGCCTCCATTTTCTCTGCTACACTCAATTTCCTCTCCACAACAGCAGGGGTTTCCGGTGGAGCAATGCCCATTCCCAGTGCTTTAATCGACAACTCCGTGGCTTTTAGCACCAGTTGGTCGCTCACTTCCTTCCCATCGAGTTTTTCCAGCAAAATGTGGCTGCTGCGGAGGGCGAGGGAGCGGAAGCGTTCATCCATTGTACTGGTGAAGTAGGGATCCAGTACCTCCGAGCGACGGGGATCCAGTGTACGTTGGAACGCATCGCTGGCGACGACAGTACTGAGCCAGCCCATTGTACGACCGAAAGCTCTGGCAATTTCCTTCAACCCCAAGCCTGGGTTAGCTATCAGAAACTCCACCATTGTGATTGGGGTGTAGCGCAGAGCGGGGATTCCTCCCATCCCTTCCCCTTCCCGTGGCTGAACCATCCGCTTTTCCCTATCAACACCAGTTACAGTGACAACTGGCTCCCGTAGCTCGTCGATCATAGCCTGAGCAGCTTGTTGCAAGGTTGGGCCACGTACCGTAGGCTGTGTGGGCGCTGTCATACCCCTGCACTCTTCCGCACAGCCCGCATTGCTGTTGTAGCGACTCCTAAAGCATCCAGAGCCAACCCTGCACCCTCCTCGGAATCCAAGCGATCCTGCAGCAACTGCGTGGATTGCACTGCAACAGCACGGAAACGTTCATCCAAGCGGCGGCGGATGGAAGGGTCGATCAGCGCGGCCTTGCGTTCTCCCAAACGAGCCTGGAAACTATCCGATGCGAGGACACGGGAGACCCAGTTTGGGCTGAAGCAGAATAGTGCAGCGAGTTCAGTTGTGGTTACTGTAGGTTCGGCCAAGATCAAGTCGATCATAGCTTCATGGGTGTAGCTCAGGTGGCGGAGTTGCTTCGCCGCCGCTGGGGCTGCTGGGGCTGCTGGGGCTGGGTTGTTCATACCATAACTCCTTCTGTTGTGCGCCGCTACCGCGCCGCGTTGCTGTAGTTGTTACTGTAGCATTGGCTGCAGCGGAGAGCAACAGTGCGGCTGTCACGGCCGTCGGCCGACCAGCCAACCAACTGAGCAGCCAACCATCCAGCCATCCCCCAGTCGGCCGACCATTCTCTCCATCCCCTCGCCAAGCTATGGCAGACCATTCCGCGCGGGCACTGTTATAAGTAACAACAGCAACAGCAACAGCAACAGCAACAGCAACAGCAACAGCGAGAGTGGGCGGATGGGGCAATAGTGTATGGGAGCTGGTGCGTTGTGCAGCAGAGTGGTCTGACGGCTGAGCGGCCGATGCGTGACAGTGGGGGGTGCGCTGGTGTATGGGCGCTGGTGTGCATGGTCTGTGGTGTGTGGGGTTTATTTGAACCCCTTTTGAAGTATTGTATCACACCCCCGAGGAGTGTCAATACCACGGCTGGGTTTGGTCGGGGGTGGGGTGTGCGCGAGGCTGAGCGGGAGTGTGCACGGTGGGAGTGTGTGCTGTTATAAGAAGCTACTGTTACGGTTGCTGTTGTAGCTACTGCTTATAACAGCAACCGCCGGTAGGCGGTCAAACCAGTGCACAATGGTGCAGTGTGGGATGGGAGGGGTAGCTTATAACAGCAACGCGCGCGCGAGGGGGGGGGTGCGCAGTGGGAGGGGGACTGGCGGAGGGGGAGTTGGACGGTGGGGGTGGAGGTGGAGTTGGTAGGCAGCGGAGTGGTTGGGCCACGTGACCGTGGTTTGGATAGCTGGGAGCGTGGAGGTAGCTGGGGGAGACCAGCTGGGGAGTTGGTCTGACGGATAACTCGGCGCAATTACTCGACTGTAACTCGCCGGAGAAACCCTCCCACAGTGGAAAAAATAAAAAAAAAGAAGCAGAGTGACCTGTGCAGCAGTGGGGGAGGGGGTATGGGTGGGTGCGGGAGTGTCCAGTGAGGTCGAAATTGAGGGAATTTTTCAAAATTTATCTTGGTGCATTACAATAATTTTTCACTGCTCCACCTTTGGGGGGGGGGCGGGGGGGGGGCCGCCGGG
>Ga0302155_10000283_pt1 | contig 41668 bp, 39 predicted proteins | sample I_Bog_N3_1_FD_193508 | JGI IMG/M metagenome (GOLD analysis project Ga0302155, IMG submission 193508) | Peat permafrost microbial communities from Stordalen Mire near Abisko, Sweden - I_Bog_N3_1 | ecosystem: Environmental > Terrestrial > Soil > Wetlands > Peat | place: Sweden: Abisko, Stordalen...
GGACCGTGAAACGAATCTGCGCCAATGATAGTGCTGCAACCAGTGTGAAAGTAGGTTATCGTCAGGCTGTTATTCCTAAAAACCCCCCGCTACCTTGTAGTCGGGGGGTTTTTTTTGGGCGTTTGTTTTACTATCTTTCCCACGGCGTAGCATCGCAGCCGCGACGTGGGTAGACATGATTTTATTTAGATGCAGGCGGTGAGCTTGGGTTGCTCTTTGCTTCTCTCACTTCTTTAGCCTTGACGTTTGCCGCAGCGTCTACTGCGCGGATAACATCATAGGGGCCATACTTGTGCTGCGTCTCGGTGAACGAATCGACATAGGGACCCCAAGGAAAATCCTCCGGTTTGTCGTATGGATTGGAAAAGTCCTTCGCTACCTCACCCTCCCTCGGCTGACGGGGATGTGAGACGACGAAACCGGCAACGTCATAGGCATCATCTTTTGACAGGGCTGGACGATCAAAAGTTGCTTGACCGAAAGGCATGTTTACATAAATATATTGGAAAGCCGACAAAATACGGAACATTGAAGCCGATTCGCTGGTCGCATCCGATCCCCAGACTGGTGGAAATGCGTAGCCTTTACGGTCACCCACGGTACCGACGCGCTTGCCCTGTCCATTATCGTTGTGGCAGACGGCGCACTGTTGCTTGTAGACCTCCTCCCCGCGTACGAGGTTGGCGGCTCTCTTCGGTTCTACAACAACCATTTCCTTTTCACCGATAAGCTTAGCTCCTTTGGGCACACCATGCGAGAGGTATTCAATGTAAGCAACAAATGCCTTCATTTCTGTCGAGTCTTCGCGGATGGGGCGTCCAGCCAAACTATGGGTAAAGCATAGATTGATTCTGTTCTCGAGCGTGACTGTCTTGCCAAAACGAGGCTGAAATTGGGGATAAGCACCATACGTGCCAATTAGCGGGGCGGCATACGGCATCGTTGCCGCAGCACGATGACAACTTGAGCACGACATATTACTACCCGCGTAGCGTTTTGAGGGATCGAGCATTTCGGGTCCGAGATATGCTGATGTATGCGTTAGCAGTTCCTGCCCCATTTTGATCATGCGGCTCTGTTCGTCGTTCGGTAGCTTCGAGAGGTCTGTGTTGGGTGTCGGCCAAGTGCGGAGATCCACGACCGGACGATCTGTCGCGGGCGCGGCGATAACCTTACTAGAACCAATGGATGTTAGCAGCGCCAACATCAAGACTCTCGCAATTATGTTAGGGTCTTGATGTTTGATGTGCGAAAGTGTGCTCTGCACGGATTTTTTTTCCATTAATACTCTCCTCAAAAGGGTGGTTTTTACGAATTCACATGCTGGCTAAGGTTTTGAAAAAAATCTTGTGAAACAAAAGTGCCGTTTGTTTAAATGCATCTTGGAAGGTATTTTTTCACTATAGATTGATAGTGATAAAATTCAGCTGGCAGCGTTAGAAAATTCTTCAAACGCAGCCATGGCATTGGCGGAGTACATCAAAGATGGACCTCCGCCCATATATACCGCCATGCCTAATGCTTCTTGCAATTCTGATTTGGTGACATTGAGTTTGACGAGTGCTTGCACATGAAAGCCTATGCAAGCATCACAATGCGAAGCTACCCCAAGTGCCAATGCAATCAATTCTTTGGTTTTTTTATCTAGAGCGCCATCACGCGTTGCTGCTTTTGCCAAGTCACTGAATCCCTTCATTACATCGGGAATATCATTTCTTAACGTTGTCAGATTTTTCGATACTTCTTGGGTTAGTTCGCGATAATTTGGGATAGCTATACTCATAATGAGTCCAATTCAAATATTATTTTTTAGTGGAGCAGCTGTTAATGCCGAAAGGTAAGTAAGCAGGACAGAAACGGAAGATACCTGTCACTAACGGAATAATTCCCAGCCAACCCCACGCGCCAGTCAGCCCAGTTAATGTCGCCCAAATGAGCCCAAGTCCGATTAAAATTCGTATTACTCTGTCAATTGTTCCTACGTTTGCTTGCATGATTCACTCCTTGGTTTTTAGGTTAATTTGACTTATTGGTCAATTTTTCAGTCTGGGCGAATGCCTTGTGTGAGATGACCTTTTTCTCAAGTTGCTGCAGGATACTGCCGCACACCAAATCACATAGTGGGTATATTGACTCGTCGGCAATTCGGTAATACGCACTAGTTCCACGATTGTCTTTTGCCACTAAGCCATGTTTACTTAGCACCGCTAAATGGCGGGAAATATTCGCTGAGGTATACCCGCACAGTTGGGCTAACTCCCCCACGTTGCGCTCACCATCGCGTAGCAAGCTCAAAATTTGCAGCCGCGTCGGTTCCGACAAGGCTCTGAAATATGCAGCCATCTGTTCAAGTGCATTGATTGGCAGACCTTCCATACATTCTCTTTTTTAGTGGAAATCGAATTTTGACTATGCTTGTGTAAATTAAATTAATAAATTGGTTGTTTGCTTAAATAACTACTTGCATATTTAATTAAGTAATTACATAATACACCGAGTCTAGTTGTGGTGTGAAGAATTATTTAAATTATTTAGGGGAATTAGAATGGTAAGACCTTCTCGTTTGAGCGTGGTAGTGGTGCTTGCTACCGTTGTGCTTGCCACATTACACGCATCAGTTGTAGTTGCAGCTCAGGGAGAGTTGGCGAGTGTGCCCGTGCAGGTTGGTGCTTCGGCAGAGAAGGCGAGCTACGATGCTGTGGTTGAATCTGTTAGACAAACTGTTATTGCTTCTCAGGTCTCTGGTGCCATTATTGGATTGCCGGTTAAAGTAGGAGATGCCGTCAAAGAAGGTCAGATTCTGGTTCGTATTGATGCTCGTTCCGCAGTCCAGGGAAGTTTAGCCAGTCAAGCGCAAACGCAGGCCGCCCAGTCTGCCCTAACGTTGGCGACCAATGATGTTGAACGTCAACGACATTTATTTGAGAAACATTACATCAGCCAATCTGCCTTGGAGCGTGCTGAAGCCCAATATCGAGCTACGTCTGAACAGGTGAAGGCGCAAACAGCTCAAGCTAGCATCGCGCATATTCAATCCGATTTATTTATCATCAAAGCACCGTATTCTGGCGTCATTGCTGAGTTGCCGATAGCGTTGGGCGACATGGCTATGCCGGGTAAACCGATGCTCACCGTGTATGATCCAAAGGGATTGCGGGTCACGGCCTCAGTTCCGCAAACGGTAATGAATAGTTATGTTGCGAGCCAGCCGTTTACCATCGAATTGCCGGGGTTACCTGTTGGTCACCAGTGGTTGTCGATGGCACATATGCAAATATTACCGACCATTGATGCGGGTACGCATACCTTGCAAATACGCGTTGATTTACCTGCGTCAGCGCAAGGCATCGCGCCCGGTTTATTTGCCAGAGTATGGTTGCCATCGCAACGTGCTTCTGGTAATCACATGTATGTACCGAGTTCTGCCATTGTGCGACGGGCCGAAATGACAGGACTTTACGTCATAGACAACAATAGGCATCCTGTATTGCGCCAAGTACGGCTTGGTCAATCACAAAACGGTATGATCGAAATTCTTGCTGGAGTCAACGTCGGAGAACGCGTCGCCGTCGACCCCGCAGCTGCTGTGAAGGAAGCGCGATGAATTCACGCATGGGTATTTCTGGACGTATCGCTGCATTTTTTCAGAGCGCTCGCATTACGCCGCTGCTGGCACTCGCTGCACTGCTGCTGGGTGCGTTTGCGATTTTTGTGACGCCGCGCGAGGAAGAGCCGCAGATTAACGTTACTATGGCAAATGTACTCATTCCATTTCCTGGTGCATCCGTAGCTGACGTAGAGCACATGGTTGCGATACCGGCCGAGCAGGTGTTGTCGCAGATGACAGGCGTAGAACACGTTGCCTCACTGTCTCGACCAGGTATGGCCATCATGACTGTGCAATTTAAAGTCGGTGTGCCGCGTACGGAAGCATTGGTGCGCTTATATGATACTGTCAATTCGAACGCCGATTGGTTGCCCAAAAATCTGGGCGTATTGCCGCCGTTAGTCAAACCAAAGGGTATTGATGATGTACCTATCGTGAGTTTGACGTTATATAGTAAAAATCCCACTACCGGTGCTTATGATTTGGAACGGGTGGCGCATAGTATTGAAAACGATCTCAAGCGCGTTGCTGGTGCGCGTGAGGTGACGACCACGGGTGGTCCAGGCCGGGCAATCGTGGTCGAACTCGATCCTTCCCGTATGCAAGGGTCAGGCGTGACAGTTGCCGATATGCGCAATGCACTCCAATCGTCCAATTCAGGATTGCCAGTCGGTGAGTTACTATCTGGAAATCGTTCGGTTGCGGTAGAAGCTGGGCAGTTCTTAAAAGACGCGCACGATGTCAGTGAGCTAGTCATCGCGGTTCATAATGGCAAGCCGGTATTCATGCAGGATGTGGCAAGCATCAAAGATGGGCCATTACCCACTGCGCGTTATGTCTGGGAAGGTGTCGCCGGAAAAAATGGCGGCGAGTATCCAGCAGTGACTATCGCTATTACCAAAAAGTCAGGTGAAAATGCAATTGATGTTTCCAATGCGCTGATGGCACGTGTTGAAGAACTCAAAAACACCGTCATTCCCTCTGATGTTATCATAGCCGAAACCAGAAATTATGGTAACACTGCCAACGATAAAGCAAAAAAATTGATTCAGAAGCTGCTCTTCGCCACTCTGTCGGTTGTTGTGTTGGTTTTCATTGCGCTTGGTGCACGTGAGGCTGCCATCGTTGGTACTGCTGTGATTCTAACGCTGACAGTAACCCTGTTTGCATCGTGGGCCTGGGGATTTACCTTGAACCGGGTTTCCCTGTTTGCACTCATTTTTTCGATTGGTATTTTGGTCGATGATGCCATTGTCGTTGTTGAAAACATTCATCGGCATCAACGCCAATATCCTGGAAAATCATTAAAAGACATCATTCCCGGTGCCGTCGATGAAGTGGGTGGTCCGACCATACTTGCTACGCTCACGGTGATCGCTGCGTTGCTTCCTATGGCCTTCGTATCTGGACTGATGGGTCCGTACATGAGCCCGATCCCGATTAATGCCAGTATGGGGATGGTGCTGTCTTTAGCTATCGCCTTTGTCGTTACACCATGGTTGGCGCGGATTTGGATGAAAGAGACGCATACGACTTCCGTTGACACAGCGCCACACGGACTGGCCGGTAAATTAGCGCCACTATTTCAACGCGCCTTTCAGCCTTTTTTGAATAGCCCGCATGAAAAGCGCAATCGTAGGTTGTTGGGGGTATCCGTTGCCGCCCTGATTGGGTTTTCGGTGTTATTGCCGGCAACTGGCCTCGTATTATTAAAAATGCTGCCATTTGATAATAAGTCGGAATTTCAAGTGATTGTCGATATGCCTGCCGGTACGCCGGTTGAGCAGACCGCAGCGGTATTACATGAATTGGGTAATTATTTATCGACTATGCCCGAAGTGACGGATTATCAGGCGTACGCAGGTACGGCCGCACCGATCAATTTTAACGGACTGGTACGACAGTATTATTTGCGTACTGGTGGTGACGTTGGCGATATTCAGGTCAATCTGGTCGACAAACACCATCGTAGCGACCAGAGTCACGCCATTGCGACTCGGATGCGTCCAGCATTACAACAAATAGGCAAGAGGTTTAACGCGAATGTGAAAATTGTCGAAGTACCTCCAGGCCCACCGGTACTCGCCCCCATCGTCGCTGAAATTTATGGGCCGGAAGCAGATGGTCGCCGTCAGCTTGCAAAAGCGGTCAGGGAAGTATTTAACACCACCACTGGGGTAGTGGACGTAGATGATAGTAGTATTGCTTCGGCACCAAAATTAATGTTAACAGTTGACCGCCGCAAAGCAGCACTACTGGGTGTGTCGCAAGCCGATATCGTGACTGCTTTGCACGCAGGCCTAAGTGGCGAAGCGGCAACCTGGCTGCATGATGAGAGTAAATATCCAGACGCCGCCATATTGCAGTTGCCAGCAGAGAGACACGGGGACTTGGACGGGCTTTTGCAATTATCGGTTAGAACTGCAGACGGTAAATTAGTGCCGATACGCGAACTGGTGACGTTCAGTAATACGCTGCGTGAACAGCCGATCTATCACAAAGATCTACTACCAGTGAATTATGTGGTCGCAGATATGGCTGGGAAAATTGACAGCCCTTTGTATGGGATGTTTTCCATGCGTAAGGCGATCTCGGCAATTCCTACTCTGGGTGGTGGAACGCTCACAGAATATTTTATTCACCAGCCAACCGATCCGTATCGGGGATATTCGATTAAGTGGGATGGCGAATCACAAATTACCTACGAAACATTCCGTGATATGGGCGCGGCCTACGCTGTTGGCTTGATTTTGATTTATCTGTTGGTGGTTGCTCAGTTCGGCTCTTACCTAACACCGCTGATTATCATGGCACCAATTCCACTCACGATTATTGGGGTCATGCCCGGTCATGCTTTGTTAGGGGCTCAATACACCGCGACCAGCATGATAGGCATGATCGCACTGGCAGGCATCATTGTTCGGAATTCGATCCTGTTGGTCGATTTCATTAATCTGCAAGTCAGAGCCGGCATTGATCTAAAAAACGCTGTTGTTCACTCTGCGATCACACGTGCCCAGCCCATCATGCTAACCGGACTGGCAGCCATGCTTGGTGCTTTTTTCATTCTCGACGATCCGATATTTAACGGCCTGGCCATCTCACTCATTTTCGGCATACTGGTATCAACCTTGCTCACATTGCTGATTATTCCGTTGCTGTATTACATGGCATATCGCAACCGTATTGCATTCATTACTCATCAAGGAGAATCATCATGACATCATGGCAAACCGTGCGCATCATCGCCGGCACCTTTATTTTACTTTCGCTGGCATTAGGTATTCCTGGTAGCCCCTTGTTTGTTAACCAATGGTGGTTGGCATTTACGGCTTTTGTCGGCATCAATTTACTGCAAAGCGGATTCACCAAATGGTGTCTGATGGAATTGATCTTGCGCAAATTAGGACTTCGTGCCGGAAATTGATTGAAACAACATGAATTGCATTCACCACAAAAGCACACGATGAAACTCCTGACCTCTGTTATTTCTGCTGCATTGCTTACTTTGACCGTGCCATCGGCATTTTCCACGGATTTGATGAGCGCATGGCAGGCAGCGCAACACTATGATCCTGAATTTGCATCAGCACAAGCCAGCTACGAAGCCAGTATGACGCATCACGATCAGTCGCGCGGTATGTGGTTGCCATCTGTTTCCATGACTGCTGGGGTCGGCGTGCAAAATACTAGCACCGCAACCACCGGCGCGCAGTTTTCAGCGCCTGGCTTTAATCAGACGACTGGGGTGGCCTTTGACACTTCCATTCATAATGGCAATGCAGAACAATATGCCCTTGTGGTGCGGCAACCCTTATTGAACCGGACGTTGCTGACTCAGAGCAGGCAACTTGAACTGTCTGCAGATATGGCGGAAATCGAATGGCGTGCCGCTAAGCAGCAATTGGCCGTACGTGTCGCAGAACGTTATTTTGATGTACTGGTCGCGAATGATACTTTGCGGTTATTAAATCAACAAAAGACAGCGGTTGATTTTGCATTAAAGCAGGCAAAAGATAGTTTTAAATTGGGTAGTATTCCAGTCACCGACACCTATGAAGCCTTGGCGCGTGCTGAAACCATCAACGCTCAAATCATGGCTGCAGAAATGGATTTGCACGTCAAACAATCCATGCTGACAGATTTGACCGGAATGGATGGCAAAGATCTGGTGTTGGATAACTTATCTATAGACATGACCCCGACTTCGTTGCCCACCATTGAACATTGTATCAATGACGCGGTGATGAATAATCCTGCTTTACTGATTCAGCGTATGCGATTGACTATAGCTAAAGAAGAAGCAGAAAAACACCGTGCCTTGAATGCCCCATCCGTTGATCTGGTCGCCCAAGTGGGATACGACCGATTACACGGTAGCGGAGATTATGGCAATGCAGAGAATAGGACCAACAATCGCATGATCGGGATACAGCTCACCATTCCCCTTTTTACCGGTGGCATCCGAAGTTCCCGCTATTCGGAAGCACTTCATCTGATCGATAAAGCCCAATCGGATAGCGAGTTATTGCGTCAACAAATAACACTGCAGATTCGCACCGCATGGCTAGGCATTACCGTAGGCGAAAGTCGGCTGATGGCATTAGTCCAAGCCCACAAAGCAAGCCTGGCTCGACTAGATGCAACCCGTCTGGGTCATTCAGAGGGTGAGCGAACAACATTAGATCTTCTGAATGCGGAAAACGATTCAACCAGTTCTGAGCAGGCTGTTTTACAGGCACAAATCAGCGTTGAACTGAATCGATTAACCTTGGCGCAATTGAATGGGAGTTTGGATGAAGGGATCTTATTAAGTATCAATAAATTACTGACGCAGCACGTAGCACAATAAAAAAAATTATTCTTATATAACAGGAGACACGACATGGCACATATTATTATTCTTGGGGCCGGTACTGGCGGTATGCCAGCGGCCTATGAATTACGCGAAAAGCTGGACCAATCTCATCAGATCACCGTCATTAATGCAGTTGAATACTTTCAATTTGTACCATCCAATCCATGGGTCGCAGTTGGCTGGAGAGAGCGCGACGCAATTACCTTTCATATACGTCCATACCTTGAAAAAAAGGGGATTGCGTTCATCGCGCAGCCCGTGATCAGTTTGCAACCTGAAGAAAACAGTCTGACATTAGCCGACGGATCACGTGCCCATTATGATTTTCTCATCATCACCACCGGCCCCAAACTGGCTTTTGACGAAGTACCCGGTTCTGGGCCACTAGATGGATATACACAGTCTGTTTGTTCCATCGATCATGCCGAACATGCCTACGCGAAGTATCAAAAATTTCTGACTGATCCTGGTCACGCCATTATCGGTGCAATGCCTGGCGCTTCCTGTTTTGGTCCTGCCTATGAGTTTGCATTCATATTCAACAACGATCTAAAGAAACGTAAGTTACGTAATAAAGTTCCGATGACCTATGTGACGAGCGAACCCTATATTGGGCATCTCGGACTAGGTGGGGTAGGCGATTCAAAAGCCATGCTCGAAAGTGAATTGCGCAGTCACGACATCAAATGGATTTGCAACGCAAAAACGACCAGAGTTGAAGATGGCATGATGTTTGTAAGCGAAATAGATGACATGGGCAATTTGAAAAAAGAGCATGAGTTGCCATTTAAATACAGCATGATGCTTCCTGCTTTCCGAGGGGTAGATCCCGTCGCTGCAGTAGAGGGTTTATGTAATCCTAGGGGATTCGTTTTGATCGACGAAAATCAGCGCAGCAAAAAATATAAAAATATTTACTCAGCAGGCGTCTGCGTCGCTATTCCACCAGTCGAAGTCACGCCTGTAGCTACAGGCGCACCCAAAACTGGCTATATGATAGAAAGTATGATCTCAGCGGTAGTGCACAATATTAAGGCAGAGCTTGATGGTGTGCCGGCCACAGCAAAGGGTACGTGGAATGCGATTTGTTTGGCAGATATGGGGGATACTGGTGCGGCATTTGTAGCATTGCCACAAATCCCACCTCGCAATGTAGCATGGTTTAAAAAAGGGAAGTGGGTGCATCTTGCTAAAGTCGCGTTTGAAAAATATTTTATGCGCAAAATGAAGGCAGGCACATCCGAACCTATTTACGAAAAATATGTATTAAAACTGATGGGTATTGAGCGTCTTGATAAACTATAAATCGAAAGGAAATCTAGCATGATGCGGATCTTGGGAATCTTATTTGGAAATAGCTTGGGCGCAGGAAAAAATTTGCCGATTGATGCGATATTGATTGATGTTCGCTCTCCAACTGAATATGCTTCCGGTCATATAGAAGGTGCGATATCGTTGCCACTAAATCGATTGAGTCAAACGATTCAATCTACGATTCCAGACAAAAATACGCCCATCATTGTGTACTGCGTCTCTGGTGCCAGATCTGCTTCCGCAAGAAATGGTTTGCTAAAATTAGGTTATGACAATGTCAGTAACGGTGGTGGTATTGGTAGTCTGGCACTCAAGCTTAAAAAAGCAATTTGCCGGTGATTATTGTATATCTAGTTTATCCAATGCACGTAACTTCCGATACAAAGAGCGTTCGCTAATCCCAAGTCTGGCAGCCAGTTCTGCACGGTTGCCATGATGGTGTTGAAGTTGCGTGCGCAATTCATCGCGTTCAATCTCTTTTAACGATTTTCCTGGCGTAGTAATGACGGTCTTCAATGAAGTCAGGGGCGAAAAAAGGTGGGTTGGTAAATTCATTGTGCTAGTGCTTGTGGTCGTCGAGATCGAGCGTTCAACATGAATGCGTTGAATCACTAGGCCGTCACTCAACAGAGAAGCTCGTTCCATTATGTTGCGAAGCTCTCTGACATTGCCTGGAAATGTATAGGAGCTTAAACTGGACAATGCTTGTTCGGACAACTGCATTTGTCGCTGCGGAGCCACGCGTGCCAGTAATGCAATGGCTAATAGCGGAATGTCCTCAGCGCGTTCACGTAGTGCTGGCAACTGTATGGGGAAGGTGCTTAATCGGTAGTACAAATCTTCTCGGAACAATCCGTTGGCAACCATGGCCTGTAAATTTCGGTGGGTCGCGGACACAATGCGTACATCCGTGCCGCGCAATTCTGTACTGCCTACCCGCCTGTAGGTGCCGCTTTCTAGTAAACGCAATAATTTCACCTGCATTGTCAGAGGAATATCGCCGACTTCATCCAGAAATAAGGTTCCGCCACTGGCAGATTCCACCAACCCGATTTTGGTCACATTGGCTCCTGTGAAGGCGCCACGTTCATGGCCAAACAACTCACTTTCAAACAGGGTTTCTGTCAGACTAGCACACTCAACCACAACAAGTGGTGCTTGAGCGCGTGAACTAGCATCATGCAAAGCGCGTGCAAAGAGTTCTTTTCCAGTGCCCGATTCTCCTTGTAACAATACGCTGGCCCCGGATGGACCAACGCGCGATACTAGTTCAAGCGCCTGAAGAAAAGCCGGTGAACGACCGATGATCTTCTGGGATGAAGACAGTCTTTGTTTACTCTGTAGTGGTTCCATTTTCTCAACGAAGTAAGTTTGCTCACCATTTTCATTCAGTAAGGGCACCAATTCAATATTGACATACGATTCTCCCTCAGAGGTATGGTGCAAATGCAGCACCCGTTCACGATGCCCGGAAAGTCGGGCTTGCGCCAAAGGGCAAACTTCACCGGACTGATCGCAGGGTGCATTGAAATGATGCGACACTTCGTAGCAGGTACGCCCGATCACGGAGGCCTGCTGACTGAACTGCCGTCGGTATGCCGGATTAGCCGCAATAATCCGATATTGCTGATCGAACAGAATGTGAGGCTCTGATAACTCGTCCAAATAAGAGATCAGTTCAGGCAAAGGGAGGGACATGAGCAGAGCTCCAAAAAAAAGCATCACAAAATAGATGCTGCCATTATGTCACATTATGCCAATATGGCAGTTCTTTAACTGCCATATTGGCAGTATTCTTATTTCTGATTAAATTAACGTACTGATTTTAAAGACTATTTAATGAAAATGCATCTGGCATGAAATCTGCTAAATTCATAAACATGAATCGCAAGCCTCGACACCTCCGTTTTCACTTACTCATTGCCGTGCTGCTCAAGCTGGTCGTATTGCTGTTGATTTGGTGGTTTTTTTTTCGAGATGAAGCAATTGATGTTAACGCCGAATTTATGGCATCTCACATGGGGATCCCGGCAATTTCACAAGGAGTATCGAAGTGATTTCAGAACAATTGGTTAATTTGTCGCGACTACAGTTTGCAGCAACCGCCTTATACCATTTTCTCTTTGTCCCACTCACCATCGGCATGGTGTGGCTATTATTGATTATGGAAAGTGTTTACGTCATGACAGGCAAGGTCATTTGGAGGGACATGACACAATTTTGGGGGAAACTGTTCGGTATTAATTTTGCGCTAGGTGTTACGACAGGGATTACCCTGGAATTTCAATTTGGTACGAACTGGGCCTATTACTCGCATTATGTTGGCGATATTTTTGGTGCCCCGCTTGCTATTGAAGGCTTGATGGCATTTTTTCTTGAATCAACGCTGATAGGGTTATTTTTCTTTGGATGGAGTCGATTAAGTAAACCAAAGCATTTGCTCGTGACCTTGCTAATGGCGGTGGGGACAAACCTTTCAGCACTGTGGATTTTGATTGCAAACGGCTGGATGCAAAATCCTGTCGGTGCAGAATTCAGCTATCTGACTATGCGTATGGAGATGGTGGATTTTTGGGCTGTTGTGTTTAATCCGGATGCGCAAGCAAAATTTGTCCATACCGTTTCCGCGGGCTATCTGACTGGTTCCATGTTTGTCTTATCCATTTCTAGTTGGTATTTATTGAAAAAGCGCGACATGGAGTTTGCCAAACGTAGTTTCGGTGTCGCAGCGGCATTTGGTTTGGCTTCTGCCCTGAGTGTGATCGTGTTGGGCGATGAATCGGGTTACACCGTTGGCGAAGCACAGCAAACAAAAATGGCGGCGATTGAAGCAATGTGGCAAACCAAACCGGCACCTGCTGGACTAACGCTGATTGCAGGCATTAACGAGGCCGAACAAAAAAATGACTGGGAGATTGAAATTCCTTGGGTAATGGGCTTAATTGGGACACGCTCTGTGAGCAAGCAAATCCCGGGCATCCATGACATTAAAATCAAAAGCCGTGAGCGTGTAATACATGGAATGACGGCAGTAAAAGCGCTCGAAGCATTACGAATAAACCGACATGATGCGCAGGCACTGATCGCGTTCAACGCTAGTAAAAATGACCTCGGATTTGGGTTATTACTGAAACGCTATGTCACTAACATGGATCAGGTCACGCCTGCACTCATTGATCGAGCAGTCAATGACACGATACCACATGTAGCACCTATGTTTTGGGGATTCCGGCTGATGGTTGTACTGGGCTTTGCTATGTTAGCGTTGTTTGGAACCGCATTTTTGAGCACCATAAAAACCATGCAAGAAAAGAAACCTTGGTTGCTTAAATGGGCATTATGGATGTTGCCTGCACCTTGGATTGCCTGCGAATTGGGATGGTTTGTTGCCGAATATGGTCGTCAACCATGGACGATTTATGGTGTGCTGCCGACACATTTGAGCGTGTCAACGCTTAGTGTGACTAGTTTATATGGCTCATTAACAGGATTTGTTAGTTTTTATACGGTGTTACTCATTGTTGAGATGTATTTGATGGTCAAGTTCGCACGCCAAGGTCCAGGTAGTTTAGGGACTGGTCGTTATGCTTTTGAGGCGTCACATGCATCACAACACAATGTAAACAGCACCCTTGGAGCGGAAAAATGATTGATTATCCAACACTCAAACTTATTTGGTGGGTACTTGTCGGCGTTTTATTGATCGGCTTTGCCATCATGGATGGCCACGACATGGGGGTTGGTACCTTACTGCCTTTCGTGGGTAAAACTGACGTAGAACGCCGTGTCGTCATCAATACAGTAGGGCCGCATTGGGAAGGTAATCAGGTATGGTTTATTACCGGTGGTGGTGCCATTTTTGCTGCATGGCCTATCGTCTATGCTACCGCATTTAGTGGTTTTTATTGGGCCTTGTTAGCGGTACTTTGGGCGTTATTTCTTCGCCCTGTTGGATTTGATTATCGGAGCAAAATCCATAATTCAACCTGGCGCAGTTTTTGGGATTGGGGATTATTTGTAGGTGGTGCAGTGCCTCCGCTGATTTTTGGTGTGGCATTTGGTAATTTATTGGAAGGCGTGCCATTTCAATTCGATAACTACATGGTATCGACCTACTCTGGCAGTTTTTGGCAATTACTAAACCCCTTTGCCTTACTTGCGGGTGTCGTCAGTAGTGCCATGATTACCATGCAAGGTGGTACTTATTTAGCGCATCGGACCGAGGGCGCAATTCAAAAGCGTGCAGTTCAAGGCGCCGTCGGTGCGGCCATTGTCATGATTGTGGCGTTTATTGCAGCAGGAATTTGGCTTCAAGTGATTCCAGGTTACCGGATTACTTCCTCGATTGATCCTGCTATGCTTGCTGATCCGATGAGTAAAACCGTTGTCCGTGAATCAGGCGCATGGATGAATAACTACAGTCAACAACCGCTGTTATGGATTTTACCTATAGTGGGCCTTGCAGGTGCAGCATTAACAGCGATATTGCTGTTGGCACGGCGTACCCTGACTGGATTTGTTAGCTCGTCACTTGCCTTGGTCGGTGTCATTGGTACAGCTGGCGCTTCCATGTTTCCATTTTTAATGCCGTCATCGAGCATGCCAAATGCCAGTTTGACGGTGTGGGATAGCGTATCAAGCCATCTCACGCTTGGCATCATGTTTTGGGCTACAGTCATTTTTATGCCGTTAATTATTTTTTATACATCATGGGCTTATCGCGTCATGCGCGGCAAAGTAACGATAGAACATATTGAAGCTAATGAACATAGTGCTTATTAACGTTGTAGTGTTGCAATAAACAAGGAGTAAAAAATGTGGTATTTCGCTTGGATTCTTGGCGTTGGTTTCGCACTATTATTGGCAATTATGAATGCGATGTGGGGAGAAAACGAAGCAGCCCGCGCTGATGCTAATAATGATGAATCAGCCCTATGATGACCTCAACAAAACCCTATGTTGCGCCAGGTATGCAGTTAGTGTGCTTACTGATTGCAATCAGTATTATGTTAGTAGGTACTGCATACCCCCCGATAATGATGACTGCGGCGGGTCGTGTTGATCACCGATTAGCTATGGCTATATTTTGGGCAATGAGTGCCGGTTTTGTGCGCGGTGTCGGTTTTATACCCACGGCACGCGTATGGCGTTGGGTATTTTCTGGTTGGGCGTGCTTGACTGCGCTCCTGCTGGCAGTACTACTTAAATTTTTTTCTTAACCTTGATGTATTTTCGTATTCTTCATGACCAAGTAAATGGCTTCGCCAGCTATTTACTTGGCGATACTACTCATCGCGAAGCGGTGTTGATTGATCCTTGCATCGCTGATATTGCTGTTACTAGAGCGATACTGAATGATCAACAACTGCGTTTGACATCGATTCTGTTCACGCATGAACATGATCAGACTCGCGCGATGAATGAAAGTGTGTTATCTGCATTTAACACTTTGTGCGTTGACTATGAAAAATTAGCATTAACACCTGGTACCGATTTATTGACTTTTGGCAACGAGCGTCTTCATATTATGAAAACGCCTGGCCATACACTAACTTGCCAAAGTTTTCTTTGGCGTGACCGCTTGTTTTGCGGTGATTTATTGACCGTAGACAGTTGTCCACACCAGCCGCGTCCGATTTCAGCGGGTGATTTATGGAATAGCGTTACCCAAAAAATATTCATGCTTCCTGCTGAAATTTTCTTATTTAGTGGGCATGCAAAGCAAGCGAGATTTCTTAGTACCGTGTTAGAGCAACGACTTTGGCATCCTTGGTTTTCGGGTACAACACGTGACACATTTCTTGCCCGCGTGACTGCACCCTTAACTACTACTGCACTAATTTCTATGAAATGATGGTGCTCCAGCAATTTAACAATTCATTACACCTAACTTATCCTATGAAAACTGCCCATGATCTCGTCAACGCTGCTAAGGCACGTATACAAGAAATTCCATTGAATTTATCCGAAGAATATATCCGCAGTGTGGATCTGCTTATCGATGTCCGTGAAGCGGATGAATATAATGCGGGCCATCTACCTGGAGCGGTTTTTATTCCGCGAGGAATGCTTGAATTTAAACTCAGTGCTACTCCAGAGTTGACTCCACGTGATCTTAATATTGCCGTGTATTGCAAGACAGGTGGTCGTTCTGCTTTGGCTGCACTGACCTTGCAAGACATGGGTTATCTCAATGTAAAGTCAATTTCTGGCGGGTTTGATGCCTGGGTGAACGCAGGCAGGGAAACAATTAAGCCGAAGACAACTTCGTTTGATTAAAAATCAAACAGGACTAGTAGAGCGCAAGTTGAGTGAGGTGTGGGTATTTTTTGACTAAACAAGGAGAATATAATGCAAGCACTGAAATTTCTATTTACTACTGATTATGGTTTGTTCTCATTAATCGGATTAGTATTTATGATTGTAGGGATGGGGGGATTTTTTATTTATCTGTTCTTGTTCAAAAAAGATAGCATTGAATCGCAAACTGTTCCTCCAAAAAACGGGACGATTACCTGATTAGTCGTTTTGATACGTCTTGGCATTCTACTTAATCGTATCGACTCAATGAGCTGGTCACACTCGCATCATTCTAAACTATCACGTAGGATGATTGCGAGTGCGTAGGATTGCTGGAGATGAGAGGATCACACCCCTCACCGTTACGTCAAGAAAATCCTAGCCTCTTTGCGGTAGAAAGCACCAAAACGACTTCACTTGTCGCTTTCGAAAACGGTGTTCCTGACGTAAGCGCATCTTCTGCCTGAATATACTGACGCGCGTTAATGAGTTCGCCAACCTGACTAGCCACTTGGTGGAAATGTTCATGTTTAAGCTGCAGGTCTTGAAACAGCTGACGTTCCTTGAACGCTTGTCCATCAGCATAAATCCATTTTCCAAGCGCGCAACAATTGTCACAGCCCAAAATTTTTGTATCTACAATTGCGGTATTTTCAATTGCTTCACGCAATTTTACCTTCCATTGTCGGTGCGCATCGATCATTGAATCTACATCGATACCCTCAACAAGAGTTATTTCGTGAGTGGCTCCTGGCAGCCGGAATTCATCGACATGAGCGGCCATACGCACGGCCGCATCGCGTTGGGATGCGGCTGCCTCAGCTGTTTCTTGTACCAAGGCAGCGTTGGCTTGGGTATGTTGATCTAGATCTTGCACCGCGTTGCCAATTTGGCTGATTCCTAAACTTTGTTCTCTGGCACCATCCGCGACCTTGTCAAGCAAGAGTTTAATTTTGTCGGCATTGTGAACTATTTCCTTCATCGCATCACCCGCTTTTAGGACGATTCCGGTGCCTGATTTGATTTGGTCGGTACTGCTGATAATAAGAGATTTAATTTCTTTGGCTGCTGTGGCGCTGCGTCCGGCCAGTGCTCGAACCTCGGTAGCAACCACGGCAAATCCTCTACCTTGCTCGCCAGCACGTGCTGCTTCCACCGCTGCATTGAGCGCCAGAATATTCGTCTGGAAGGCAATTCCATCGATTACGCCGATAATGTCACTGATTTTTTGCGAAGAAATCTGAATTTTTTCCATGGTCTGCACAACATCCTGCATAACTTCTCCACCATGACTGGCTGCTTGTGCGTTGTCGACGGCAATTTCTGATGCTTGTTTCACCGAATCTGCTGTCAGCTGTACTGACGATGTTGTTTGTTCCAGTGAGGCTGAGGTTTGTTCCAATGCAGCCGCCGTTGCTTCGGTTCGTGCAGACAGGCTATGTGTACCTTGTGCGATCGCCGTACTGGAATCCACAACAATGTTACTTGATTCCTGGACCTGCTTTACCGTTTCGCTGAGTGAGTGCTGCATGTCGGCCAGTTCTTTTAAAAGAGACGCGATTTCATCCGTTCCGTCGCGGGTAATTTCGCTGCGCAAATCTCCCATTGAAATATTGATCAGGTGGCGCCGCAAGCTTTTGAAACCTACCATCATTGAACGGTAAAAGCCCATAAACAGATAGAGCGCAAATAGGAGCCCGCTGATCGTAATGACTAAGGTCAACATGACACTATGTATGAGCTCATTCTTCCGGTCAGTCAGCATGATATTTAGTACATTTAGATTTTCTTTTACGTCATTGAATTGCGATTGCAATGTCTGATTTACGCTATCGAGATAGGCAGTCTTGTCACCCTTAATTTCAGTTTTTCCGGGTGTAAACGTGTTACGTACAAGGTCTGCAAATTTTTCGGTGACATCCAGTGCAGATGTCTTTATTGCATTTGCAAACTCTGGAGCTGCAGTTTTAGCCTTGCCAAGCTCATTTTTCACCATTCCAGTTTCGTATTCCATTGCAGCAAGTTGTTTCTGAATTCGCGCTCCTGTTTCTGGCGTAAGCTGTCCGAGCTGGATCGCGCCGTAACCGAATCCGCGCAATTCTGCTGTACTGTTGATTACTTCCGATCCCCGTATCATTTCTGCACTCATCAAATAGTACGAGGGTAATTTCGGATCAAGTGCCAGGCCTGATTTTTCCGTGACTTGGTCCAACAATGTCATCAATGTGCGAGATAAATCACTCATTGTAGTGAAGATTTGATCCGGTGTACCCTGTGCCGACTGTGCGGCGTGGACGGCGTTACGGACATCATTAAGCGCTGCGGTGACCTTAAGCGATTGACCCAATTGCGCATCAAGCTCTTCGATTTTTTTGAAACTGGCTTCAAAACGCTGGCGTGACTCAGCGACTAGTGCATCGCTTTCGCCAAGGGCAGCATGGTCAGCTTGATCCCGCCATATGCCGGCAGTATCCAAGGCAGGATAGATCACACTTGCATATCGTACGCCATTCATTTCTTGTTGAACAAAAGTAATCTCTTGACACCTTGAGTTGAAATAAGCTACCAGTAACCATATCAGTGGCAGCATAAACGCCGCTGCAATTAGTGCCATCTTTGCCGGAAAACGCAATTGATGCATGAGCGTCGTACTGGGTTTCCAAATGGACCAGCTAAGAATGTGTGCGGCGATCTGTTTCATTTATTAATTATCTTTCGTTTTGCAATATGAAATGACGCCGTATTCGATGCGACTAAGGGTACCAAGCACAAGTTCGTGCCATGGCTCAGTATCCAATAATGAAAGAGGAACTACTCCACCAAGCGATCTATTCTCACGACTAATCCAAGCTCTAGCCGCGGCGTCATCCTCCACTATTTTTTGGTACTACTTATACTGAATATTTAAGAACGCTGACCGCTTCCGTAGCATGAAGCGCATGTAATTTGTCCGGTCTGGCCGCATAAATAACAATTTGAGCAGGTTAAATCAGTCATAAGTTTCATCCCCCTTAACTAGTTTGAAATAAAGTCATCTGATAACGAGTGGCTGCGTAAGACATTCACTTTATTAATTCTATCGTGTTCTCCGCGTTGCTAGCAAGTATACATATTATCCTTATGGAAATTTTTGCTTAAGTCGTTTGCTAATTGTTCAGTCATTTTAGCGCCCCATCCTTGATGTGATTGTTGATCTAGAATATCCCAGTCAATCTGGTAATAAAGCAAAACCAAGTCTGATATGATACGGGCACCGCTGAATTTGAGTGCATTCCTGCTTTGTTCAAGTCAGTGATATGCCCTTGTCGTCAATTTTTTTATTAGGTAAATGCAGTGAAATCAACGAATTACAAACCCCGTACTGTTTCTGTTGCGCCCATGATGGATTGGACAGATCGCCACTGCCGTCATTTTCATCGTCAGATTACCCAGCATACATGGTTGTACACGGAGATGGTTACGACTGGAGCGCTGTTACATGGTGATGTACCTCGACATCTGGATTTTGGAGGAGTGGAGCATCCGATTGCGTTGCAACTGGGGGGGAGTGAGCCGTCGGATTTGGCGCGTAGTGCCAAATTGGGTGAGCAGTGGGGATACGATGAGATTAATTTGAATTGTGGTTGTCCTTCGGAACGGGTTCAGCGCGGTGCGTTTGGCGCATGTTTGATGGCGGAACCGACATTGGTCGCAGATTGTGTCAAAGCGATGCGGGATGCCGTGTCTATTGATGTGACAGTGAAGCATCGCATCGGTATCAATGATGTGGAGTCCTATGCGTTTATGCGTGATTTTGTCGGCCAAGTTGCCGATGCCGGTTGCCACACTTTCATCGTGCATGCTAGGAATGCTATTTTGAAAGGGCTGAGCCCGAAAGAAAATCGTGAAATTCCTCCGTTAAAATATGATTACGCCTATCGGTTAAAACACGAATTTCCAGAGCTTGAAATTATTGTTAATGGTGGTATTAAAACCTGCGAAGAAATTGATTTGCATTTGCAGCATGTGGATGGTGTGATGATTGGGCGTGAGGCTTACCATAATCCTTATTTCATGGCGCAGTTTGATGCGCGCTACTATCAGGATAATAGCAGTGTGATGACCCGTAGCCAGATATTGCGTGCCATGGTTCCCTACCTACAGTCACAATTGGCGCTGTATGCCGAACGGGGTTTGAAATTAAGTAGTGTTACGCGTCATATGCTGGGATTGATGGCTGGGTTGGTGGGCGCGAGATCATTTCGGCAAATATTGTCTGACTCAAAAAGACTGGCCGTTGCGGGTCCTGAGTTGTTGTTGGAGGCCGCTTTACGAGTGCAAGAGCCAACGTAAAGTGCGGCTTAGTTAGTCAATTAGTTAGTCGTTAATAATACCATGACTGCCCCAGCACCGCCATCCGCTGCGCTTGCTTGACAGAATGCTTGGACTGCTCCGGATTGGCATAACCAGCTACGAACTTTGCCAGGAAGTATAGGCTGATTTTTTGAACTCATGCCTTTGCCGTGGATAATGCAGACGCAGCGAAAGCGTGCTTGGCGGGCGCGATTTAAAAAATCAGACAGACTGGTGCGTGCCTGATCACGTTGTAAACCATGCAAATCCAGATAAGCTTGCGCTGTCCATTGGCCGCGTCGTAACTTGGCTAGTACGTCTGTGCCGGTTCCGGGACTGGTGTAGGAAAGTCCATCATCATCGTCTTGCAATTGACTGGCATCAAATTCGTCTGACCATTGTTCCATGACTTGATTCATGGACGTGATCTCTGCTGCCTCTGAACGTGCATTTTTCCCTGAGGCGGAGAGACTTGACCCCGCTGCTGCACGTGCTGGAAGGTGGATGTCTGGTGCTTTGATTGGCGTTACTCCGCCAATAGCAGCGTGGAAAAGGGTGGCTTCTTTTTGCATCGCCTGTTGCTCTGCTTGACGACGCTGTTTTTCTGCAAGTTCCTGCTGTGTGCGTACCTTGATGGCATCCCGTAGACGGGATAGTTCGTTCAGATCTTTGATTGAGGTACGCATGTAGTCAGCAGGGGTGATTAGTTCAGTTTAATAGGAATGTGCTAGTTTAAAAGTGTGTACTTACACTTCAAGATAGCGTTGCGCATCAAGCGCTGCCATGCACCCGGTGCCAGCACTGGTTATGGCTTGGCGGTAAATATGATCTTGCACGTCCCCAGCAGCAAATACGCCGGGGATGCTGGTTGCCGTTGCCATCCCTTCTAAGCCGGTTTTGGTTTTGATGTAACCATTGTGCATATCAAGCTGACCATCAAAAATAGCAGTGTTAGGTTTGTGGCCGATAGCGATAAATAAGCCATGTACTGGTAGGGATTGGATGCTGTTGTCAATGGTTGATTTAATGTTCATGCCAGTTACGCCAGATGCGTCACCTGTAACTTCTTCTAGTGCATGATTCCATTTAATTTCTACTTTTCCTTCAGCTACTTTGGCCATTAAACGATCAATCAAAATAGCTTCTGCACGGAATTTATCACGGCGATGAATGACCGTGACTTTGCTGGCGATGTTGGATAAATACAGCGCTTCTTCAACCGCAGTATTGCCACCACCGATAACGGCAACTTCTTTGCCTCGGTAGAAAAAGCCGTCACAGGTAGCGCATGCGGAGACGCCTTTTCCCATGAACGCTTGTTCGGAAGGAATGCCTAAATATTGTGCAGATGCACCAGTTGCGATGATTAAGGCATCGCAGGTATACTCACCTTGATCACCAATTAAACGGATTGGTTTTTCTGTCAATTTGGCTGTATGGATGTAATCAAAGATCATTTCAGTGTTGAAACGCTCAGCATGCTGGCGAAAACGTTCCATGAGTTCTGGACCTTGAACTCCCATGGGGTCTGCAGGCCAGTTCTCGACGTCTGTCGTCGTCATCAGCTGACCGCCTTGTTCCACACCGGTAATCAGGACTGGATTTAAGTTGGCCCGTGCGGCATACACAGCAGCGCTGTAACCAGCGGGGCCCGAACCGAGAATGAGGACATGAGCGTGTTTTATGGTTGACATGATGATCCTGATGGAAAAATGATAATAAAAACTAAATAAAGTGAAGTAAGGCTAGAATGTCGTACTTAGACTAAATTGCTCAGGCTAATCATTGATGGCTGACGTAATGCATTTCCATTAGTTTGCGTTAGTTTGCAGCTAATTTATCGTTAGTTCGCAGTTAGTTGAGAGATTCTGAGCTACTTAGTTCAAAAACTGGTTAAGATTATAGGATATTTTAACAAACCCCAACGTTTTCCCACCGGATTTATGACAAAAGCGGCTTACACCAGAAAAATTGAAGAAGAAAATCCAGCTGTCCGACCAGGTCGAGTGATATTGCTGTTAAGCGAGGCGAGGTGGTTGGTTTTGGTTGCTGCCACCACGTTTTTGGCAATGATTCTCATTAGTTACTCTTCATCTGACCCGGGTTGGTCTCAGGGTGTACAAGTCATGCACATTGCCAATTATGGCGGACGTTTTGGTGCTTGGTTCGCTGATTTGTTGTTATTCGTATTTGGCATGTCTGCTTGGTGGTGGTTTTTGCTGTTGGTAATTAATGTGGTGCGTTCCTACGTACAATTGACCCATATGGAAACGTGGGAACCGGAACATCGCTATATGGGATGGTTACGCGGTGGTGGGTTTGCGCTGTTGTTGGCAGGCAGTGTAGGGATTGAGTATTTACGTATGTATTCGCATAAATGGACATTGCCGCGTGCACCAGGCGGTGTGTTGGGCGAATTGATTGGGAATGCGGTGTATGCGGCGTTCGGATTTACTGGCGCAACCTTGTTTTTGTTGCTGTTGCTGGTACTGGGATTTAGCGCGCTGTTTCAAGTGTCGTGGCTAACCGTATCAGAATACGTGGGTGCGGGATTGGAGCAATCGATTAATTGGTGTCGCAATCAATATACTTCATGGCAAGACCGCGCGGTAGGGCAGGTAGCGGCGATTAAACGTGAAGGCGTCGTGGTTCAGGAACGTGCTAAGCAGGTTGAGGCAGCGCCTGTACGCATCCAACCGCAGATGGTGGCGGTAGTCAAATCCGAGCGAGTAGAGAAAGAAAAGCAAGCTACGCTGTTTGATGAATTGCCAGATAGTGCATTGCCACCGTTGGCGTTACTTGATAGTCCCGCCAAGGTGCAAGAAACAGTGAGTATTGAAACACTGGAGTTTACCAGTCGTTTAATTGAAAAAAAATTATCCGATTTCGGTGTCGAAGTGAAAGTCGTTGCCGCTTATCCGGGACCGGTGATTACCCGCTACGAAATTGAACCAGCCACGGGTGTTAAAGGTAGTCAGATTGTCGGATTGGCACGCGATTTAGCTAGGTCGTTATCGATTACGTCGATTCGGGTGGTGGAAACGATTCCAGGTAAAAATTATATGGGTTTGGAATTGCCCAATCCTAAACGTCAAATTGTGCGCCTAACTGAAATTCTTAGCTCACAGCTATACCATGATAGTACATCCGCATTAACCATTGCACTTGGTAAGGATATTGCAGGTTATCCGGTTGTTGCTGATCTAGCCAAAATGCCACATTTGTTAATCGCAGGAACTACGGGGTCAGGTAAATCCGTGGGGATTAATGCCACCTTGTTATCGCTGTTGTATAAATCTGATCCTAAGCTCGTGCGCTTGATTCTGATTGATCCAAAAATGCTGGAAATGTCGGTCTATGAAGGTATTCCACATTTGCTTGCGCCGGTAGTGACGGATATGCGCCAGGCTGCTCATGCATTGAATTGGGCAGTGAATGAAATGGAACGACGCTATCGTCTGATGTCCAAGTTGGGCGTCAGAAATTTAGCGGGGTACAACGCGAAAATTGATGAGGCTACGCGACAAGAAAAGCATGTGCCGAATCCATTCAGCCTGACCCCTGATTCTCCAGAACCGCTGGATAAATTGCCGACGATTGTGATCATCATTGATGAATTGGCTGATTTGATGATGGTGGTTGGCAAAAAAGTGGAAGAATTGATTGCACGTATTGCACAAAAAGCCAGGGCTGCAGGTCTGCATTTAATTCTGGCGACGCAGCGCCCGTCGGTCGATGTGATTACCGGATTGATCAAAGCCAATATTCCTACTCGTATTGCATTTCAGGTAAGTAGTAAAATTGATTCTCGTACGATTCTGGATCAAATGGGTGCAGAAGCTCTGTTGGGGATGGGAGATATGCTGTATATGCCTTCGGGGAGTGGTTTTCCTGTTCGGGTGCATGGTGCATTTGTGTCAGATGAGGAAGTACATCGGGTCGTTGCGTACTTGAAAGCGCAAGGTGAGCCGGATTATATCGATGGAATTCTGGAAGGTGGCGTCATGGAAGAAGGGGGCGAAACCGGTGCTGCTGGCGTTGGCGTTGCTGGAGGTAATGAATCCGATGAATTATATGATCAGGCTGTGGCGATTGTACTTAAAAATCGCCGCGCTTCCATTTCATTGGTACAGCGGAATCTACGAATCGGCTACAATCGGGCTGCGCGTTTGCTGGAACAAATGGAGCAAAGTGGTATCGTTTCGATGATGCAAAGTAATGGTAATCGTGAAATTTTGGTGCCCACAACACCGTCTGAATAACATACGAAGTGAGGTCGACGTTGAAATTGATAGATAAAGTGAGTTGGTATTTTTTAAATGAAACTCAGCAGGCAAAAACACGGATGTTGAATGTTGCAGGGTCGGTGCTCTCTGCCGTTATCCCCCTATGTTTTGTAATGAATACGACGTCGGTACAGGCTGCAGCATTAGAACAATTTACGTATTTTGTGTCAAGTACGCACGCAGCACAAGGCGATTTTACGCAGCGCCAGCTAAAAATCCCGCGGGCGCAAGTTCCAGGACAAACAAAACCTGATGCAGTCAAAATAAGTAATCAAGCCAGTGGTCATTTTATTTTTTCTCGCCCGGGAAAATTTATTTGGCAGTACCAGAAACCGTATGAGCAATTACTACAAGCCGATGGCGATAAATTGTATATTTACGACAAAGATTTAAATCAAGTTACCATTAAAAAATTAGGGAATGCGTTAAGTTCGAGTCCTGCGGCTATTTTATTCGGTAGTAATGAGCTTGAGAAGAATTTTGTACTTAAAGATGCGGGAACAAAAGAGGGCATAGATTGGTTGGAAGCGATTCCCAAAGACAAAGATAGTACTTTTACCCGTATTGGCATAGGCATGAAGGATGGCTTGCCTCGTTCCATGGAGTTAAGTGATAATTTTGGTCAAATGACGATTATTACCTTACTCAATGTGGAAAAAAATCCAGCGCTTAAATCAAACCAGTTTACTTTCGTGACACCGGTTGGTGCGGATGTATTTAATCCATGATGGATTTGTTCAAAACGCAGCCGATTGCCCCACTGGCAGAAGCCTTGCGTCCACAAACCTTGGATCAGGTCATCGGACAGAGTCATTTGCTCGGTCCGGGTAAACCGTTGCGACTCGCATTTGCATCCGGTAAGCCGCACTCGATGATATTGTGGGGGCCGCCAGGGGTGGGGAAAACCACATTGGCCCGTCTCACAGCCTCAGCTTTTAAGTGCGAGTTCATCGCTCTGTCTGCGGTGTTTTCTGGTGTCAAAGACATTAGGGCAGCGATGGAGCAGGCAGAGCAAAATCTGGCTATGGGCAAGCACACGATTTTGTTTGTGGACGAAATTCACCGCTTTAATAAAGCGCAGCAAGACGCTTTACTCCCTTATGCCGAATCCGGACTTGTGACGTTTATCGGCGCTACTACGGAGAACCCGTCGTTCGAGGTGAATTCTGCTTTGTTATCGCGTGCGCAGGTGTATGTGCTGCAATCATTGACTGACGAAGAGTTGAGTCAATTGTTGGTACGTGCCAATGCACAGGTGTTGGCGCATCTGGAGTTTGAAGAGGCAGCACGGGATACCTTGGTTGGTTATGCTGATGGTGATGCCAGACGTTTGCTTAATTTATTGGAACAAACCAATAGTGCCGCCAGTGTTGCTGGGATTACGGTGATTACTCCCGCGTTTATTGAAAATGCGCTAACGCTGAATGCGCGTCGTTTTGATAAGGGCGGAGATAATTTTTATGACCAGATTTCTGCACTACATAAATCCGTGCGTGGGTCGCATCCTGATGCGGCCTTATACTGGTTGTGTCGGATGCTGGATGGTGGTGCCGATCCTCGTTATTTGTCTCGGCGCATTGTACGGATGGCTTGGGAAGATATCGGCATTGCTGACCCGCGTGCGATGCAGATTGCCAATGATGCAGCGCTGACCTATGAACGGCTTGGTAGCCCTGAAGGTGAGCTGGCGCTAGGCCAAGCGGTGATCTATTTGGCTATTGCAGCAAAAAGTAATGCCGGCTATAACGCGTTTAATCAGGCGATGGCATTTGTTAAGCAAGACAAGTCGCAAGAGGTGCCGGTACACTTACGGAATGCACCCACTAAATTAATGAAAGAATTGGGTTATGGGCATGAATACCGCTATGCTCATGATGAACCGGACGCGTATGCGGCTGGCGAACGGTATTTACCGGATCGCATGAACGAGCCGCGCTGGTATCAGCCCGTGCCGCGCGGATTGGAAATTAAAATAGCAGACAAGTTAGCGCATTTGCGCACGCTGGATTCTACTGCGAACGTGCTTGCAAAACAGCCCAAATCGTAATGTGACGTTACTTTACGGGAAAGATATTGTTTTTTGCTGCCCTACGTTACAATCCTAACATCGCTACTGAATGTGGCACTGAAAGCGCCAACGTAGTGCGTTCAGGCTGCATGCATTGTTTTATCAACCTAACATCATCAACACCAACGTCGAACCGCCATGATAGATATTCAATTACTCCGTAAAGACATTGCCACTGTGGCAGCGCGTTTAGCACAGCGTCAATTTATCCTTGATACGGATGGCTTTAACGCACTGGAATCACAGCGCAAACAAATTCAAACCCGTACTGAAGAATTGCAGGGATTGCGTAATAGCTTGTCCAAGCAAATTGGTATGCTCAAGGGCAAAGGCGAAGATGCCAGTGCGCTCATGGCGCAAGTCAATAGTATTGCCGATGAATTAAAAAGTTCCGCGGTTCGTTTGGAGCAAGTGCAAGCGGCACTCATTCAGTTTGTTGAGGTGATTCCGAATCTGCCACATGATTCAACGCCATTGGGGGTGAGTGAGGCGGATAATATCGAGGTGCGCCGTTGGGGTACGCCGCGTCAGTTTGATTTTACTGTGCGCGATCATGTTGATGTTGGTGCGGAACTGGGCTTGGATTTTGATACGGCCGTTAAACTGACCGGATCACGTTTCACCTTACTGAAAGGCGGGATAGCGCGTTTACATCGTGCGTTGGCGCAATTCATGCTGGACACGCACACCGTGCAACATGGTTACACGGAGTGTTATACACCGTACATCGTGAATGCAGAGTCGATGCGTGGCACTGGGCAGTTACCAAAATTTGAAGCGGATTTGTTTGCGGTTAAAAAAGGCGGGCAGGAAAGCGAAGGCGAGACCCTGTACTTGATTCCGACTTCGGAAGTATCCCTGACCAATATCGTGCGCGATGAAATCGTGGCGCTCTCTACCTTGCCATTAAAATTCACGGCACATACCCCTTGTTTTCGTTCAGAGGCGGGGAGCTACGGACGTGACACCCGCGGCATGATACGTCAGCATCAATTCGATAAAGTTGAGTTGGTGCAGATCGTCCATCCTGATGAGTCCCATGCTGTATTGGAAACCATGGTGTCGGAAGCCGAATTTATTCTTCAGCAATTGGAGTTGCCATATCAGGTGATGGCGTTGTGTACTGGCGATATTGGATTTTCGTCTTCCAAGACCTACGATATCAATGTTTGGTTACCAGCGCAAAATACCTATCGTGAAATTTCATCCCTGTCGAATATGGAATCGTTTCAAGCGCGTCGGATGCAGGCCCGTTTTCGGAATGCCGAAGGCAAGCCTGAGTTATTGCATACATTAAATGGATCGGGCTTAGCGGTAGGTCGTACATTGGTCGCTATTTTGGAAAATAATCAACAGGCGGATGGTAGTGTAACAATACCTGCTGTTTTGCATCCGTACATGGGTGGATTAGTCAGTTTGCAGCTATCACAAGTAAAATGATCGGTGTTGACTGCATAGTTGAGAGATTTTATTGCGTTGATAGGCAATTATCTTAAAAAGACTATTGCAGTTATTCCTGCTTGTGGTATTATCTCGTCTTTCGCGGCTGTAGCTCAGCTGGATAGAGTACTTGGCTACGAACCAAGGGGTCGTGGGTTCGATTCCTGCCAGCCGCACCAGCATTGTCAAGGGGTTACAAGTTTCGGCTTGTAACCCTTTTTGATTTTTGGTGACCCCATTTAGTCACTCTTTTTAAATCACTAAAAGATTATCTCTTAAGCAAACATATCCCCCCAGTAGTAATTGGCATTGTTTCAGTGTATTTCCTTCTTGTTGCACAGTGAGTTTTTCATTTGATTATTCCTATTTCGTTTTTATTGTAACTTTTTATCTGCTTAAATGTACTTGGCTAGTGACATGCAATACAATGAAGATCCTGATCATTTTCGACTTCTTTGATATGCGAAATTCTGCTTCTTTGTGTTCTCTTCCGATTGCTCAGTCAAACATACCTTTAGTTCAACGTGCCCGTCAGACGGCCGTAGTGAAAGCAGTGGCAAAAGGGTTTACCTTAATTGAGATTATGGTTGTGATTGCTATATTGGGGATTATGGCCGCAGTTGTTGTGCCTAAATTGGTTGGGCATACCGATACCGCTAAAATTTCTGCGGCAAAACAGGATATTGCGAATCTTAAACAAGCGCTTATTTTATATAAATTGGATAATCATAATTATCCGACTACAGAGCAGGGATTACAGGCCTTGGTGACCAAGCCACAATCCGGCCCTCCTGCGAATGGCTGGAAATCGGATGGTTATCTGGAAAAATTGCCGAAAGATCCATGGCAAAATCCTTATCAATACCTTAACCCGGGTATTAAAGGCGAATTTGATATTTTTTCCTATGGTGCCGATGGGCAACCTGGCGGTGAGGGAATTAATGCTGATATCGGTTCCTGGGATTTATAAATTTCGTGAAAAATAACCGCTCGCGTGGTTTTACCTTGCTGGAATTGTTAGTCGTACTTGTGGTGGTCGGTATCATGCTTGGGTTGGTTTCAATGAGCGCGATCCCGGATAAACGCCATGTGTTACTGAACGATGCGCAGCGTGTAGCACTATTGTTGCAGCTAGCGCGTGAAGAAGCCATTGTGCGTAATCGTCCCGTCGCGTTTGAAATCGATAGCATCCAATACCGATTTTATATTCGGAACGAACGTGATTGGGAACGATTGAATGATAATGATTTATTTCGTGAGCGTGAGTTTAAAAATTCACCATTGGCTATCACTATGCAGGGAGTTCATGCCGACAACGTTCTTCCCATGAAGATTATCTTTGGTCGTGAACCTGTGGATAAACCTTTTTTGTTGACCTTGACTTATCAGGATGTTTCTGTCTCCATTCATGCTGATGGTATTGGCCATTTTGATGTTGAATAAGCGGATGATATTGCTAATGACAGGCTCCCCCCATGTTGTAACACGGCATCGGTTTACTCTGCATCAGACGGGATTTACCTTGTTAGAGGTGCTGGTCGCGCTCGTTATTGTCGGTGTGGCGCTGGGCGCAAGTTTACGTGCTGTCGGTAGCTTGACACAAAACAGTGATTATTTGCGTGCGGCAATGATGGCGACATGGTCTGCTGAAAATAGACTGGCGCAAATCCGACTTTCTGCTACATGGCCAGACATTGGTCAGCGAAGTTTTTCATGCCCGCAAGATGATTTGCCATTGGTATGCCAGGAAGAGGTATTGGTAACGCCGAATCCCTCTTTTCGGCGTGTTGAGGTTAGCGTAGTGGACTCGCGCATGCCTGAACGGCGGATCATTAAATTGACTCAGGTTGTTCCTAATGCATTATAAACACCGATGTGGGTTCACCTTGATTGAATTACTGGTGGCGATCAGTATTCTGGCAATCGTGGCGGTATTGGGATGGCGCGGACTCGATAGTATTGTGCGTAGCAGAAATGCGCTGACGGCGGAATTGGAACAAACCCGGAGCTTACAATTAACCTTCGCCCAGTTACAGAGTGACTGTACTCAGGCAATCAGTCTCGCACTTTATCCTAATTTGCCGGGTGGGCGCGCCTTGTGGATTGAGCCGCAATTGTTGGTGCTAATGCGTACCGTGTATGCGGAAGATCAGGCGCCTGCAGTGCAAGTTGTGACGTATAGGCTGGATAACGATAATTTGATCCGCTCAGAGTCTGCTTCAACACGTGATTTGAGTCAACTTTCAGCACTGGTGAATGCTGCTAGAATATTCTCTGATCAGCAATCGCAGATCGTCATGCAAAAGCATATTAGCAGCCTTAATTTTCGTGGCTATCCTGAATTTTCAGTAGTTGATGGAAATGCTGCTGTAGGTACGACGGTCGTGCCAAGTGCTAACCCAGCAGCGGGTACTTCTGCCTTACCCGCTGTCAGTAGTTTAGTCTCAAATCAATCAAAAACCACATTAGGCTTGCAAGTTACCTTGCAGTTGGCGGGGCATGAGCAGAGCATGGTGAAAATTTTTATTTTGGGAGGTGCGTAATGCAGCGCCTACCTGCCATTAGACAAAATGGTGTTGCTATTGTGACGGCATTATTGCTCGCGGCCTTGGCGATAACACTGGTGATGAGTTTATTCGGTCAACAAAATGTGCAAGTGCGTTCTATCGAGAACCAGCGTTTTCAACTACAAAAACAATGGGTAATCCGTGGCGCGCTTGATTGGGCGCGACTCATTTTACGTGAAGACGCAAAAGTGAATCAGGTCGATTATATTGGTGAACCTTGGTCCGTACCATTGGAAGATACCCGCCTTGACCAGTACGTTGACGATGGACGTAGCAGTCAGGATGCAAGCGAAGCGACATTGTCTGGTTATATTATTGATGCACAATCGCGGCTGAATTTAACCAATTTGGCTGTAAATGGCGTGATCGTACCAACTGAAGTGCAAGCCTTTGGACGTTTATTGACATCGCTGCGAATGGATGTCAGTCTTGCGACGTTGACAGCTAAAATGGTGGCTGCATCTCAAGTAACGGTTGCCGTAGCCGCTGCTAATGTGACGGATGGTAATTCGGGCACGGAGCAGGGTCAGGGGGAGGCAACGCTACTAACGATGACGCAAGTAGATGATTTGCTCTCGATTCCAGGATTTACCCCTGCTTCTCTTACCCAACTTAGTGATAAAGTTGTGTTTTTACCGATAGCGACGCCCATCAATGTAAATACAGCATCTGCAGAGGTAATATCGGCTAAAATCGCTGGCATTAGTTTGTCTGATGCTCAGCAACTTGTCACTTCGCGTGATAGCGCGTATTTTAGAAGTTTGACGGACTTTCAGGCGCGTTGGACTAATACACAAGTGGCTGTTCCGGATGCAACGGTAGTGAGCACCCAAACAAACTATTTTATTGCGCATGGTAAAGTCAGATTGAATCGTTCGGCATTGGATGTCGATGCGTTGATTGAGCGCACTCCAGGTACGGGGCTTACACGTATTGCCTGGATTAGAGAGAATTGATGTACCGTGAGTGTGAAGTCAGTCGTAGTTATTATTGCCCTTATTCGTGATGATGTGATTTGTGATGATGTAATAATATTGATCGCGATAAGTTGAACCAACAGAGTGAACTGATAAAGAACCGTTATTTTGAGCACATTGTACCTACGTATCCCGCCAAAACATGCACAGGCTTGGCCTGAAGGTCAGATTTCCTATGCTCTTTGCTCACAAGAGGGCGCCGTGCTGCGCGAGGGGCGTAGCACAGTAGCGCAATTGGCAGATGCGATCGTCAAATCGGATATCGTTTTGATCATTTCTGCAGCTGATGTTATTTTGTTGGAAGTAATAGCGCCGCCGATGTCAGAAGCAAAGTTTAAATTAGCGTTGCCAAGTTTGTTAGAGGAACAACTGATGTGTGATCCGGCGGAGTGCGTGTTTATACCGCTAGCGAAGCACATTGCGAAAAAAAATAGTGTTCGGCAATCTGATGTAGAACATGAACAGACGGCCATTTCTCAGATGACCCCTGTGGACGTAGGAAAAAGGGTTGTCGCAGTGGTGCAACGTAGTTGGTTACAACAGCTTTCTGCCAGCTTGTTTGCGCTTGGTGCGCGTCAGATGAAGGCGGTACCCGAACAACTTTGTTTGCCCTTTGATGGCGGTGGGGTAGGTGCCAAATTAGTAGAGGATCAGCACGAAGGTTGCGCTAATGTAGCACTTCGTTTTTCTCCAGTTCAAGGTATGGGCATGTTGCTGGCCTCACATCAAAGTCCACTTGAGCGCTTGATGGAACTAGTTATGCTGGCGCCTGTCAATCTGATTTCGCTTCAGGTGCCGGAAGAAATGGTCGCGGTATTTCAGCCTGTATTGGCAGCACATCCTGACTTGGATGCACGTATTAACTTACACGTTATTAGTTGGAAATCGACCTTAACATCCATGCATGTCGCTGAACTCAATTTGATGTCTGGATTGAATACTGCACAGAAAAATCAGATTCATTGGAAAAACTGGCGCTGGCCGCTGGCCCTAGCTGTTACTGCATTACTAGTGAATTTGGTGGGGGTGAATTTGACATATTGGCGTTTGAAAAGTGAAGCACAGGCGCTAAAACAGCAAATAGCGCAAACGTATAAAATTAACTTTCCTAAAGAAACTGTCGTTCCATTTCCTTTGGAGCAAATGCGTAAAAATCTGGTGTTGGCAAAACGACGTGCTGGCCAGTCGAGTTCAGATGACTTTACTTTGCTTTTGAGTCAGTTTGGTTCTGCGTGGGGGTCAATGCCATCGGATAAACAACCGAAAATACTGTCTATCGAATACAAACAACAAGCGTTGACAGTACTCGTGGATGGCACCTTGAATCAAGACCAATTTCAACAAATTTTATCTGTATCACAATTGAGTTTGTCTAAATTAAACGCAGGATCGTGGCAGATAAGGAAAATAAAATGACCTCGACTTGGCATTTGCTCACCGACAGTCTGTCGCATTTTTGGGAGCAGCGACAACAACGTGAAAAACAGTATTTATTAACGAGTGGTGTCTTTCTTATAGCCATGCTGATTTACGTGATTGCGATTGACCCGGCGCTGACTGGTCGTGATGAACTGCAAAAAAGTTTGCCACGTCTGCATCAGGATGCAGCAGAAATGCAAGCGATGGCGCAGCAGTTGGCTAGTTTGCCAGTGTTGGATAGTCAACGGACAGAGATCAGTAAAGAAAATATTGACGATGCACTAGCGCGGAATGGACTTAAGCCGGGAGGGAAGGGCGTTACGTCAACGCTCTCAGTCACGGATGGGGTAGTGCGTTTACAACTGTTTGGCGTATCTATGGTGGCGGTGCAGACCTGGTTGATTGAGATGCAAAAGACAACTAGTTTGTATGCGGAAGAAGCCAAAATTACCCGCGTTGATGGTGGTTTGGTCAATGTGGTGTTGATGCTGCGTCAGCCAGATCAGAATAATTAAGCGAAGGATGATCGTCGTGGATAAACGCACTCAGTCTGGAGTGATAAAAAAAATACGTTGGGTTGGGTTGGGTTGTATTTGTCTGTTTGTTAGTGTGCTGGTGTTTTTGCCTGCCGATTGGTTGGCGCTAGTCGTTGAGCATAAAACACAAGGACGGCTTACTCTGGGTGATGCGCAGGGTAGTTTGTGGAGTGGGTCGGCTTTTATCGGGGTAATAAGCAGTGCTGGTACGAATGCAAAAACTGTTATCACAGATTCGGAGACACCTATTGAAAATATCACAGCTTTGTTGCCAGGACGTTTTGTGTGGCACCTGTCCCCACTGATTATTTTGGGCTATGTTGACATCGTTTTGGAAAATGCAGAATCGTTGCAACATCCGGTGAAGATAACAGGGAACTGGGGGCAGGTAGTAGTGTCCTCCAGCAGCTTGCTGGTGCCAGCACAACGTTTAAGTAGTTTGGGTGCCCCATTAAATACACTACAACCTACCGGACAAATGCATTTATCCTGGAGTGAGTTGATGATACAGCCCTCGACAGAGGGAGTAGATTTAAATGGAAAATTTACTCTGTCAATGTCTGCAATAGCCTCAGCCCTATCACCAATTAAGCCGCTTGGTTCCTATTTGATGACGTTTGATTATTATGGAAAAAAAGCGCAATTGATGCTGTCGACCAAGCAAGGGCCATTATTATTAGCGGGACGGGGTAGTCTTGATCATGGTCATTTACAGTTTTCGGGACAAGCCAGTGCACAAGCAGGACAGGAAGAAAAGTTGGCAAATTTATTGAATTTGCTGGGTCAGCGTCGGGTTGATGGCGCTAAAAACGTGATTGCTTTAGAGTTCAAATGAAAAAATTCAAAAAATCTGCTGCGTATCTGACGCTACGCCCTTATTTAAAAGCGATGCCTGTTGCTTTACTGATGTTGGCAATGACGAGCATGGGGCAAGTTCAGGCTCAGGAACCTGATTTGAATGAATCCAAACTTACGTTTGTTGGAGCGGACATTGAATCGGTGGTCAAAGCGATTGGACACTATACCGGAACCACATTTATTATCGATCCCCGCGTGAAAGGAACCATTAACTTGGTATCTGAGAAACCGGTGACCAAACAGCAAGCATTCGAATTGCTCACCTCGATGTTGCGGCTACAGGGCTACGCTGTTGTGACGTCAAATGGGTTCACCAAAGTTGTGCCGGAATCCGATGGGAAGCTGCAAGCGGGGCCGACACAGGCTATCGGAGTAAAAGGCGATCAAATTGCGACCCAAATTTACCGTTTAAACTATGAAAATCCAGCCAATCTGGTAGTTGCATTACGTCCGTTAATTTCACCAAATAATACGATCAATGCTATCGCTGGAAATAATTCTATCGTCATTACGGATTATGCAGATAATCTCAAACGATTAGAAAAAATTATCGCGGTGCTCGATGTGCCGAGCACCAGCGATGTCGAAGTTATCCCGGTTAAATATGCGATTGCTACTGATATTGTTGCGCTGGTTAATCGCTTAACAGATCAGGGTGCAACTGCGAATGAGGCGGGGCATGTTACCCTTTTCTCCGATAGTCGGACGAATACGATCCTGTTGCATGCCCCCTCAGCAGCACGTGCTAATTTGATCAAATCACTGATCGCCAAACTGGATTTACCTACTGCATTGCCTGGTAATGTACACGTCGTGTATCTGCGAAATGCAGAAGCCATCAAATTGGCCCAGACATTACGTGCAATTATCGCCCCAGACGGAAGCGCTAGCAGCACACCGTCTTCTTCATCCTCATCCCTATCTGGCTCTGGTGTAGCTAAAACGGCGTCATCTGGTAGCAGCAGTAGTTCTGCTATGGGGAGTCAGACATTGAGTTCTGGGCAAAATAGTGGAGCAAGTGGTTCAAGTGCCACGTCCACACCGGCAACTTTATCGAGTGGTGGCGCAGGTGGTTTTATTCAGGCTGATGCCGCAACGAATACCCTAATTATTACCGCCAATGACACTTTGTATCGCAATATTCGTGCGGTGATTGATCAACTCGATGCGCGTCGTGCGCAAGTGTATATTGAAGCCATGATTGTCGAAGTATCGGAAAGCAAAGCCGCTGAATTCGGGGTGCAATGGCTGGCATTAACCGGTAATAGTAGTAGTAATTATCGAGTAGCCGGAGGAACCTCGTTTACTGTAGATCCAGCGAATAATATTGTGACCTTGGCGCAAGGGGGATCTGCTCCCTCTGCTGGGTTGACCTTAGGTTTGTTTCGTCAGATCAGTGGACAATTGGGCTTGGGCGCTGTTGCCAGTGCACTAGAATCAACCGGTAGTGCTAACGTGTTATCGATCCCGACACTTACAACACTGGATAATGAAGAAGCTAAAGTAATGGTAGGACAAAATGTTCCATTTGTGACCGGTCAGTATAGTAATACTGCAGCAACGACAGGGGCCACGGTGAGTCCATTCCAAACAATCGAACGCAAGGATGTCGGCATTACCTTGCGGGTGCGTCCGCAGATTTCCGAAGGGGGGACGGTAAAATTATCAATATACCAAGAAGTTTCTAATATTGATAATACCGTGACCTCAACATCAGGTTTTATTACTAAAGTGCGTTCAATTGAAACCAATGTATTAGTCGATGATGGTGAAATCATCGTATTAGGCGGATTAATGGCGGAAGATAGCGGTGGAAGTCAGCAAAAAGTGCCATTATTGGGTGATTTGCCATATATTGGTAATTTATTTCAATATAAAAATAAGACAAGTGATAAATCTAATCTGATGATATTCATTCGGCCAACAGTGATTCGCACGCCGGATCAGAGTAATTCGGTTTCTACTGACCGGTATGATTTTATGCGCACTAAAGTTGCTGGTAAAAAAGATGATGCACCGCTACTTGATTTGCCTGCCTTATCGCATGAAAAAAATGGCTTGATATTACCTGAGCATGTCATAAAAGCAGACCCTTATATACCAAAACTGGATGCAGTCACACCAAAACCGGATGTAATTAAATAGCATGATGCCGATAACCATTACCCAAGCCAATTTGTTGTCCTACACGTTTGCGCGTGAGTGCAGTATTTTGGCTGGTGCTGTACCGGATGAATCGTCCCCGCGCGAATCCCTATACCATGTGTGGGTATCGGAGCGCACACTTCCTAACGCGATAGCGGAAGTAGGCCGGCGTTATGGGCGTCTCAAACTGACTCGAGTTAGTCACGCGGAACTTGTGACTGCGATTGATCAAGCTTACGCTGGATCGGGCGGTGATGCGGCGCAAGTCGTTGATGAAGTTGAGTCAGATCTAGATTTAGCGAAATTAATGTCGGATTTACCTGCAATTGAAGATTTGCTTGAATCTGCTGACGATGCTCCTGTGATTCGTATGATTAATGCGTTGTTGACACAAGCGTTACGTGAAACCGCGTCAGATATTCATATTGAACCTTTTGAGAAAATTTCGGTGGTACGGTTTCGTATAGATGGTACGTTGCGCGACGTAGTGCGTCCTAAAAAAGCGATTCATGCAGCACTGATTTCTCGGATCAAAATTATGGCGCAGCTCGATATTGCAGAAAAGCGCCTACCGCAGGATGGCCGGATTGCGCTGCGTATTGGGGGAAGAGCGGTCGACGTGCGCGTCTCTACGTTACCGACCGGACACGGTGAACGTGCCGTACTGCGTTTGCTCGATAAAGAAGCGGGTCGACTTGATTTGATTAATTTGGGTATGAGTGATGCTATGGCGCCCCACTTTAATGAATTAATCAAGCAGCCACATGGTATTGTATTAGTCACGGGGCCAACTGGATCTGGTAAAACTACGACCTTGTATGCGGCATTGTCGCGTCTGAATGCCAGTACGACTAATATTTTGACTGTGGAAGATCCGATCGAGTACGAATTGCCAGGCATAGGCCAAACGCAGGTGAATGCGCGGATCGATATGACATTCGCTAAAGCATTGCGTGCGATTTTACGTCAAGATCCAGATGTAATCATGATCGGTGAAATTCGCGATCTGGAAACAGCACAAATCGCAGTGCAGGCATCTTTAACAGGGCATTTGGTACTTGCGACCTTGCATACCAATGATGCAGCCGCAGCAGTTACCCGACTGCTGGATATGGGGATAGAACCATTTTTGCTCTCGTCTTCATTATTAGGGGTGGTTGCACAACGTTTAGTTCGTAAATTATGTGTGCATTGCCGGCGTCAGGATGGGGCCGACTGGTATGCGGTTGGATGTGATAAGTGCAGTCATACTGGTTATCAGGGGCGCGTAGGAGTTTACGAATTATTGCCAACCACTGAGAAAATTCGTGCCCAGATCCATCAAAAATCGTCTGAAGCTGAAATACGTGCCAGTGCCAAAATAAATGGAATGCTAAGTATGCGTGAAGATGGTGAACGTTGGTTGCGTGCTGGGGTAACAACAAGGGAAGAGTTGTTGCGTGTAACTAAAGAATAACTGCGATGTACGTGACGTAGTGCGAAGGGTAGTGCAAACTGCAGCGTAAAAATTCAATGCACAAGGCAGATCATACCAGTCCGAATGAAACCAAAAAAGGGAAACCGTGCCAGCATTTCGTTATGAAGCCGTTGAAGCGAATGGTCAGAATATAACCGGGGTAGTAAATGCCGATAGTGCGCGTGCTGCCCGTTCCGAGTTGCGCGGACGTGGGTTAACGCCGATTGTCGTTGAACAAATTGCCAACGAAGAAAAACAAAAAGGCAAACGGGTTCTATTTGCGGATCATTTGTCGAATCTTGAGCTATCCTTATTTACGCGACAATTAGCGAGTTTGCTTGAAGCAGGCTTACCTCTGGAGCATGCATTTTCAGCATTGTTGGAACAAGCTGAGCGTACTTATGTGCGTGATTTGATTGCATCTATCCGTGCGGAAGTCATGGCAGGTCTTGCCTTGTCTCATGTATTAAAGCAACATCCGCGTGATTTTGCCGATATTTATACCGCATTGGTCGCGTCAGGCGAGCAAATAGGCCAGTTGGCACGGGTATTGTCTCGTTTAGCTGATTATATCGAACGTCGAAATGCACTGGTGCAAAAAGTTAAATTGGCGTTTACTTACCCAGCGATTGTGACAGTGGTGGCGTTTGCCATCGTTATATTTTTATTGGCCTATGTTGTTCCGCAGATCGTGTCGGTATTTGCGAATACCAAGCAAAAATTACCGATATTAACGGTCGTGATGCTGGCGATATCAGACTTTGTCCGTGCTTACGGGATTGTTGTAGCAATTATCGTTGCTTGCGCTGCTTGGTTGTGGCGGCAGGCACTTAAAAATCCACAAATCAAACATCGTTGGCATAGCTGGTTATTGACGGCCCCACTGTACGGTAAATTTGAACGTAGTCTCAATACCTCGCGTTTTGCAAGTACGTTAGCGATTACTACCGGTTCAGGCGTGCCAATTCTACAGGCGCTACAAACTAGCCGTGATACCTTGTCCAACGTCGCTATGCGTGAACAAGTAGAAACAGCGACTGCCAGCGTCCGTGAAGGTGTCAGTTTGGCGCGCGCACTATCAGCGCGACATTATTTTCCACCCATGTTAATCCATATGATTCGTGCCGGCGAACTTACCGGTGAACTGCCGGCTATGCTTGAGCGTGCATCGGATACACAGCAACAGGATCTGGAGCGCCGTGCCCTGACGATCGCTGGTTTGCTTGAACCTGTATTGATTCTTATTATGGGTGTAGTGGTACTCCTCATCGTGCTGGCTGTACTAATGCCGATTATCGAAATTAACCAATTAGTACGTTAGGGACACGTTGTATGAAGCGATTACCGTGGATTAGTAATATCACTTTCTTTATTTTATTGTCAGTGTCTGGATGTTTTTGGGCGCTGCAACTATTTAAACCAGCAGCGCGCAAAATGACGGTGCCTATACCTGTCGCGATGTTGGCGCAAGCAGGTACTGTCGCCAGTTTATTTGGTGAAACCGCAGCGCAAGTCGTGAGTAACTACCAGCTAAAAGGGGTTGTGTTAGCGAATCCAAATGATCAAAGTGTTGCTATTGTTTCATTTAATGGTAACCCGGCAGAAGCTTACTTGATTCATACAGAAATCCAGCCTAACGTGATTCTAAGTGAGGTTTACGCTAGCCATATTATGCTGCAAGACCACGGAGTGAATAAGCGCGTGGATTTACCAAAGGATGCTATTGTCATTAACGACGAACCGATTTCTGCTATAGCTCCGCGAATTTCGCGCGGCTACAGTGATCGTCCTCATGCCGAATCCCGCGCCGCGGGTGTTGTTTCAAGACGTGGCAGGGAACCGGAGTCCGAGTTGCACAATTCAGACTTACCTAATGTGGAACCACATGTGATGTCCGAAGAAGAACGCACTCTTTTGCAAAAATCACTGAATCATTAAGTCGATATTGCTACTGAGTGAGAGAATTGTATTGAGATAGAGATGCATAATAATAAATTTGAAATTTTGACAAACATGCCGCAACAAGTTATTTCTGTATTGCAACGCTCAATTAATCTGGCACATCCATCGTGGCATCCGCATTTATGGGCAGGAGTTCAGGCTATTACTATAGCAACACCTGAGTATTTGCCCGCGCTAATGAAAAATAGTTTTTTACCCACTCAAGATCGCTTATTTGCCGCATTTAGCCTGCCTATTGATCAGGTACGCTATGTGTTGTTTGGTGAAGGACCCTATCCACGCGAGGAAAGTGCAACAGGGTATTGTTTTATGGATGGGGCCGTAGACTCGTTATGGAAACCTGGATCAGGTTTGGCAACGCGGGTCAATCGCGCTACATCATTGCGTAATTTTATTAAAATGCTGCTTGTGACTGACGGTATGCTTGCGGAAAACAATACCGGGGCTAGTGCAATCCGATCAATAGCAGATCATATCTGCGTAGCAGGATCAGGATGGATCACGACACGTCAGGAACTGCAAGATAATTTTTTACATAACGGTTTTTTGTTATTAAATGCCAGTTTGGTTTTTCGTCCTGAGGTGCCTCCTGCACGTGATGTTGATGCTTGGCGACCATTTATTCAACACATACTCACTTCGATAAGCGGTCAATCATCGGATAATCCCACTATTATTTTGTGGGGAAAAATGGCAGAACAACTTAAAATATTGTCAGAAGTTAATAAATTGCCTTGCATAGTTTCTGAGCATCCGTATAATTTATCCTTCATTGGCAATGTATCTATGCAGAAATTCTTCAAACCATTCAATTTGCTCAGCATCATACAAAATAGCCGAACGCCGTTATAGTTGCCAATAACGCAAATGACGATATCAATTCATATCCTGTTTGATTGGTTGTCATGATTGCAATTTGGCAGAGTAAGCTTATGCGAGTGCTGTTTTTAAAAAATAGGCAAAATCAGTAGAATCAGACGCGTATGTTCTGGGTCAGTCAATAGACTGCCGATAGTTTTAGTCTGGCTCTTTTAGTGAAAAGCGAAAATGATAAAAAAAATTAAAGTTGAACAATTACGTCAAGGGATGTTTGTTCAGCAATTATGTGGTTCTTGGATGGATCACCCATTTTGGAAAAAATCATTTCTGTTAGATACCCCAGCAGATGTCGTCGCGATTGTGAAAAGTAAAGTTACCGAGTTGTATATTGACACCCAAAAAGGCCTTGATGTGTTACCTGAAAGTTCGGATGTGGCGAGTTCTGAACAACAAGGTGATACATTGCCCCTCATCCCTGCAGATGAAAATAAACTGCCTGTTGTGAATCCGGTTCATTACCATGTCGCTCCAGTTTCAATGGAAGCAGAGTTGGGGCGTGCGGCGAAAATCGTGAACAAATCCAAAAAAGCAGTCCTTTCGATGTTTCAAGAGGCGCGCCTGGGCAATGCGGTCAATCTGGAAAGTATGGGCACGTTGGTGGATGAAATTACCGAATCTGTGATGCGAAATTCGAGCGCACTGATCGGATTAGTTCGTCTTAAAA